>Ga0182792_1000703_pt1 | contig 30176 bp, 27 predicted proteins | sample Passage237B_FD_130497 | JGI IMG/M metagenome (GOLD analysis project Ga0182792, IMG submission 130497) | Cellulose adapted compost microbial communities from Newby Island Compost Facility, Milpitas, CA, USA - Passage2 37B (version 2) (version 2) ...
GCCGCCCCCCCGGCCGTCCCGGCCACGCCCCCCCGCGCCTGCGCCTGGCCGGGGGGGGGGCTTTTCGGGGTGATCCGCGCCGCCGCCGAGCGCCCCGCGGCGCTGCCCCCGCCGGGCGAGCCACGCCCGCCGGCGATGATGATGGCACTGCATATCTGGTCGATGTCGCACGGCATCGCCTCGTTGTTCGGGCGCGGCGATGCGGCGCGCCGCAAACTGCCGATGACGCCCGACGAGCTGTTGGAGGCGGGCGTGCTGATCTATCTGCGCGGGCTCGGCTTCCCGACCCACGCAACCGCCGGCCCCGGCGCGCGTTAAAAAGTCGCGCCACAAAAATCCGCCGGTTCCGCCGGTTTCCGCTTGACAACCCGGCAGGGCCGCCTAACTATGTTAATGTTATTTACATTCACAACGAGCCAGCCGCTCGAAGGCACCATGTCGATGGAGAGGAGCATGTCACACACCGCAGAGTATGACCGAGGCCCGCCCGCGTGGGCACGCCGTCCCCGGTTTTTCGAGTCGCCCTGGCACCCCGGCTGGATCGTGCTCACGGTGCTGGCCTTCATCGTCTGGTGGCCGATCGGGCTTGCCCTTCTGTTTTTCACCCTATGGAGCCGGAAAATGACGTGCATGAGCCGATATGACGGTGGCCGTTGGGCCGCGAAGATGGAACGCAAGATGGAGCGGATGCGCGCGCGCATGGAAGGCCGCGGCTTCAACTTCGGCGGCTTCGGCGGCCCGCCGTCGAGCGGCAACCACGCCTTCGACGAGTACCGCATGGAGACGCTGCGCCGCCTCGAGGAGGAGCAGGCCGAGTTCAAGGACTTCCTCGACCGTCTGCGCCACGCCAAGGACAAGGCCGAGTTCGACCAGTTCATGGCCGAGCGGCGCACCCGCCCGACGCCACCGCCGTCGGATCAGCCGCAGCCGTAACACGCCGCGAAACGATCACAGCCGCCCGTCTGCGCACCCTCGCAGGCGGGCGGTTTTTTGCGCCTTGCATCGGGTGTGGTCGCGGGCGCACAACACCATAGCGTTTTCAAGCGAAGTGGGTACCGGTTCGCGTGAAGAAAACGCGTCAGGAGAATAACAATCCTGAACCGATGAGGGACACGCCGATGAAACCGCGCCTCGATTATGCCGCCGCCGCCCCGCAGGTCATGAAGGGCATGTACGAGCTTGAGAAGCAGGTGCGCTCCAGCGGCCTCGAACACAGCCTGATCGAACTGGTCAAGATGCGCGCCTCGCAGATCAACGGCTGCGCCTTCTGCCTGCACATGCACGCGCGCGACGCCCGCGCCGCCGGCGAGAGCGAGGAGCGGCTCTACCTGCTCGATGCCTGGCGCGAGTCGCCGCTCTACACCGCCCGCGAGCGCGCCGCGCTCGCCTGGACCGAAAGCCTGACGCTGGTCTCCCAGACCCACGCCCCCGATGCCGACTACGAGGAGATGGCGGCACAGTTCGCGCCCGACGAGCAGGTCAAGCTGACGCTCCTGATCTGCGCCATCAACGCCTGGAACCGGATCGCCATCGGCTTCCGCGCGCTGCACCCGGTCGGCGCGGCCGAGACGGCCAAGGTGGCATCATAGGGCGGGCGCTCCCTGGCTCGCATCCCGGACGCGATGCGGCACGCCGTGCCGCGTTGCAGATCCGGGATCGTAACGAAGGCAAGTCCGCGACGGTCCCGGATCTGCGGTGCAGCGTTCACGCTGCGCCGCGTCCGGGACACGCCCTTCCTCCCCTTGGCGGCCCTAACGCCTGCCAGAATCACGTTTTTATGCGCCGTGCCGGCCTCGCGGTAACGGCTCCTTAACCATGCGTCGCGTTTGGTAGAGGGGCACGGGGTCGGCTGTGGCCCTCGTTTTGACACGTTGACGGGGGATAGCCGGCCCGCGGCTCAGGCCGCCTTCCTCGTTGCATGACAGTCGGTTCGGGCGCCGGTTGCAGGCGCGTGCGATCCGTGACGGGGAGACCGACCGCATCCTGTGCAGGGGACCGTCGCGTTGAGAGGATATCGCCCATGAATCCGGCCGAGGTGGCGCAGTCAGCCCTGCCGCTGGCGTCCGCCGATGTTTCGTTGATTGCCCTGTTCTGGCAGGCGCACTGGGTCGTCAAGGGCGTGATGCTCGGGCTCCTGTTCTGCTCGGTGTGGGTGTGGGCCATCGCCATCGACAAGAGCTTTCTGTTCGCCCGCGCCAAGCGCGCGATGGACCGCTTCGAGCAGGCGTTCTGGTCGGGGCAGTCGATCGACGAGCTTTACCGCGCGCTGTCGGCGAAACCGACCTATTCGATGGCGGCGCTGTTCGTCGCCGCGATGCGCGAGTGGAAGCGCTCGTTCGAGACGCAATCGCGCTCCTTCGCCGGCTTGCAGACGCGCATCGACAAGGTGATGAGCGTGTCGATCGCCCGCGAGGTCGAGCGGCTGGAACGCCGCCTGCTGGTGCTGGCCACCGTCGGCTCGGCCGGCCCGTTCGTCGGCCTGTTCGGCACGGTCTGGGGCATCATGTCTAGCTTCCAGTCGATCGCCGCTTCGAAGAACACCTCGCTCGCGGTGGTGGCGCCGGGCATCGCGGAAGCGCTGTTCGCCACCGCCATGGGCCTTGTCGCCGCCATCCCGGCGACGATTTTCTACAATAAGTTCGTCGCCGAGGTGAACCGGCAGGCGCAACGGCTCGAAGGGTTTGCCGACGAGTTTTCCGCGATCCTGTCGCGCCAGATCGACGAGCGGACGTGAGATCGTAAAGATCGGGAAGGCCGAATGTCGAGAGCTTTGGGGATGCCGCGCAGCAGGGCGGTGAGCGCACCATGGGAATGAGCCTCGGGGGCGGCGGCGGTGGCCGCGGCGGCCGCCGGCGCGCGCCGGTGATGTCGGAGATCAACGTCACGCCGATGGTGGACGTGATGCTGGTGCTGCTCATCATCTTCATGGTGTCGGCGCCGCTCTTGACCGTCGGCGTGCCGCTCGACCTGCCGCAGACCCAGGCCAAGAGCCTCGACCAGGACCAGACCCCGCTGACCGTCTCGGTCAATGTCAAGGGGCAGGTGTACCTCAATGATGCCGAGATTGCGGTGGACGAATTGGTGGGCAAGCTGAAGGCGGTCACCGGGGCGCGCGGGGGACTGGACGAGCGGATTTTCGTGCGCGGCGACCGCAAGGTGGACTACGGCACCGTCATGAAGGTGATGGGCCGGCTGTCGTCGGCCGGGTTCCGGCGGGTGGCGCTGGTGACCGAGGTGGAGCAGGGGTCGTGAGGTGAAGATCGGCAAGATCGACAAGACGGTTCTTGCGTCGCTCATCGGCCATGGGCTGGTGATCGGCTGGGGGCTCGTGTCGTTCTCCTCGCGCGCGCTGGAGGCGCCGCCGGTCGAATCGATGCCGATCGATATCGTCAGCGTCGATCAGTTGCAGCGCATGACCGCCGGCCGCAAGGAAGCGCCCAAGGCCGACGTGCCAAAACCGCTGGTCGAGAAGGTGGCCGAGGCCAAGCCCGTCGAGGATGCCGTCGGCAAGATCACCGAGAAGAAGGAAGTCGTCACCTCGACCGCGCCCGAGCCGCCGCCCAAGCCGGTGGAGAAGCCGGTCGAGAAGAAGCCGGAGCCGCCCAAGCCCGAGCCGAAGAAGGTCGAGGACAAGCCGAAGCCCGAGCCGAAGACGGAAAAGGCCGAGAAGAAGGACGAGCCCAAGATCGATCCGATCGCCGAGGCGCTGAAGAAGGACGAGGCCAAGAAGCCGAAGCCGAAGGAGGAGGCCAAGGCCGCGCCGCAGCCCAAGCCGCGGCCGAAGCAGGAGCGCGTGTTCGACCAGTCGAAGATCGCGGCACTCCTCGACAAGCGCGATCCGACGCGCGCCGCCGCGACCGGCGACACCCTCAATCCCAACGCCTCGCTCGGTGCGCCGAAGGGCCGCGCCGCCGACAACTCCGCCACCTGGGGCGCGATGTTCAAGTCGCAGGTCGAGCGCTGCTGGAAGAAGCCCTATGGCGGCATCGAGACCCAGCGCATCGAGGCGGCCTTCACCATCAAGCTGCGCCGCGACGGCACGCTGGAATCGACGCCGGTGCCGCAGCCCGGCACCGGCACGCCGTTCTTTCGCGTCTATCAGGAGAGCGCGATGCGGGCGATCATCGAATGCCAGCCCTATCGGCTTCCGGCCGCGTATTTCGACGAGTGGAAGTTTTTTGAGCCGGTGTTCACCGAACGGACGTCGTGATGCGCAATGGAGGACTTCGTGTTGATGGTCCATCCGTTCTCCGTCATGCCCGGCCTTGTGCCGGGTATCCGCGTCTTACCGCGAGTCAGCAAAGAAGGCGTGGATGGCCGGGACGATGCCTGGCCATGACGACGGAGGAACTGGCGTGTCGGTTTCGATCTGAGCAGAGCTTGTTCTAGAATGAAGGCCATGATGGATTTTTCACAAAGCGGATTGCGGTTTGATCATTTCAGCCTGAGCCGCCGGCGCTTCGTAGCCGGCGCCGCCGCGGGCGCGCTGGCGCTGAGCCCCCTCAACCGGGCATGGGCGCAGGCGCGCGTGCAGATCACCGAGGGCAATTTCCAGCCGATCCCGATCGCGATCCCGAACTTTGTCGCGGGCGGCGCGCAGGACAGCGAAGTCGGCGCCAACGTCGCCGGCGTCATCACCAACAACTTGAAGCGCAGCGGGCTGTTCGCGCCGATCGATCAGGCCGCTTTCATCGAGAAGATCAGCAGCATCGACGTTGCGCCGCAGTTCCAGAACTGGCGTTCGATCAATGCGCAGGCGCTGGTGACGGGCCGCATGACGCGCCAGGGCGACGGCCGCCTCAAGGCCGAGTTCCGGCTGTGGGACGTTGCCGTCGGCCAGCAGCTCACCGGCCAGCAGTACTTTACCTCGCCGGAATACTGGCGCCGCATCGCCCACATCATCTCCGACCAGATCTATGAGCGCCTGACCGGCGAGAAGGGGTATTTCGACAGCCGCGTCGTGTTCGTCGACGAGAGCGGGCCGAAGGAGCGCCGCGTCAAGCGGCTGGCGATCATGGACCAGGACGGCGCCAACGTGCGCTACCTGACGCGCGGCGGCGACCTCGTGCTGACGCCGCGCTTTTCGCCCTCGACCCAGGAAATCACCTACATGGAATTCGGCCGCGGCGATCCGCGCGTCTACTTGTTCAACATCGAGACCGGGCAGCGCGAGATCGTCGGCAACTTCCCCGGCATGTCGTTCGCGCCGCGGTTCTCGCCGGACGGCCAGCGCATCATCATGAGCCTGCAGCAGGGCGGCAACTCCAACCTGTTCGTCATGGACCTGCGTTCGAAATCGACGACGCGGCTGACCGATACGCCGGCGATTGACACCTCGCCGTCGTATTCGCCGGACGGCGGGCACATCTGCTTCGAGTCCGATCGCGGCGGCAAGCCGCAGATCTACATCATGCCGGCCGGTGGCGGGCAGGCGAACCGCATTTCGTTCGGCGAGGGCAGCTATTCGACGCCGGTGTGGTCGCCGCGCGGCGACTACATCGCCTTCACCAAGATGGGCGGCGGGCAGTTCTCCATCGGCATCATGAAGCCGGACGGCTCGGGCGAGCGCCTCTTGACCTCGGGCTATCACAACGAGGGACCGACGTTCGCGCCGAACGGCCGCGTGTTGATGTTCTTCCGCGACACCGGGCCGGGGCCGTCGCTGTACTCGATCGACATTTCCGGCCGCAATGAACTCAAGGTGCCGACGCCGGGCTTTGCCTCCGACCCGGCCTGGTCGCCGCTCTTGTCGTAGCGTGACCGCACGAACCGGTATTCCAGGCGCGCCGGTGGCGTGCTTCGATGTGTCATTGCCGGGCTTGACCCGGCAATCCATTGGTCTTGAAAGAGGACCCGCGGGTCGAGCCCGCGGGTGACAACGCCATCGGCCGCTATGCCTTGGGTCGCACCGGCCTCCACACAAAAAAAGGCCGGCTTGCGCCGGCCTTTCCAAGTCCGAGGGAGGGACTTTATCAGTAGCGAGCAACCACCGGAGCCGCGGTGTTGAAGCGGTAGTTGATGCCCGCCTTCACCGTGTGCTCGTCGTTACGCCAGCTCACCGTACCCGTCGGGAACGCCGCGCGGCTGTTGCCCAGATCGTAGTACTGGTACTCGATCTTGGCGCTCCAGTTCGGAGCGAACATGTATTCGAGACCGGCGCCGACGGTCCAGCCGTCCTTGCCGGTGCTCACCGCGACCGGAACGACGCCAGCGGCGAAGGCGGCGGTGCTGATGTCGGCGAAGGCATAACCGCCCTTCACGTAGAGCAGGCCCGGACCCCAGGTGTAGCCGAGACGGCCGGTGACCGAACCGAGGCCGCGCTTGCGCTGCTCGATGGAGTCGCCGGTCAGAATGTCGGTCGCGACCCAGGTGGTGTCGCTCAGCCAGCTATACTGCGCCTCGAGACCCAGCACCCAGTTCGGCGAGAACTGGTAGTCGAAGCCACCCTGGATACCGCCGAGGAAGCGGCCATCGTCGCTGCTCGAGTTGAACAGGTTGTTGCTGCTGCCGAACGCGCCGCCAACGTGACCACCGATGTAGAAACCGGTCCAGTTGTAAATCGGAGCGTAGGCCGGCGGAGGGGCCTTGGTGTAAGGCCGCGCGGCGAGGTCAGCTGCTGTCGCCGGAACTGCGAGGGCCACCAGCGCCACGGTGCCGAGGAAAATCTTCTTCATGTTTTTCTCCACAAGTGCATTCGAGAGTGCAGCCGGCTATCGGCTCCGTCCCTGCCGTTTTGTTTAGCAGGCTTTGCTGAAAAAGCTGTAACCGATCCGCCACACCCTTTGGGTTCCTAAGTCATTGGAACTCATCCAAATTTTTATGCCTAACAATGCCCTAATTCGAGGCGAATTTGACTCGATTTTGCCGCAAATTCGACGCCGCTCAGCCACTATACGGCGATGCCGTAAGGGATCTCGCGTAGAAGGCATACGGAACCTCGCGAAGGACGAAAGAAATGGCGACGAACAGCACTGCGACACCCGATTGGGCCACGCTTCCGGCTCCGGAGGATGACGGCGCTGCCCGGCATCTCGGCGGCCTCCGCCTGCCGTCGGTCACGCTCGCCGCCACCGACGGGCGCACTGTCGATCTGTCGCAATTGGCCGGCCGCAGCGTCGTCTACGCCTATCCCCGCACCGGGCAGCCCGGCGTCGCCAATCCGGATGGCTGGGACATGATTCCCGGCGCGCGCGGCTGCACGCCGCAGACCTGCGCCTTCCGCGATCATTTCGCTGAACTCACGCGCCTCGGCGTCGCCCATGTGTTCGGCCTGTCGACGCAGGACACCGCTTACCAGAAGGAAGCGGCGGAGCGGCTGCATCTGCCGTTTGCGATTCTCTCGGACGCCGATCTGCGCCTGACCAGGGCGATCCGGCTGCCGACCTTCGAGACCAGCGGCATGGTGCTGCACAAGCGGCTGACGATGGTGATCGACGACGGCCGCATCACGCATGTGTTCTATCCGGTGTTTCCGCCGGATCGGAACGCCGCCGACGTGGTGGCGTGGCTCGCGGGCGCCGGCGCCTGATCAACCCGGCTCGGCTTTGAGCGCTGTCCTGTTTGCCGGTGGCTTGCGTGTCTCTTTGCGCGTTTCCTTGCGCGTCTCCCTGGCGGTATCGCGCGCGGCCTCTGCCGCGGCTTCGGCGCCCGACAGGATCAATGTGGTCGCCATGCGCGCGTACTGATCGCGCGTCAGCCCCTTGCCTTCGCGAAACCACAGGTAGTGCCAGTTGAGCATGCCGAAGAACGACATCGTCAGCGGCATCAGCAGCGTGCGCTCGTCGGCGATCTGCGGCACCGCGCGTGCGATGGCGTCGGAGACGATCGCCACCAGCCGGCGTTCGGCCGCCTTCAGCACCGCCTGCTTGTCCGGCGGCAGCAGCTTCAGGCTGGCGATCTGCACCTGATGCTCGGCATCGGCGCCGCGATAGGCGTCGAGCAGGCTCGCGGCAATCGCATGCAGCCGCGCCTGTTCGCCGGGCGTCGCGGCGGCGCGCTCGAGCACGTCGACGAGGTGGCAGAGGTGAGCGTCGAGCAGGTCGAACAGCACTTCGTCTTTTGAGGAATAGTAATGATAGAGCAGCGCCTTCGACATGCCGCAGGCATCGGCGATCATGGTGATCGAGGTGCCGGTGAAACCGTGCCGGGCAAACAGCTCGGCGGCGCGGCGCAGGATGCCGCGACGTTTGGCGCCGTAGTCGTTTGCGCGGGTGCGGGCCATGCGAACCTGTCCGGGATGTGCCGGCGCCGGCCGGCAGCTTCAAGCGCCGCACCCTCGCATTGACCGTCCAAACGGTCAATTATCATCGCCGCCTTTGCCCGGCCGCGATCTTGGCCTCTATCTTGGCCTTGGCCGGCAAAACGGTTTATGGCAGGCGCCATGCCGCCGCATCCGCTTGCCCGCATCGTCGATCAGCTCAAACGTGAACCGTCGCGCACCGGCTCCATCGTCATCACGGTGTATGGCGACGCCATCGTGCCGCGCGGCGGCGCGGTCTGGCTCGGCACGCTGCTCACTTTCTTCAAGGCGCTCGATATCGACGGCGGCGTGGTGCGCACGGCAGTGTCGCGGCTCGCCGCCGACGGCTGGCTCGCGCGTACGCGCGTCGGCCGCAACAGTTTCTATCGGCTCGCCGACAAGGGCCGCGACACGTTCGCGGCGGCGGCACGCCATATCTACGCGGCGCGGCCGCCTGAGTGGACCGGGCGCTTCGACCTGTTGCTGCTGCCCAACGGCTCCGGCCAGCGCGACGGCTTGCGCGACAGCCTGCGCAATGCCGGGTTCGGCAATCCGCTGCCGGGGCTGTGGCTGGCGCCGTCAGGGACGGCGGTGCCGGAGGCCGCCGGCCATGCCATCCGGCTCGAGGCAACGGTGGCGCCGGATAGCGACGCGGCCGAGACCGGCCGGCGGCTGATCGCTGCGAGCTGGCAACTGGAGCGCACGGCGGAAGCCTACCGGCTGTTCGTCGCGACCTTCGCGCCGCTGCGGGCATTCGTTCAGCGTGCGGACGAACTGTCCGACATCGAGGCGTTCACCGCCCGGATTCTCCTGATCCACCAGTACCGGCGCATCGTGCTGCGCGATCCGCTGTTGCCGGAGGCCATGCTGCCGCCCGACTGGCCGGGAACCGCCGCCCGCGCCCTGTGCGCCGACGTCTATCCGGCGCTGCTGGCCGGCGCCGAGCGCTGGCTCGATGCCAACGCCGTCTGCGAGGCCGGGCCGCTGCCGCCGCCGCGCGAGGCGCTGGGACGCCGGTTCCGCGACTGAACCGGCCAAATGTTACAGAAATATCTTGCGAGCTGATTATTTTGTTATATATTTAAACCATCCAAGAAGGGTCAAGAACGGGGAAGAGACGGCCATGTACACGCAGGCGCTCAACACGTCGCCCGGTGCCGAGACCTCGATCGAGGACGCGGAAAAGTCGGCGCGCTTTCAGGCGCGCATCGATGCCGAGGAGCGGATCGAACCCAACGACTGGATGCCGGCCGCTTATCGCAAAACGCTGACGCGGCAGATTTCCCAGCACGCCCATTCCGAGATCGTCGGCATGCTGCCGGAAGGCAACTGGATCACCCGCGCGCCGACGCTGCGGCGCAAGGCGGCGCTGCTCGCCAAGGTGCAGGACGAGTGCGGCCACGGCCTTTATCTTTATGCCGCCGCCGAGACGCTCGGCTCCTCGCGCGAGGAACTGGTCGCGCAGATGCTGGCCGGCAAGGCGAAATATTCCTCGATCTTCAACTATCCGACGCTGACGTGGGCCGATATCGGCGCCATCGGCTGGCTGGTGGACGGCGCGGCGATCATGAACCAGATCCCGCTGTGCCGCTGCTCCTACGGGCCTTACGCGCGCGCGATGATCCGTGTCTGCAAGGAGGAATCGTTCCATCAGCGCCAGGGCTACGAGATCATGCTGACGCTGTCGCGCGGCACGCCCGAACAGAAGGACATGGCGCAGGACGCGCTGAACCGCTGGTGGTGGCCGTGCCTGATGATGTTCGGCCCGCCCGACGGGCAGAGCCAGCACAGCGACAACTCGACCCGCTGGAAGATCAAGCGCTTCTCCAACGACGAACTGCGCCAGAAATTCGTCGATGCCACCGTGCCGCAGGCGCACTATCTCGGCCTGACGATGCCGGACCCGGCGCTGACCTTCAACGCGGCGACCGGTCACTGGGACTATGGCGAGATCGACTGGGAGGAATTCAGGCAGGTGCTGGCCGGCAACGGCCCGTGCAACCGCGATCGGCTCGCCGCACGCCGCAAGGCGCATGAGGACGGCGCCTGGGTCCGCGAGGCGGCGCTCGCCTTTGCCGACAAGCGCAAGGGCGCCAAGGCCGCGTCAAAGGCCGCCCGACAGGCGGCCTGATCACCGGAGGACCATGCGATGACCGTTGAGACCATTCCGCTTTGGGAAGTGTTCATCCGCAGCCGCAACGGGCTGGCGCACAAGCATGTCGGCTCGCTGCATGCCACCGATGCCACGCTGGCCTTGCAGGCGGCGCGCGACATCTACACCCGCCGCGGCGAGGGGCTGTCGATCTGGGTGGTGCCCTCGCACGCGATCACCGCCTCCGATCCGGCCGACAAGGAGATGATGTTCGCGCCGGCGGAATCAAAGATCTATCGCCATCCGACGTTCTACGAGGTGCCGGAAGAAGTCGGGCATATGTAGCGGTTGCGGCAAACGCCGGCGGATGGAGGCAGCGATGACGAGCGGGTCGATCACGGTGTCCGAAACGCCGCTGGTGCTTTATGCGCTGCGCCGCGCCGACGATGCGCTGATCCTCGGGCACCGGCTCTCCGAATGGTGCGGGCACGCGCCGATGCTCGAAGAGGACATGGCGCTCGCCAACATGGGGCTCGACCTGATCGGGCAGGCGCGCGAACTGTACAGCTACGCGGCGCGGATCGAGGACGCCGGCAACGACGAGGATCGTCTCGCCTACCTGCGCGACGTGCGCCAGTACCGCAATCTCCTGCTGGTCGAGCAGCCCAACGGCGACTTCGCCCACACCATGATGCGGCAACTGTTCTATTCCGCCTTCGCCGATCCGTACTGGCGCGCGATGATGGGTTCGCGCGACGAGACGCTGGCGGCGATCGCGGCGAAATCGGAGAAGGAAAGCGCCTACCATCTGCATCACGCTTCGGAATGGATCGTGCGGCTCGGCGACGGCACCGAGGAAAGCCATCGGCGTGCGCAAGATGCGGCCGACGCGCTGTGGGCCTTTACCGGCGAGATGTTCTTCTGCGATGCCGGCGATCGCGGCCTGATCGCGGGCGGCATCGCCATCGACCCGGAGACCTTGCGCGAGACCTGGCGCGCCACCATCGACGGGGTGTTTGCCGAGGCGACGCTTGCCGTGCCCGGCAACGACTGGATGCAGAAGGGCGGCCGCGTCGGCCATCACAGCGAGCATCTCGGACATCTTCTCAGCGAGCTGCAACATTTGCAGCGCTCCTTTCCGGGGGCGACATGGTGAGCTGGCTCTCCGGCGAGACGCTGCGGCAGCGCGCATGGGACGCTGCGGCGGGCGTGGTCGATCCGGAAATCCCGGTGCTGACCATCGCCGACCTCGGCGTGCTGCGCGAGGTCACCGTCGGCGCTGATGGCGTCGAGGTGGCGATCACGCCGACCTATTCCGGCTGCCCGGCGATGAACATGATCGCGCTGGACATCGAGCTGGCGCTGGCGCGGGCCGGCATTGCCGGCGCAAAGGTGCGGACCGTGCTGTCGCCGGCCTGGACCACCGACTGGATGACCGAGGAAGGCCGTCGCAAGTTGAAGGAGTATGGCATCGCGCCGCCCCAGAAGGGCGCCGGCCGCCGTGCGCTGTTCGGTGCGCAGACGGTCGCCTGCCCGCAATGCGGCTCGACCGACACGGAACTCCTCTCGGAATTCGGCTCGACCTCGTGCAAGGCGCTGTGGCGCTGCCGCGCCTGCCGCGAACCGTTCGACTACTTCAAGTGCCACTGAAGTCACTCTGTCCCTTTGTGGGAGGACGGACCGCTCTCGTCTCGTGTCCCGGATGCTGCGCAGCGCGGGAGCGGTGCGCTGCCGATCCGGGACCCTCACGAGCACATCCGTTGTCGTGGTCCCGGCTCTGCGGTGCATTGCGAAGGGCGCTGCACCGCGTCCGGGACAAGAAAGGTAGATCATGTCGCATCCGCGCTTCCATCGCCTGACCATTCACGATCTGCGCCGCGAGACGCCGGGCGCGGTGTCGATTGCCTTCGACGTGCCGCCCGAGCTCAGCGACGATTATGCGTTCGCGCCGGGCCAGTATCTGACGCTGCGCGCGCACATGGACGGCGAGGAAGTGCGGCGCTCTTATTCGATCTGCTCGGGGCCGGACGACGACGAGTTGCGCGTTGCCATCAAGAAGGTCGATGGCGGCGCCTTCTCGGGGTGGGCGGCGGAGGAATTGAAGGCGGGCGACGCCATCGACGTGATGACGCCGACCGGCCGTTTCGGCGTGGCGCCTGCGCCCGATGAGGCGCGCACCTATGTCGGCTTCGCCGCCGGTTCCGGCATCACGCCGATCATCTCGATCGTCCGTGGCGTGCTGGCGCGCGAGCCGCTGAGCCGCTTCTTTTTGTTCTACGGCAACCGCACCACGCAGGACATGCTGTTCCGCGAAGCGCTGGAGGAATTGAAAGACCGCTACATCGGCCGCTTCTCGCTGTTCCATGTGCTGTCGCAGGAGGAGCAGGATATTCCGATCCTGCACGGCCGGCTCGACCGCGCCAAGGTCGAGGTGTTGCTGCGCGCCATGGTGCCGGCGGCCGCGGTCGATCATGTGTTCGTCTGCGGCCCGGCGGCGATGAGCGAGGAGATCGAGGCGACCTGCCGCGACAGCGGGATCGCGCCGGAGCGTATCCATGTCGAACGCTTCGTGTCCGAGCTTGGCGGCAAGCCGCGCCCGAAAGCGAAGGTGGTGGAGGGCGCGCCGCCGAAGGCGATGGCCGCGCTGATCGTCGATGGCAAGCGCCGCGAGGTGCCGGTGGCCGAAGGCGAAGCGATTTTGGACGCCGCGTTGCGCGCCGGCCTGGACCTGCCATTCGCCTGCAAGGGTGGCATGTGCTCGACCTGCCGCGCCAAGGTGGTCGAGGGCGAGACGCGGATGGACGTCAACTATTCGCTGGAGCCGTGGGAACTGGAGGCCGGCTTCGTGCTGACCTGCCAGGCCCATCCGCTGACGACGCGCGTCGTCGTCGATTACGACCAGATGTAGCTACCCGACCGCGTTGTCCCGCGCGTCGGCGATGTAGCGCGGCAGCGCGAAGGCGGCCGCATGGACCTCCGGCGTATAGTAGCGCGTCGCGAGCCCCGCGGCGCGCTTCGCCAGATCGCTCACCGCCGCCTCGCGCGGATCGTGCTTGGTGCTGCCCCAGCCCAGCGCCATGTGGCCGCCGTAATAAGTCGGCACGGCGACGACATAGCAGGTGGCGATGGGGAAGGCGCGCGCGAGGTTGCGCATTGCGGTCGCGAACTCGGTGCGCTGGACGAACGGCACGCCGCTCTGGGTGACGACGATGCCGCCCGGCTTCAGGCAGCGCCGGACGTTGCCATAAAACGCCTCCGTGAACAGCACGGCGCCGGGGCCGACCGGATCGGTCGAATCGATCAGGATCACGTCGAAGCGGCGGTCGGAATGGGCGACGAACGCCGCGCCGTCGGCGATCTCGATTGTCAGGCGCGGGTCGGTGAAGGCGGCTGCGTTGAACTCCGAAAAATGCTCTTTCGCGAACGCAACGACGCTGGCGTCGATCTCGACCTGCAACAGCCGCTCGACGCTCGTGTGCTTCAGCACTTCCTCGGCCAGCCCGCAGTCGCCGCCGCCGACGATCAGTACGTCGCGCGCCGCACCGTGGGCGATGAGCGGCACGTGCGCCATCATCTCGTGGTAGATGAACTCGTCGGCGCTCGTCACCTGCGTCGCGCCGTCGAGCATCAACACCTTGCCGAACACCGGGTTCTCGATCAGGTCGAGACGGTGCTGCGCCGTTCTCTCGTGATGCAGGACGCGGCTCACCTCGAACGACAGCCGCGCGCCGCCGAACGCCGTTTCCTCAAGCCATTTCGGCGTGGTCATGCGCCTTTTCCGCGCAGCAGTTCCTTGACCGCGATGCGCTTCGGCCTGAAGGCGCGCCGCAACACCTCGACGCAAAGTTCGGGCTGCGCGTCGCCGCACATGAACACGTCGAGCGCCGCGTAGCGCCGTTCCGGCCACGAATGGATCGAGATGTGGCTTTCGGCCAGCACGGCGACGCCGCTGATGCCGCCGTTCGGCTCGAACGGGTGCAGGTGCATGTGCAAAAGCGTTGCGCCTGCCGCCTCCACGCATTCGACCAGCGTTTCGGAGATGTGATCGATGTCGTCGAGCCGTTCGGCCTCGTAGAGGTCGATGATCAGATGCGCGCCGGCGCAAACGATCCCGTTTCGCTCGATGAAATGATCGGCCTGTACGCCCGCAGCGTCCGCGACGCGGGCGTGAATGTGTTCTTCCGTTTGGGAGGCATTCAGCGAAACTGCGCCCATCCCCAATTGGAAGAGGGCGTCGCGTGACATGGCGTCCTCCCCAACCAGCAGATGAAGCCTGTGAAGCTGCTCAGCGACACAGGCCAGAGGTTATATAGCCATGCCTGCCAAAGGTTGCAATCCTCATCCTCTTGCGCGGTATTTTCGGAGAATTTTTTCGTCGAGCGCGCCGCGTTTGTGCCGTTTCGCAGAAAAGTTCTACGTTTTCGGCCGCTTGTCGATCACGCGCCTGGCCTTGCCGAGCGAGCGTTCCAGCGTTGCCGGCGCGACCACGCTGATGCGCGTGGTGATGCCGATGGTGTTCTTGATCGAGATCGCCACCCGCCTGGCGTGATCGGCGAGGCCGTTGCCGTCCCAGTGCTCGGGGCGCGCTTCGGCCTTGACCGTCATTTCGTCCATGCGGCCTTCGCGCGTGAGTTCGATGACGAAGTGGCCGCTGCACCAGTCGGTGGCGAGCAGTGCTTCCTCGATCTGCGTCGGGAAAACGTTGACGCCGCGCAGGATGATCATGTCGTCGGAGCGGCCGGTGACCTTTTCCATGCGTCGCATGCCCGGGCGCGCCGTGCCCGGTAACAGCCGGGTGAGGTCGCGGGTGCGATAGCGCACGATCGGAAACGCCTGCTTGGTGAGCGAGGTGAACACCAGTTCGCCCTTCTCGCCGTCGGGGAGCACCGCGCCGGTCTCGGGATCGATGATCTCGGGATAGAAGTGATCTTCCCAGATGTGCAGGCCGTCCTTGGTCTCGACGCACTCCTGCGCGACGCCGGGGCCGATGACTTCCGACAGGCCGTAGATATCGGTGGCGTCCATGTCGAACGCCTGCTCGATCTCGGCGCGCATCGCGTTGGTCCACGGCTCGGCGCCGAACACGCCGAACCTCAACGACGAGCGGCGCGGATCGAGACCCTGGCGGTGAAATTCGTCGAGGATCGCCAGCATGTAGCTCGGCGTCACGGTGATGACGTCGGGGCGAAAATCGTTGATGAGCTGCACCTGCCGCTCGGTCATGCCGCCGGAAATCGGCACCACGGTGCAGCCGAGCCGCTCGGCGCCGTAGTGGGCGCCAAGCCCGCCGGTGAACAGGCCGTAGCCGTAGGCGTTGTGGACGATCATGCCCTTGCGGGCGCCGGCGGCGCGCAGCGAGCGCGCCATCACGTCCGACCACATCTCGATGTCCGCTTGCGTGTAGCCGACCACGATCGGCTTGCCGGTGGTGCCGGACGAGGCGTGGACGCGCACCAGATCTTCGCGCGGTACCGCGAACATGCCGAACGGATAGTTGTCGCGCAGGTCGGTCTTCACCGTGAACGGAAATTTTGCGAGGTCGGCGAGCGACTTGAAATCGGACGGATGCACGCCGTTGTCGTCGAACGCCTTTCGGTAGTGAGCGACGTTGTCGTAGGCGTGCTTGAGCGTCCACGCCATGCGCCTGGTCTGCAGCGCCACGATCTCGTCGCGCGAGGCGCGCTCGGCGGCGTCGAACGCCGCGCTGTCGGTTGGCGCCGTCGATACGGATGCGCTCACGGCCATCGTTTCCTCCTCGCTTATGTTAGGCCGTGTCCTGCGCGGGGATGATGGCGCCGCCGATGTTGCGGGAATGGCCGCGGAATTCGGCGATCACCTGGTCGCCCGCGGTGACACGGATATCGTAAATGCCCGAGCGTCCGCTGCGCGATACCTCGCGCGCGGTGGCGACCAGCCGGTCGCCGAGCCGGCCGGCGCGAATGAAGCTGATCTGGCAGTGGGCCGCGACGGTGCGCTCGTTGTAGGTGTTGCAGGCAAAGGCGAAGGCGGAATCCGCAAGCGTGAAGATGAAGCCGCCATGGGCGATGCCATGGCCGTTGACCATGTGCGGCTGGACCGTCATCGCCAGCGTGGCATGGCCGGCCGACACCGCGAGGCGCTCCATGCCGAGGCCGCGGCTGGCGTTGTCCTGTGCCCACATCGCATCGGCGCAGGCGCGCGCCAGTTCGTCCGCCGTCGTCGCCGCGGTATCGCCGATCGGTGCCTGGATCGTCACTTCGGCCTCCCGGTGAACACCGGCGCGCGCTTTGCCATGAAGGCATTGACGCCCTCGGCATAGTCCGGGGTGCGGCCGGCCTTGCGCTGCAGGTCGCGTTCGAGATCGAGCTGTTCGTCGAGCGTGTTGGTGGCGGCGTGGGCGAAGGCTTGCTTGGTCAGCGCAAAGCCTTGTGTCGGCTCGGCCGCAAGCCGCGCCGCCAGTGCCTCCGCGTCGGCGCGCAGCTTGTCGTCGTCGACCGCGCGCCAGATCAGGCCCCATGCCTCCGCGGTATCGGCGGCGAGCGGTTCGCCGAGCAGTGCCAGTCCGCGGGCGCGGGCGTCGCCGACAAGGCGCGGCAATAGCCAGGTGCCGCCGGAATCCGGCACCAGTCCGATTTTCGCGAACGACTGGATGAACCTTGCCGAACGCGCCGCCAGCACGATGTCGCAGGCGAGCGCGATGTTGGCGCCGGCGCCGGCGGCGGTGCCATTGACGGCACAGATCACCGGCTTCTGCAGCGCGCGGATGCGCCGCACCAGCGGGTTGTAGAAGGTCTCGATGGTGGCGCCGAGGTCGGGCGTGGCGCCGTTCTCGACCGCACCCTCGCTCAAATCCTGCCCGGCGCAGAAGCCGCGGCCCGCGCCGGTCAGCAGCACGGCGCGGCACTCCTCGTCCGCGGCCGCCTCGTCGAGCGCGTCGGCCAGCGCGCGGTGCATCTCGGCGGTGAAGGCGTTCATGCGGTCCGGGCGGTTCAGGGTCAGGATGCGCCACGCGCCGCGGTTGTCCACCAGGATCGTCGTCATCTGCCCTCCCTGCCGGGCGCGCCGCCTCTTGAATTGAACGAGCGGTCAGTTAATCTTTAGCGCAAGCGCGCGGCCTGTCAACGCTCGGTGACAGGCAAGTGTGGCGTAGAACCGCACCCGTGAAAAGCTTCACCCGCGCATGCCGGAGGACGCCATGACCATCGCCCTGCACAGCCTCGCCTGCGATCGCTGGATCGCTCCCGAAGGGCCCACGGTCGATATCGCCAGTGCCGTCGATGGCCGGGTAGTGGCGCGGCTCGGCAGCGCCGGCCTCGACGTCGCGAGCCTGGTCGCGCATGCCCGCAGCATCGGCGGCCCGGCGCTGCGGGCGCTGACGTTCCACCAGCGCGCCGACATCCTGCGCGCCATGGTGGCGCATCTGAACGAGCACAAGGCCGGGCTCTACGAGCTGGCCGGCGACACCGGCGCGACGCGACGCGACAATGCCATCGATATCGACGGCGGCATCGTCACCATGGCGGCCTACGCCTCGCGCGGCCGGCGCGAATTGCCGGATACGCCGTTCGTCGTCGAGGGCGAGGTGGAGAGCCTGTCGAAGGGCGGCCATTTCGTGGGCGTGCATATTCTGACGGCGCTGCACGGCGTTGCCGTCCATATCAACGCCTTCAACTTCCCCTGCTGGGGGCTTCTGGAAAAATTCGCGCCGGCCTTTCTCGCCGGCGTGCCGGTGATCGCCAAGCCGGCGACGGCGACAGCCTACGTGACCGAGGCGCTGGTGCGGCTGATGCACGGTTCCGGGCTGTTGCCGCCCGGAAGCCTGCAACTGATCTGCGGCGGCATCGGCGATCTGTTCGATCACCTCGGCGGGCAGGACGCGATTGCCTTCACCGGCTCTATCGAGACCTCCGAGAAGCTGCGCCGCCACCCGGCCATTGCCCGGCATGCGATCCGCTTCACCGCCGAGCGTGACAGCCTCAACGCCATCGTGCTGGGCGCCGATGTGACGGCGGACATGCCGGAATACGAGCTGTTCCTGCGTGAGGTGGTGCGCGAGATGACCGCCAAGGCCGGGCAGAAATGCACCGCGATCCGCCGCATTCTGGTGCCGCGCGCCCGCGCGCAGGAGGTGATCGCCGCGTTGGCGGCGCGGCTGGCCGAGGTCAGGCTCGGCGATCCGCGGCGCGACGACAAGGCGATGGGGCCGCTGGTCAGCCTGGCCCAGCGCGAGGCGGTGCGCGCCGCGATTGCGCGGCTACGGACCGAAGCCGATATCGTGTTCGGCGACCCGGAGGCGTGCACGGGCGAGGGCATCGATACGGAGAAAGGCGCCTACATGGCGCCGGTGCTGCTCCGCGCGCGCGACAGCCGCACCGCAAGCCGCGTTCACGACACCGAGGCGTTCGGTCCGGTCGCCACCGTGCTCACCTATGACGATGTCGGGCAGGCGGTCGATCTGGTGCGGCGCGGCGAAGGCAGCCTCGTCGCCTCCGTCGTCACCGCCGACCGCGATCTCGGGCGCGCTTTCGTGCTCGGGCTGGCGCCCTACCACGGTCGCATCCTGGTGCTTGACCGCGACTGCGGCAAGGAGTCCACCGGGCACGGCTCGCCGCTGCCGATGCTGCTGCATGGCGGCCCCGGCCGCGCCGGCGGCGGCGAGGAGCTCGGCGGGTTGCGCGGCGTCTATCATTACATGCAGCGCACCGCGGTGCAGACCTCGCCCGCGCAGCTCGTCGCGCTGACAGGCAACTGGATCAAGGGCGCGCCGAGCCCGGTCGCCGCCGTGCATCCGTTCAAGCTCGATTTCGACCATCTCAAGATCGGCGACACGGTGGAGACCGCGAGCCGCACCATCACGCTCGACGACATCGAGCACTTTGCCCATTTCACCGGCGATACCTTCTATGCCCACATGGACGAGGAGGCGGCCAAGGCCAACCCGTTCTTCCCTGGCCGCGTCGCCCACGGCTACCTGATCCTGTCGTTCGCCGCCGGGCTGTTCGTCGATCCGCCGCCTGGGCCGCTGCTCGCCAACTATGGCCTCGACAACCTGCGCTTCCTGAAACCTGTGTCGCCGGGCGACGCCATCCGGGTGCGGCTGACGGTGAAGCACAAGGCGCCGGCGCGGCGGCCGGAATACGGCGAGGTGCGCTGGGACGTCGAGGTGACGAACCAGAATGCCGAGACGGTGGCGCGCTACGAACTGCTGACCATGAGCGCGCGGCCTGCGTGAGGCGGGCTTGATCGGCGGCGCCAACGGGGATGGAATACGTTTCCGCCCGCGAGCCCTGTCCTGCGCGGGCGCCAGCAGGTGCCCAGCAGGTATTCATGAGAAACTTCCATCTCCCCGGCCGCTCCACGGTGCATGCCATGAACGCCATGGTGGCGGCTTCGCACCCGCTTGCTGCGCTGACCGCGCTCGACATGCTGCGCGCCGGCGGCAGCGCCGCCGATGCGGCGGTGGCGGTGTCGGCGCTGCTCGGCGTCATCGAGCCGGCGATGACCGGCATCGGCGGCGACTGCTTTGCGCTTTACATGCCGAAGGGCGAGGGCGCGATCGTCTCCTACAACGGCTCCGGCCGCGCCCCCCGCGCCGCGCATGCCGAGTGGTATCTTGAGCGCGGCATCACCCGCATGCCGCAAACGGGCGCGCACGCCGTCACCGTGCCGGGCGTGGTCGATGGCTGGGCGAAACTGCTCGACGATCATGGCCGGCTCGGGCTGGACGTCGTGCTGCAACCGGCGATCGACGCCGCCGAGAACGGCTATGTGGTGGCGCCGCGCGTTGCCCACGACTGGGCGTTCCACGCCGGCAAGCTGCGCGAGGGCATCAATGCCGCGCGCTATCTGTTGCCGCGCGGCGCGGTGCCGCGCGTGGGCGATGTGATCCGCCAGCCGGAGCTGGCCGCGACGCTGCGGAAGATCGCCCGCCATGGGCGCGATGCCTTCTATACCGGCGAGGTCGCCGAGGACATCGTGGCGACGCTGCGACATGCCGGCGGCCTGCACAGCCTTGAGGACTTTGCCGCGCATACCACCGAAGTGACGGTGCCGATCTCCACCAGCTATCGCGGCTACCAGGTCTACCAGTGCCCGCCGAACGGCCCCGGCCTCGCCATGCTGGTGATGCTTGACATCCTGCAGGGTTTCGATCTGACGCAATACGACCCGCTGAGCGCCGAGCGTTTTCATATCGAGGCGGAGGCATGGCGCGCCGCGCATGCGATGCGCGAGCAGTGTATTTGCGACCCGCAGTTCTCGCCGGTCGACCTTGCGCACATCCTGTCGCCGCGCTTTGCCGAAGCCTGCCGCCTCGGCATCGCGCTCGACCGCGTGCGCGACCTGCCGCAGGTCGCGGAGCCGGTCGGCTCCGACACCATCTACGTCTCGGTGGTCGACCGCGAGCGCAACGTCTGTTCGTTCATCAGCTCGGTGGCGACGCCGTTCGGCTCCGCCGTGGTGTCGGACAAGACCGGCGTGCTGCTGCAAAGCCGGGCCATGGGTTTTCGCATCGAGCCCGGCCATCCCAACTGCATCGCGCCGGGCAAACGGCCGCTGCACACCATCATCCCCTGCATCGTGACGCGAAACGGCCGCGCCGTGATGTCCTATGGCGTGATGGGCGGCCAGTATCAGCCGACCGGGCAGAGCCGCGTGCTGAGCAACATCGTCGACTACGGCATGGACGTGCAGGAGGCGATCGACCTGCCGCGCGGCCTCTATCTCGACGGCGTCTTCCAGCTCGAGGACAGCGTGCCGGAGACGGTGGCGCGCGGGCTGGAAAAGATCGGCCATACCGTGTCCCGCGTGCCCAACCCGTTCGGCGGCGGCCAGGCGATCTGGATCGACCCTGACCGCGGCACGCTGACCGGCGGCTCCGACCCGCGCAAGGACGGCTGCGCGCTGGGTTATTGAACTCCCTGCAACAAGATCGCGATCCCCGTTCGTGGCTCTCCCGCCAGCCGAGCCGGCCCCCTGCAATAAATCGTGATTAATGACGAATATTGACATTCATCACTAGTCACATCATTCTCCGCCGCCTCATGAACCGCGAGGCTGTGGCCATGGCGCGTAGCGTTTTTCCCCGTATCGCCAATGTCCTGATTGTCGGTCTGGCGCTGTCCCCGGCGCTGCTGCTGGGCGGCTGCGACGAGACGGCGGCGGAAAAGGAGCTGCCGGTCCGGCCCGTGCTTGTCACCACCGTGCAGTATCGGCCCGAATCGCTAGCGCGCAGCTTCGTCGGCAGCGTCCGGCCGCGCATCGAGACCGACATGGGTTTCCGCGTCGCCGGCAAGGTGGCCAAGCGGCTGGTCGAGGTCGGCGACCGGGTGAGCGCCGGCCAGCCGCTGGCGACGCTCGACGAGGTCGATCTGCGCTTGCAGGCCGAGCAGGCCGAGGCCGAACTCAACGCCGCGACCGGCGTGCTGGCGCAGGCCGCCGCCGCCGAGGGGCGGGTCAAGGAGCTGCGCGAGCGCGGCTGGGCCACCGAGGCGCAGATGGATCAGGCGCGTGCCGCGGCCGACGAGGCGAGGGCGCGCAAGAACCGCGCCGAGCGCTCGGTCGAACTGACCCGCAACAGCCTGTCCTATGCGACGCTGGCCGCCGACAGCCCCGGCGTCGTCACCGCGACCCTGATCAATCCCGGCCAGGTGGTGTCCGCCGGCCAGCCGGCGATCCGCATCGCGCGCTCGGCGGAAAAGGAAGTCGTGGTGTCGATCCCGGAATCGCTGCTGGCCCGCGCGCGCGACGGCGAGGCCAGCGTCGCGCTGTGGTCCGATCCCGACCGCCGCTACGCCGCGCGCCTGCGCGAGATCGCGCCGGCCGCCGATGCCGTGACCCGCACCTATCTGGCGAAATTCGCGCTGCCCGAGGCCGACGAGCGCATCGAGCTCGGCATGACCGCGACGCTGACCTTGACCGACCCGGCGAGCCGGCGCGTGGCGCGGCTGCCGCTGGCGGCCTTGTTCGATCAGGGCGAGGGTCCCTCGCTGTTCGTGGTCGAGGACGGCGGCCGCCTCACGCTCTCGAAGGTCGCGGTGAGAGGCTATGACGCCGGCGACGTGCTGATCGACGGCGGCGTCGCGGACGGCGCGAAGGTGGTGGCGCTCGGCGTGCAGAAGCTCGATCCCGGCCAGAAGGTGCGGGTGGTGTCGTCACTGGCGTTCTGAGCGGCGGGAGCCAAGCGATGCGCAACTTCAACCTCTCCGCCTGGGCGGTGCGGCATCAGCCGCTGATCTTGTTCTTCATCGTCGCGCTGGCGATCGGCGGGGCGTTGTCCTACCAGCGGCTCGGCCGCGGCGAGGATCCGTCCTTCACCGTCAAGCTGGTGACGCTGTCGGCGATCTGGCCGGGCGCCACCGCCGCGGAGATGCAGGCGCAGGTCGCCGATCCGATCGAGAAGAAACTGCAGGAGCTGCCTTACTTCGACAAGGTCGAGACCTATTCGAAGGCGTCGTTCACCGCGATGCAGGTGATCTTCAAGGACAATACGCCGCCGAAGCTGGTGCCCGAGCTGTTCTATCAGTTGCGCAAGAAGCTCGACGACGTGCGCGGCAGCTTGCCCGACGGGCTGATCGGCCCGACCGTCAACGACGAGTTCGGCGACGTCGATTCGATTCTGTACATGATGACCGGCGAGGGCGCCGACTACGCCCAGATGAAGAAAGTGGCCGAGGCGCTGCGCCAGCGGCTTCTCAAGGTGCCGGGCGTCACCAAGGTCAACCTCTACGGCACCCAGGACGAAAAGATCTATGTCGAGTTCTCGCAGGCCAAGCTGGCGACGCTCGGCGTGACGCCGCAGGCTTTGTTCGACTCGCTGGCCAAGCAGAACGCGGTGGTGCCGGCCGGCGTGATCGAGACGTCGGCGCAGCGCGTGCCGCTGCGCGTTACCGGCGCGCTCGACGGCGCACAGGCGGTGGCGGAAACGCCGGTCGAGGCCGATGGCCGCGTGTTCCGGCTCGGCGATATCGCCACCGTCACCCGCGGCTTCGTCGATCCGCCGACATTCCGCATCCGTCAGGAGGGCCGGCCGGCGCTCGGCATCGGCGTGGTGATGGCGAAGGGCGCCAACATTCTCGACCTCGGCAAGGGCGTCGGCGAGGCCACCGCCGCCTTCATGGCCGAGGTGCCGCAGGGCATCGAGATCGAGCAGATCGCCGACCAGCCGAAGGTGGTGGAGCATGCCATCGGCGAGTTCGTGCGCTCGTTCGTGGAAGCCTTGGCGATCGTGCTGTTCGTCAGCTTTCTGGCGCTCGGCTGGCGCACCGGCATCGTGGTGGCGCTGTCGGTGCCATTGGTGCTCGCCATCGTCTTCATCGTCATGAACGCGATGGGGCTCGATCTGCATCGCATCACGCTCGGTGCGCTGATCATCGCGCTCGGGCTGCTGGTGGACGACGCCATTATCGCCGTCGAGATGATGGTGGTGAAGATGGAGCAGGGCTGGGACCGGCTGAAGGCCGCCGCCTTCGCCTGGGAATCCACCGCCTTTCCGATGCTGACCGGCACGCTGGTGACGGCGGCCGGCTTTCTGCCGATCGGCTTCGCCAATTCGGCGGTCGGCGAATATGCCGGCGGCATCTTCTGGATCGTCGCCATCGCGCTGGTGGCGTCGTGGTTCGTCGCAGTGATCTTCACGCCCTATATCGGCGTCAAGCTGCTGCCGGATTTCAAGGTGTCCGGCGCGGTGCATGCCGATCCGCACGCCATCTATGAGACCCGCCTCTATCGCGGGCTTCGCCGCATCATCCAGTGGTGCGTGCGCTGGCGCGTCACCGTGGTGGCGGCGACGGTGGGCGTGTTCGCCGCCGCCATCGTCGGCTTCGGTTTCGTGCAGCAGCAGTTCTTCCCGATTTCCGAGCGGCCGGAACTGTTCCTGCAACTGCGGTTGCCGGAGGGCACCGCCTTCAACGTCACCGCCGAGACCGCGAAAAAGGCGGAAGGCCTGCTCAAGGACGACAGCGATATCGTCACCTCGACCGCCTATATCGGCCAGGGCTCGCCGCGGTTCTGGCTCGGCCTCAATCCGCAGCTGCCGAACGAGGCGTTCGCCGAAATCGTCATCGTGACCAAGAACGTCGAAGCGCGCGAGCGGGTCAAGAAGCGCATCGAGCAGGCCGCGCATGACGGCGCGCTGCCGGAGGCGCGGGTGCGCGTCGACCGCTTCAACTTCGGGCCGCCGGTCGGCTTCCCGGTGCAGTTCCGCATCAACGGCCCCGACGCCGCGACCGTGCGCGACATCGCCTATCGCGTCCGCGACGTGGTGCGCAAGGACGCCCGGATGGTCGATACCCACCTCAACTGGAACGAACGCTCGCCCTCGCTCAAGCTGGTGGTCGATCAGGAGCGCGCCCGCGCGCTCGGGCTGACGCCGCAGGACCTCGCGCAGGCGCTCAACATGCTGCTGTCCGGCGTGCCGGTGACGACGGTGCGCGACGGCACCGAGAAGGTCGCCGTGGTGGCGCGTGCGGTCGCCGCCGAGCGGCTCGATCCCGGCCATGTCGGCGATCTCGTCGTCACCTCGCGTAACGGGCTGGCGGTGCCGCTGCAACAGGTGGCGCGCATCGAATATGCCCACGAGGAGCCGATCCTGTGGCGGCGCAACCGCGACATGGCGATCACCGTGCGTGGCGACGTCGTTGACGGCGCGCAGGCGCCTGACGTCTCCAACGCCATCTGGCCGCAACTTCAGGAGATCCGCGATCGCCTGCCGCCCGGTTATCGCATCGACATGGGCGGCGCCATCGAGGAATCCGCCAAGGGTAATGCCTCGATCTTCGTGCTGTTTCCGGTGATGGTCATTGCCATGCTCGGGTTGCTGATGATCCAGCTCCAGAGCTTCTCCCGCGTCACGCTGGTGTTTCTCACCGCGCCGCTCGGTATCGTCGGCGCTTCGCTCGGCCTCAACGTCGCCAGCCAGCCGTTCGGCTTCGTGGCGCTGCTCGGTTTGATCGCGCTGGCCGGCATGATCATGCGCAACACGGTCATTCTGGTCGACCAGATCGAGACCGACGTGCGCCATGGCCTGCCGCGCCGCGAGGCGATCGTCGAGGCGACGGTGCGGCGCGCCCGGCCGGTGGTGCTGACGGCGCTGGCGGCGATCCTCGCCATGATCCCGCTGTCGCGCTCGGCGTTCTGGGCGCCGATGGCGATCACCATCATGGGCGGGCTGTTCGTGGCGACGTTCCTGACGCTGCTCTATCTGCCCGGCCTCTATGCGCTGTGGTTCAGGAAGAGCCTCGACGAACGCGGCCAGCCGGATGCCGCCGAGTCCGGGGCGCCGGCGATTCCGCTTGCGGCAGCGGCGGAATGACGAAACACTGGAAAGATTATGACGCTCGTTTCCGACCATACCGAGTCCGATACCCGCACCCGTATTCTGATCATCGCTGAAAAGCTGTTCCGCGAGATCGGCTATCAGAAGACCACGGTGGCGGACATCGCAAAACTCATGAATATGAGTCCGGCCAACGTCTATCGCTTCTTCGAGTCGAAGAAGGCGATCCACGAAGGTGTTGCGGTGCGGCTGATGAGCGAGGTCGAGGCCGCGGTCGCGGCGGTGGCGGCGCAGCCGGGCGATGCGGTCGCGCGGCTCTCTGCCGTGCTGGCCGCGATCCATCGCCTTAATGTCGAATTGTTCATCGGTGACGCCAAGCTGCACGAGATGGTGATGATGGCGATGGAGCAGAACTGGGACGCCTGCGATGCCCATGTCGGCCGGCTGATGGCGATCGTCGGCGGCGTCATTGCTGATGGCGTCGAGACCGGCGAATTCACCGTTGCCGATGTGCCGATGGCGGCGCAATGCGCCTGCACGGCGATGATCCGTTTTTTCCATCCTTACGTCATCAAGGAATGTGCCGAGAAGTCGGAGCCGACGCTGGAGCAGATGACCGGCTTCGTGCTGGCGGCGCTTGGCGCCTCGCGCCCGGGGGCGGAATGACCGATTTCCATTTTTACGAGCCGAAGAGTGGCCATGGCCTGCGCCACGATCCCTTCAACGCCATCGTCGGGCCACGCCCGATCGGCTGGATTTCGTCGCGCGACAAGAACGGCCTCGTCAATCTCGCGCCCTACAGCTTTTTCAATGCCTTCAACTATGTGCCGCCGATCGTCGGCTTTTGCAGCCTGGGCTGGAAGGACAGCGTCGCCAACATCGCCGAGACCGGCGAGTTCGTGTGGAATCTCGCCACCAAAGCGCTGGCGCAGCAGATGAACGCAACCTCCGCCACCGTGCCGCACGAGGTCGACGAGTTTGCGCTCGCCGGGCTGACGCCGGTTGCCAGCCGCCTCGTCAACGTGCCGCGGGTCGGCGAGGCGCGTGTGGCGTTCGAGTGCCGGCTCACGCAGATGGTGCAGTTGCAGGGCGCCGACGGGGCCAAGGTCGAGGCGTGGCTGACGCTTGGCGAGGTGGTCGCCGTCCATATCGACCGCACGCTGATCCGCGACGGTGTTTATCAGACCGCGGAGGCCTATCCGATTCTGCGTGCCGGGCGCATGGGCGACTATGCCGAAATCCGGCCCGACGCCATGTTCGAGATGAAGCGGCCGCCGTAGAGAGCGTTTTCGAGCGAAGCATGCCCTCGGGCTTGACCCGAGGGTGGAAACCGGCCTTCGCCTGGCCATAGCCGGCTCCGGCCCGGCGACGGCCGGTTTGCGTTAAGAAAACGCGTAAAAATAATGACCCAGTGCGTTTCGAGCGAAGTGGCCAGTGCGGGGCGCGCCCCGGATTTGCCATTGGCCGCTGGCACGAGGGAGCGGAATCAGGTGTGATCCCGCCGGATCGCGGGGTTGAGCATGGGATGACGCAGGCAGTCGATTGATGGCACGGCCGGTTTTTATCATCGATGGGGCGCGCACGCCTTTTTTGAAAGCGCGCGGCGGGCCGGGGCCGTTCACCCCCGTCGATCTCGCCGTGCAGTGTGGCCGGGCGCTGCTGGCGCGCCAGCCGTTGTCCCCCGGCGCTTTCGATCAGGTCATCCTCGGCTGCGTCAACGTCATTGCCGACGAGATGAACCCGGCGCGCGTCGCCGCGCTGCGGCTCGGCATGGGTGAGGCGATGGTCGCCTTCACCGTGCAGATCAACTGCGGCTCCGGCATGCAGTCGATCGATACCGCGTTCCGCACCATCCAGAACGGCACCGCCGATCTCATCCTCGCCGGTGGCGCCGAGGCGCTGAGCCATGCGCCGCTGGTGTGGCGCCGCGAGGGCGTGCGCTGGTTTGCCGGGCTGGCCGGCGCGAAGGGCGTTCTCGCCAAGGCGGTGGCGGCGCTGAAGCTGCGGCCGTCCTACTTCAAGCCGGTGATCGGGCTGGAGCGCGGCCTGACTGATCCGGTGACCGACCTCAATATGGGGCAGACCGCCGAGGTGGTCGGCCACCTGTTCGGTATCACGCGCGCTGAGGCCGACGCCTATGCGGTGGAAAGCCACCGGCGGCTGGCGCGGGCGCAGGCCGAGGGCTGGCTGTCGGATGAGGTGGTGCCGCTGTTCGCGCGCGACGGCCGCTTCTTCGATCGCGACGACGGCGTGCGGCCGGAAACCACGGTCGAGAAACTGGCCAAGCTCAAGCCGGCGTTCGAACGGCCATGGGGGCAGGTGACGCCGGGCAATTCTTCGCAGATTACCGACGGCGCAAGCTGGGTGATCCTCGCCTCCGAGGAGGCGGTGGCACGGCACGCCCTGACGCCGAAGGCGGTGATCGTCGATAGCCAATGGGCCGGGCTCGACCCGAGGGTGATGGGGCTCGGGCCGGTGCTGGCGGCGACCGACCTCCTCAAGCGGCACGGGCTTGCCCTGCACGATATCGAGACCTGGGAATTGAACGAAGCGTTTGCCGCGCAGGTGCTGGGCTGTCTGGCCGCGTGGCGCGACGACAAATTCTGCCGCGAGGTGCTGCAGCTCGACGGGGCTGCGGGCGAGATCGACCGCGAGCGGCTCAACGTCGATGGCGGCGCCATCAGCCTCGGCCATCCGGTCGGCACCAGCGGCAACCGCATCGTGCTGCACCTCGTCAACGCCATGCGCCGGCTCGGCACAAGGCGCGGCCTCGCCACCGAGTGCATCGGCGGCGGCCTTGGCGGCGCCATGCTGATCGAGACGGTGTGACCATGCGTGCACCCATGATGAGCGTCTTCAAGGATCGCGCGCTCGAACTGGGGCCGCCGGCGGAGGCTGGCCCTTACCGGCACTTCCGCCTGACGCGCGACGAAGACGGCATCGCGTGGCTGGTGTTCGATCGCGCGGGCGAAAGCGCCAACACGCTGTCGGCCGAGGTGCTGGAGGAGTTCGACGTCGTGCTGACCGAGCTTGAGCGCGAGCGCCCGGCCGGCCTCGTCATCCGCTCGGCAAAACCGTCCGGCTTCATCGCCGGCGCCGACGTCAACGCCTTTCGCGGCGCCGCCGACGCCAATGCCGTCGAGGCGGAGATTCGCCGGGCGCACGCGATCGTCGATCGCCTCGAGGCGCTGCGCAGTCCCACCGTGGCGGTGATCCACGGCTTCTGCCTCGGCGGCGGGCTCGAGGGGGCGCTGGCCTGCACCGTGCGGATCGCCGTCGCGGATGCGCGCTTCGGTTTTCCCGAGGTGATGCTCGGGCTGCATCCGGGACTCGGCGGCACCGTCCGCTTCACCCGCCTCGTCAATCCCGTACGGGCGATGGACCTGATGCTGACCGGCAAGACCGTGGATGCGCACAAGGCGCGCGCGCTCGGGCTGGTCGATGCGGTGACCGAGGAACGCCATGTCAGGAACGCCGTGAAAGACGCGGTGTTTGGCCGGCTGAAGCGGGCGAGGCCGTCCCCCGTGGTATGGGCGTTCAATCGCGGGCCGGCGCGGCGGTTCCTCGCCCGCCGCATGCGGGCCGCTGCCGCCAAGCGTGCGCCGAAGGAGCATTATCCCGCGCCTTATGCGCTGATCGACCTTTGGGAAGCCCACGGCGACGACAGGGCGAACATGCTTGGCGCCGAGCAGCGTTCGTTCGCCGCGCTGATGGTGACGCCGGCCGCGCAGAACCTGATCCGCGTGTTCTTCCTGCGCGAGCGGATGAAGAAGCTTGGCGCCGGCGATCATCGTATCCAGCGCGTGCATGTGATCGGCGCCGGCGCGATGGGCGGCGACATCGCGGCCTGGTGCGCGCGGCAGGGATTTTGCGTGACGCTGGCTGATGCCAAGCCCGAGCCGGTCGCGGCCGCGCTCAAGCGGGCCGCGACGCTCTACGACAAGACGATCCGCAGCCGTATCAAAGTGCGCGATGCACTCGATCGCCTGATGCCGGATCTCGCCGGCGACGGCGTGCGCCACGCCGACCTCGTCATTGAGGCGGTGCCGGAAAATCTCGATCTCAAGCGCGCGATCTATGCCGCCGTCGAGCCGCGCATGAAGGCCGGCGCCATTCTCGCCACCAACACCTCCAGCATTCCGCTGGAAGACCTGCGCGAGGGGCTGACCATGCCGCAGCGGTTGGTGGGCTTGCACTTTTTCAACCCGGTGTCGCGCTTGCCGCTGGTCGAGGTGGTGAGCCATGACGCGGCCGCCCCCGACGTGCTTGCCGCGGCCCGCGCCTTCGTCGGCGCTATCGACCGCCTGCCGCTGCCGGTCAAGAGCGCGCCCGGTTTTCTCGTCAACCGCGCGCTGACGCCTTACATGCTGGAGGCGATGATGATGCTCGACGAGGGCATCGACAAAACGGTAATCGATGCGGCGGCGGAAAAATTCGGCATGCCGATGGGGCCGATCGAACTCGCCGATCAGGTCGGCCTCGACATCTGCCTTGCCGTTGGCGACATGCTGCGAGCCAAGCTCGGCGAGGCGCTGCCGGCGCCGCCGGCGTGGCTGCGCGACAAGATCGCGCGCGGCGAACTGGGCCGCAAA
>Ga0182792_1000706_pt1 | contig 30119 bp, 21 predicted proteins | sample Passage237B_FD_130497 | JGI IMG/M metagenome (GOLD analysis project Ga0182792, IMG submission 130497) | Cellulose adapted compost microbial communities from Newby Island Compost Facility, Milpitas, CA, USA - Passage2 37B (version 2) (version 2) ...
GCCCCGGATTGACCGCCGGGATGTAGAGCGTCGCCCCGACCGTGCGTGCCTCGACCTCGGTCGCGACGTTCGGGACCTGCGGGTCGCCGACCGCGGCCTCGAGCAGCACCTGATGGGGCGGCGTGTTCGGCAGCTCATTCCCGGCCACCAGGTTCTGGGCATAGCCGTTGCCCTCGCCCCGGTCCCACAGCAATTGGATCATGCCCAGGCCGAGCGGCCGGACTTCCTCATCTGGGTAGTTCGCCCAGAGGCCGAATGCGGGCATCGCGGCGTACGCGTCGAAGTCGATGCTGCGTCGCAGGATGGTCGAGTAGTTGATCGTCGGCACCGCGAGCACCGAGTAATCGACGTCGGGTTCGAGCGCCGTCAGGGCCGCACCCATGACGCTTCCCTGGCTGATGCCCATGTAGAGCAGTCTCGTGTCATCGCCGCCGGAGACGTCGATCACCGACTCGCCGCCGATCTGGAACTCCGGCTTGGTCGCCAGCCCATCCGGGTGGATCGCGGCTCGGCCGAGCATCATGAAGTTGACGAATCCCTGCTGCATGCGGTCGACCAGCTTGTAGAAGTTCGAGAGGTCCGCCATCGCGGGCATCAGCCCCGGGATCAGGTCCGGGTTCGAAAAGCCGGCCCAGTTTGTCGCACACCAGGTTTGGCCGGTCTCGTTGGCGAGCTGCGCCTGGGCCCAAATCTGGCCGTAAGTGCCGAGCACCCCGTGCCCGAAGATGCCGACCCGCCCGGGCACTGCCGTGCCACCGTCATGGGCCGAGTTCGGGATAAGGCAGCGGAAGGGCACGTCGGTCTTGAACGCGGGATTGAACTTGACCGTGCCGTCCGGGTTGAGATCGAAGGATGCGCCCGTCGGGCAGCCATCCTTGTTCAGGTAGCAGGGCACGTCCTTGACGAAGCCGTCGACATACCGGTAGACGTTCTCGTCGGGATTGGGCGGCAGCCCGTCAGCCCCATCGTTGACGCTGCAATCCGTGTAACCGCCTCCACAGGCATGGGTCACCTCGACGGTCGGTGATGAACTGCCGTCCAGGGAGCGGTTGGCGAGGTCGGTGTCACCGAGCCGGGCGAAAGCATCGTCACGGATCTGGACCGCCCGGCCGGTGGTGTTCTGCTCGCTTGCGATGGTGAAGTCCCAGGCCAGGTAAAGGCCATCCTTGGAGATCCCGTCTTTCGCCAGCTCGGGAAAGACCGTTTCTTCGAGCTGATCGCACCGGTAGAGCAGTGCCGGGTCATCGGTCTCCAGCCCGTCGCGGCAGGTCTTGAACGGTGCCTGCGCCTCGACCGCCCCGCCGCTCGCGTCCTTCAGGTCACGGAAGGCGATCACGTACCGGTGGCCCGGGGTGAAGTTCTTCGCCGGGCGCACGATCAGGTTGACCGGACCGGTGTTCGACGGGTTGAGGCCGATGCCGCCGATGTGATCGGCCGCTTGATATGGCGCGATCGTGGTCGGGTTGCTGTCCAGCTCGGCCCAGATCGGCCAGCGCTCGTGGGTGCTCGTGTCATAGACCACCACCGGCTGATCCGGGCGGGCGTAGTCGTGCATGTTGGTTTCGGGGACGAAGCCCGTGTTCTCGAAAGCGGCCGGCGTGTCCACACCGGGGATCTTCGTGACGATCAGGCTGCCGGGACTGAAGCCGTCGCTGCGGTTGAACTCGGTCGGCTTCACCGGGACCCCGGACTTGTTGCTCGGCATGCCCTCCAGGGGGAAGTCGAGGCGAAGGCCGGTCGGCGTCGAGGCATCGGGCTTGGTGTAGTAGTCGTTGGGGAAGGGCTGGAGGCAGATCGCCGGATCCAGCGGGTCGCAGATCGCCTTCTTCGGTTCAACCGGCGGGTTCGGCTTGCCGCAGTGGCCCATGTCCTTGGCGAGCCGCTTGCGAGCCCGGGCGGTGGCTTTGTGGTGGCGGGCTTTGCGGTAGACACCGGTCACGCGGATCACCTTGGCTCCACAGGTGGCCAGTTTCTTGCGGCCGCGACCGGTCAGTTTCAGGTTCACCTTGCGGGACTGGGCCTTGCGCTTCTTGAAGCGGACGGTCTTGGTCCGAAAAAGCTTGCCGTTGCCGCCGGCCTGGGCGCTGAGGCGCAGCTTGAGCTTGCCCCGGGCCCGGACCTTCACGGTCAGCGCCTTGCGCTTGAGCAGCGCGCGCTGGTTCACGGTGACCACCTTGAGGGATACCTTGGGTTTTTGAACGTGGCGCGTGCTGTGCTTGCCGGCTTCTGCGACGCCCGTCCCGAGGACCGCCATCAACAGGGCGGCAATCACTACCAAACGGCTAAACCTCATCGGTTCCTCTCTCCTTCGCTTCGTAAAGCGCTTCGATCTCTCGTTCGTATTTCTGCGCGATGGCTTTTCGTTTCGGCTTCAAGGTCGGTGTCAATTCGTCCCCACCGGGCAGCCATTCCTCGCCGAGTATCTCGACGCGTTTGATCTGCTCGACCCGCGCCAGCTGCTGGTTGGCCCGGTCCACCGCCTCGAGGACTTCCGCCCGCACTTCGGTGTCGCCCGGGTCGCGCCCGGCCAGGACGTCGGGATCCAGGGTGATCAAAGCCACGTTGAAAGGGCGACGGTCACCGATCGCGACGACGTGCGAGATCAGGCCGCTCGCGCTCCTGATCCGGGACTCGATGTTGGCCGGCGACATGTTCTTGCCGGCCGAGTTGATGATCAGTTCTTTCTTGCGATCGACGATCTGTAGATAGCCCTCTTCGTCGATGTTGCCGATGTCACCCGTGTGGAGCCACCCTTCAGGGTCGATCGCCTCGCGGGTCCGCTCCGGCGCGCCCCGGTACCCGAGCATCACATTCGGCGCGCGGACCAGTACCTCCCCGTCATCCGCGAGCCGGACCTCGGTGCCCGGCAATGGGACCCCCACCGTTCCCAGTTTCGGACGCTCCGGCGGATTCACGGTGACCAGGGCGCTGGTCTCTGACATCCCCCAGACCTCGTAGATCGGGATACCGATCGCGAAGAAGAACTCGAGCACATCCGGTGGCATCGGGGCCGCACCGGTCAGCGCCCCCTCGAGCTGGTCGAAACCGAGTGCAGCTCTCAGCGGCTCGAACAACTCACGATCGTCGGTGTCGGTTTCACTTCTGAGGTCCGGATCGACGGGTTCCCCGGCCAGCTCGAGCCGGACACGGCGGATCCCGGCGGCCACCGCCCGCTCCAACCGTTCGCGCTCGGCTGCCGGTGCCGAGGCGAAGCCCGCCTCGAGTCCGGCCTTCAGCTTCTCCCACACCCTCGGGACACCGAGGAAAGCGGTCGGTCGCACGTCGGGTAAGGCGGCGATGATCTGGTTGTGGTCGGCGATCGTCGTGACCGTGGCCGCCCGCGGGATCGCCTGGTAGTGGCTGAACTCGCGCTCCGCCACGTGGGCCATCGGAAGGTAGGAAGGAATTCGCGCGCCGGGGGCCGGTGTCGGGATGAACTCCTCCCAGATGCGAACCATCGACATCATGTTGTGGTGGGTCAGCTCGACCGCCTTCGGGGGGCCGGTGGTGCCGGAGGTGTAGATCAGCGTGAGGACGTCCTCCGGGTCGACCTCCCGCCAGCTCTGCTCGAAGGGGAAGTCGGCCCGTCCCCGGCCCTCCAGCTCCTGCAGGGAGATCGAATCCGAATGCTCACCGTCGATCAGGATCACCCTTCGCACCGCCGGAGCGCCACGACGGGCGGCCATGACCACCGGCAAGTACCGAGACTCGGTGACGACCGTCTCGGCACCAGCGTCCCGGAGCAGGTGCTCGACCTGGCTTGGGGGATAGGTGTTGTAGATCGAGACCGTGATCGCGCCGAGGTGGGTGGCTGCGGTGTCGATCCAGTGGAACTCTGGGCGGTTGTCCAACATCAAGGCCACCCTGTCGCCGGGGCCGACCCCGATCGCCGCGAGCCCGGCCGCGGTCGTCCGGACCCGCTCTCCGTACTGCTGCCAGGTCAACTCCAGATCGCCGCCCGGTGTACGAAGGGCGATCAGATCGGGGTACTCGGCCACTGTGAGCTGGAAGGCCTCGCAGACCGTAGACGCGCCGAGCGCGGGCATGGCCTGCGCCATCGGTTCCGGCCGTGCGAGACGGGCGATCATCTCGGCGATACTAGCAACAGGCGTTGTCAGTGCCTAGGGGGAAGCTAGATCGCGCGAGCAATCAGGGCGATGCCCTGGGAGATGATCTGCTGGCGATCGGCCTTGATCGCCTGACCGCGGTAGGCCAGGTACATGCCGGTCAGGCCCCCGGCCAGAGCGATCGACGCGAGGCGCACGTCGGTCGCTTCGGGGTCTTGTCCATCGGAGGTGATGAGCCCGGCGAGCATCGCCGCCAAGGTGGTGAGGCTGCGTCGCCATGCCTGAGCCAGTGCTGGCTGCACGAGCGGCTCCTGCAGAAGGATCCGGGAACGACCCGGGTCCTCTTCGAAAAACTCGACGAAAGTCTCGACCACAGCTCGTATTGCCGCATCCCTCGACTCGGCGGTGGTGAGCGCGTCAAGGAGACGTTCCCGGGCCTGCTGCTCGGCCCGCTCATGGACGGCGAGCAGCAGGCTCTCGCGGTCCGGGAAGCTCTCGTAGAAGTAGCGCTCGGAGAGTCCGGAGGCCCGGCAAACGCCGCGAACGGTCAAGTCGCCGGCGCCGCTGCCCCCGACGATCGCCGAGCCGACGTCCATCAACTGCTCCCGCCGTGCGGCGCGACGCTGGTCGAGCGTCGTCGGTTCACTTGGGCGAGGTCGCTCCACGGGCACGCCACATGATCGCATCTACCCAGAAGCGCTCTCAAACGTACGGACACGTACGATAGGCTTGACCGGATGAGCAACCCCGACGGAACGATCGTTCGAACCCCGCTTCCGCGCGGCCCACACGCGCTGCCGCGGGCAGTCGTCGCCGCGGACCACCGACGTCGGTTGTGCGAGGCAGCCGCGCAGGTAGTTGCCCAAAAGGGTTACGGCGCGACCAGTGTGGCCGACATCGTGCGGGTGGCCGGCGTGTCGAAGTCCGCGTTCTACGAACGCTTCAAGGACAAGGCCCAGTGCCTTCTTGCCGCCTACGAGGAGGGCATCGATCAGCATTTCCAGACCGTGGTCACCGCTGCGGTGCGGGCCGAGGGCGATCGCCTCGATCGTTTCCGGGCTTCGGTTCGCGCCTACCTCGACGGGCTTTCGGAATATCCGGACTACGCCCGCGTGTTCGTCCTCGAGATCTTCGCGGTCGGCCCCGAGGCACGGGAGCGTCGGGAGAGGGCGCAACGCCAATACGTCGACCTGATGCGCTCCACCTACGAGAGCTTTCGCAAACAGCGTCCCGACCTGGGCCCATTGCCGGATGAGGTCTTCGTCACGGCCGTCACCGCCGGCAACGAACTCATCGCCGAACAGATCCGCCGCGGTGGCGTAAAGCGCCTGGGTTCGCTGCAGGGCTTGATCATGTACACGTATCTGGCTCTGATGGGCCTACCGGATGAAGCGCGAGCGGAACTGGAGGCGAGATGACCGACTTCCCCTACTTCGAGTGCTTGAGCCTGGACCTCTCCGATCAGGTCGGCACGATGGTCTTCAACCGGCCCGAGAAGCTCAACGCGCTTTCCGCCCAGATGCTCGAAGAGCTGATCGCGGCGGCGGGCTGGTTCGACGATCGACCCGATGTGAAGACGGTCGTGGTCCGCGGTGCCGGGCGCGCGTTCACCGCCGGTTCCGACCTTTCCGGGACGGCCGGCACCGAGGCGGGCTCAGATGCCGGTTCGGTGCGTGAGGGTTTGGACCTCGGCCGGCGGATGGTCGATGCGATCGCCGACATGCGGGCGCTCACCGTGGCGGCTATTCACGGGCATTGCGTCGGTGGCGGCGTCGTCCTGGCTTCGGCCTGCGACATTCGAATCGCGGCCGATGAGACCCGGTTCTCGATCCCGGAAGTCGACCTCGGCATGCCCCTCACCTGGGGTGGGATCCCTCGGCTGGTGCGCGAACTGGGTCCGTCGCTGACCAAAGATCTCGTTCTCACCTGTCGAGCGTTCGGGGCCGACGAGGCACTCAGGATGGGCCTGGTCAGCCGGATGGTCCCCTCGGCGGAACTCGAATCGGAAGCAGCGGCCGTCGCCGAGAAACTGGCGTCGCAGCCTGCCTACGCGCTCACGACAACCAAGCGGCACGTCGATGCGGTCGCGGAGGAGGCCGCTTCAACAAGTCAGACCTTCCGCGAGGCCGAACTGCTCTTGGCCGCCCTTCAGGATCCCGAGTCTCAGGCGGTAATGGCCAGGAAGTTCTCCCGCAGGGGATAGGTTTGGTGGGTCCGCAGCCCGCATCCAACCGGAGGATCCCATGCCCGATACCACCTGCCACATGTCGATCTCGCTCGACGGCTTCGTCGCCGGCCCGGACCAGAGTCGGGAGAATCCCCTGGGCGTAGGCGGCGCCGCGGTCCACGCCTGGCATCTCGGCGACGAACGCGCGAACGAGGCCGACGCGACCGCCGTGGACTGGCTGATGCGACCGCGCGGCGCCTATGTCATGGGACGCAACATGTTCGGGCCGATCCGCGGTGAGTGGGACGAGGACTGGGACGGATGGTGGGGTTCCGAGCCGCCCTACCACGCACCGGTCTTCGTGCTCACCCATCATCCGCGCGAGTCGATCGAGATGGAGGGCGGCACGAGCTTCCACTTCGTGACCGACGGGTTCGATGACGCGTACGCCCGGGCATGCGAGACGGCCGGTGAGGATGGCGTCGACATCGCGGGCGGCGCCTCGACCGTCCGGCAGGCGCTCGCCGCCGGAGTGATCGACGAGCTCACGCTTGACGTTGCCCCTGTCCTGCTCGGGTCCGGAGAGCGGCTGTTCGACGAAATCGACTCCTTCGGCTTCGAACCGGTCGAGGTGCTTCACTCGCCGCTCGCCACGCACATCCGCTACCGCCGGGGTGGATGAGGGGTTCCATCCTGCGGCCGGAACTTCGCTTGATCCCTCCGACTCGAAGCGGTCAGTTCGCCGAAATCAGTTGCGGATCATGACCGGGGTGCCGGGGCCGGCGTGGAGGGCCATCCAGCGGACACCGCGGTTGGAGACCCGGATGCAGCCGTGGGAAGCTGCGCTGCCGAGGGGGTCGAGGTAGCTCTGACCGCCACGCCCGTGGATCGCGACCCGACCCGGTCCGCCACCGAAACTCTTCAGGGTCGGTGAGAAGGCGGTCAGGGGTAGCGACCACGGGCCGAGGAACTCATTCGGATCTGGTTGCCGGTTTCGCTCGTACACGGCGGCCAGACCGGCCGGGGTCGGGGTCGCCCGGGTGCCGATCACGATCCGGTAGCGGCGGATCCTGCGACCCTTCCAGAAGGCGAGCAGCCACCGGTTCTTCTTACGGATCTCGACCCAGAGATTGCTGTGACGAAGCACCACGCGGTTGCGCGGGATCCACCCGAACGATCCCGAGGGACGGACCGGAAGCAGCACCTTCAACCACTGGCGAGCCTTGACTGTCCTCGAACCCAGGACCAGCAGCGCCTGCGAATGATGCGACCAGGTGGTAGAGGTGCCGAGCCGGGCTCGCAGCGGGCCGCCAGCGGGCCGGCCGGTGGCTCGGGCCGGCGCCACCAGCCGGGCCGAGTACGAGCCGCCCTTGCGGGATGGCGCGGCGAGTTCCCGCCCGGTGGTGGCAGGGCCCGCCCAGGCTGAACTCGTACCCGCCGCGAAGACCGCGGCGAGTACGAGTCCGAGGGCGAGCGTTTTCGCTCGCCGCGAGGTCAACCAGTGACTCCGCCCGGCCGCTGCTTGGCACCGGTCACGCGGATCGCTGAGCGGCTCTTGGTCCGGATGATGTCCTTGCCCTCGAGCCAGGCGACATTGGTGATCCGCCCCTTGGCACCCTTCAGGGTCCGGGCGATCACCCTCATCGTCTTCGAGCTGTGCGGGGCGAGGCGCTTGATCTGCCAGCACCAGGCGCCGTTTACGAGCTTTGCGTTGGGCTGCGTGCGGATCACTTCCAGCCCGGCCGGGGGCCGGTCGCAGACCCTCACGTTGCGGGCGGTCGCGGGCGTGGGGTTGCTTATCCGGATCCGGTAGTTGATTCTCTGACCGGCCCGCACCTTGCTGCGGCCGGCGGTCTTCACGATCTTGAGCTTGACCTTGCCCGTGATCGTCGCCTTGTCGGTCGCCGGCGGCACTTCCGGATCTGGAGTCGTGCTGGTCGCCGTGTTCTGGATCCTGCCCTCGACCAGAGGTTCGGCGATCACCGTCACGCTTGCCTTGGCTCCGGCTTCGATCGTGCCGAGTTCACAGGTGAGCGGGAACTTCGCGTTGCAGGTTCCCTGGCTCGGATCGGCCGAGATGAACTTCATCGGCTTCGCCGGCCTGTCCACCATCTTCACGTCCGGCACCGGTCCGGCACCATCGTTCTTCACCACGATCGTGTACTTGACCTTGGAGCCGGCCTGGACGTTCTTCCGGCCCGCCTTCTTGGTCTCGGTCAGGTGACCGGGTTCGGTCCGGACGAGGACGACCTCGTTCGGGCTGCCGGCCGGGCTGTCGGCGCTGCCGCCGATCGCGTTGCCGCCGATCGCGACCACGTAGCCGTAGCAACCCTGGCCGGGCAGCGTGGTGGCCGGGGTGTCGTAGTCACCATCACCATTGGTCGCCAGAGTGCCGGAATCGATCACCGGGGCGCCGGTCCAATCGACCGTGTCACAGGACCAGTTCGCGTCCATCTGGACCGGACCGACCAGGCTCCACCGGATCTCACCGGGGCGCCCTTCGGTGCCACCGACGGAGACCTTGTCGGTCACGCTTCCCCCCGGAGTGATCCGAGCGGAAGAGATGGTGGTGCTCACGGTGGGCGTGAGCCGACGAATGATCGCGACCTCGTTTTCGCTGCCGACCGGACTGGTCACGGGGTTGCCGAAGCCGGGGCTGTCGATCGTCACCTCGTAGCCGTAGCAACCGATCTCGGTCAGCGTGCTGGCGCCGGTCTCGTAGTTGCCGTTGCCGGTGATCGGGAGGCTGCCCTGGTCTGCCACCGTGGCGCCGGACCAGTCGGCCGCGTCGCAGTCGTTGGCGTCGCCGACGTCGACCGGCCCGTACAGGGTCCACTCGGCAGTGCCGGCCACGTTGTCGGCAGCGGCGACCGTGATCTGGTCGCGCAACTCGCCTCCCGGCTTCAGGTCATCCGAGGAGACCTGGGTCGCGAGCGTTGGCGCGAGTCGCGGGATGATCGCCACTTCGTTCTCACTGCCGACCGGGCTGGTCACGTCATCGGTGAAGCCGGGACTGCTGATCGTCACCTCGTAGCCGTAACAGCCGTACTCGGTGAGCGTGGTTGCCGGGGTGTCGAAGTCGCCGTTGCCGCTGGTCGGCAAACTGCCTTGGTCGGCGACCTGAGCGCCGGTCCAATCGACCGCATCGCAGTCGGTGGCGTCCGCGACATCGACCGGCCCGTACAGGGTCCAGTCGGCCGTGCCGTTGATGTTGTCGGCGCCGCCGACCGTGATCGTGTCGGTCAGCTCGTCTCCGGGCTTCAGGTCATCCGAGGAGACCTGGGTCGAGAGGGTCGGGGTGACCGGATCCTTCGGGGCGGTGATCCCGACCTTCGGTGGTTCGGCCGGCAACAGCGAGGTGCCGTTGACCTTGGCCGACGAGGCCGAGCTGTTCCAGGCGATCGTGTTCACCTCACCCTGGGGGAGGCTGACCTTGAACCGCATCTCGAACGACTCGCCCGACGTGTACTCCCCGCTGGCCGTGAATCGAAGGGACTTCACGTCCGCCGGGTCGTCCGGCGTCGAGGCCCAGTCGTCGACGCAGCCCGGTGCGCTCGGGTACACCTCGGGACGGCACGGGTTGTACGAGTCGGAGTACTCGACCGTCACGCCGGGATCGAGGTGGCTGATCTCGTCGAAGGAGACCGCGAACTCACTGCCACGCGGGGTCGAGGACTGGCCCTGGTCGACGCCGGCGTCACCGACATGAGGCAGGATGTCGTAGACCACCGGGTCAGTCAGCGGATCGGTAGCGGTGTTCCGCCAGAGGAGCGTGTACTCGCCGCTGCCGCCGTTGGTCGTCTCGGCGACCAACCCGGCACCCAGCGGGGACGGGTCGAGCTCGCCCTGGACCTTCTTGGTGAGGCCGAACGCGGCCCCCGGCAAGGCCTGGGCCTGGAGCGTCGCCCCGTACGAGCAGTGATTCTGTGTGGTTTCGCCATCTCCGTCGAGGTCCCGTGGGTCCTCGGATTCGAAGTCGGAGATGTTGGTGCCCGAAGCGGTACCGCAATCGGGGCTGGTGTTCTGCCCCGATCCGGAGATGAATATCTCGGCGCTGTTGTTGTAGGACCTTGCCTCCTGTGGCACGCTGACGCGGATCAGGTTCGAGGGCGGCGTCAATCGAAAGTAACCCGTGCCGGTCGGCGTGGTCGGGAAGTCAGAGGGGTCGAAGCCGATTCGGATGAGGTCACGGCCCGAGGCCTGGTAGTTGGGTATGTACTCGACCTCACCCGTGATCGAGCCGAGGTTGACATCGCTCCGGCTGAGGGTGAAGTTCGCCACGCCGCTGGCAGGCGGGTTCGACCAGGTCATGTCTTCCGGCAGGAGGTCGGTCAGGACCACCGGCCCGGCCAGGGTGTAGCCGATCGGGATGGTCACGCCGCCGACGATGCTGAGTGGCGTGGTGCCTCCAGTCGCGGACCGATAACCGCCGAATGACTTGAAGACGGCCAGCTGGGGCTGGGTCTCTTCGATGAAAAGACGGTCGTTGTCTTGGCCGCTTCCGGCCGCGATGTCAGGGTCGTCGGTCGGATAGGCGGTGGCCTTGGCTATGTCGTTGAGGATCTCACCGGCCTCGACCGACGGGTCGGCGTAACCCCAGACGTCGATCGTCATTCCGCGATCGGTCAGGTCCGAGCTCGGGGGGATCCGGACCGCGGTGACCTGGCCGACGTTCGCCGACGGAACCGGGAAGTAGGCGGCGGTGTTGTTGATGGCGCCGACCGGCACGGTGACCACGGAACCATCAGTCAGAATCAGCTCGATCTCGTAACCGGCCGCGGCCGCCTGCGGCATGCTGGCCGACATGATCCGGACCGCGGTCGGGTGGAAAGCCGGTTGTGCGCAAACCGGTGCCGAGCCCGAGCCGTCCACATCACCGGTCACCGGCAGCGAGTCGTATTGCACTCCGGTCTGGTTGGTCAGGCACGGCATCGGGTCGACCAGATCGGTCTCGAAGGCGCGCGAGGCCGGGTAGGCGACAGTCATCGTGTAGCGGCCTTCCGCGGCGCCCGGGTTCGTGCTCGGGAAGGTGCTGGCCGGTTGAATCCAGTGGCCGGGGTAGGTGCCCTTCAAGCCGGCACCCTCGATTTCGAGCGGGCCCAGCGAGCCCTTGCCGAGGAAGTTCCCCGGGTCGGTCGGGGGCTCGCTGATCGCGGTCACATCCTTGTTCGCGCTTGAGGTGAGTTCGTCGTCAGGATTGCCGATCGCCGTGCCGGTCAAGGTGACCGAGTTGTGGAGCACGGTCGCATCGGGCACAGAGGTCGGGATCTCGACGATCACCTGGTAGGTCGAGGTTCCGCCGGCACCCGGCACGCAGCCCGGCGGCATGGTGCCCGGATTGGTGAAGTCCCAGGTCAGGGTGCCGCCCGAAACCGAAGTGGGGGCCGGGTCGGCGCTGACAAAGGTCACTTCGGGAGGCAGTGTGTCGACCAGATTCGCCTCGGTCAGGTAAAGGCTTCCGCGAGGGAACCCCGGGTTGCAGCTGGCTGTGATGTTGTAGATCACCTGGTTGCCGATCACGTAGACCGAGCCTCCGTCATTGGTGTTCTTCGAGGTCGCCAGGTTCGCGCTGGCCTGAGCTTCGCCCAGAGCCGGATCCTCCGCCTCGGTTTCGGGGATCGTGCTCGACTGGAAGGTCGGTTGGATCTCCCAGGTGGTGCCGTCCGGCGTGAAGCCGTTCGGCGGAGCGACCGAGAGATTGAAAGTCTTCGAATCGCCCGGGTCGATCTCGTCGGGATCCAGCTCGACCACGATCTCGTTGGTGGCCGTATCAAGGTGCCAGCCGATGATCAGCTCCGGAGTGCCGCCGCCGTTGACGTCGAAGGTCCAATCGCTGAGCGGAGGTGTGTCAGGGAAGGAGGAAGTGACGTCGATCGGGATGCGAACCGTCGGGTTCGAACCGCAGGTCTCAACCTCCGTAGCCGAGCACGTGAAATTGATCACGTAGTTGGTCTGTGCGCCGGACAACTGCGGCGGCGAACTCGGGGGCGCGTTGGTCCCGATAATGCTGATCTGTCCGCTGGCCGCGTGGGCGGTGCCGGTCCAGAATACGAGTGAGGCAATCGCCGCGATCAAGGCAGCGACCAGATAACGAGACAAGTTCCCTTGCCGACTTGCGGTCACGTCTGTTCTCCATTCGATTTTCGAGTGGGGACGAGACTCCTGAGGCCCGCAAGACGTCTGTACTCCCTACGTTCCGGGAGGCTGTGCCTGAACACGGCGCCTGACCCGATTCACGATCACCATACCCAGGCCACCCCATCGCCAAAACTGTGATTCGTTCGGTATGAAATCTCTCTTCCAGGCGCCGCCCGAGCATCGACTGATTGGTCCGTGGTGACGCGGGTACCGGGGCCTCCATGGTGGACCGGATCGCTGATCCCTGGGGGGAACGGACTCCTTACGGACGGGGAGAAACGTGGCCGGACCGGGTCGACTGCTTCCTTGGAGACGAGCTCCGATCGGAGGAGGTCGACCAGTGGGTTCAGACCGCATCGATCCTGCACTCGAACGGCGACGGCCTGGACATCGCGGTCAAGGACGGCCACATCGCCGGGGTGCGGGGACGACGAGAGGACCGGGTAAACCACGGTCGGGTCGACCCCAAGGACCTGTTCGGGTGGCAGGCGAACAACAGTCGGGACCGCTTGACCCGGCCCTTGGTCAGACGCGACGGCGAGCTGGTCGAGTGCGACTGGGAGACCGCGATGGGAACCCTGGTCGCGCGGTCGAAAGATCTGCTCGGAACCGGCCCCGGCGGCTGGGGTCACTTCGGCTTCTACACCTCCGGCCAGCTCTTCCTCGAGGAGTACTACACCCTCGGGGTGATCGGCAAGGCGGGGATCGGCACCCCTCACATGGACGGGAACACCCGTCTCTGCACGGCCACCGCCGCGGCCTCGCTCAAAGCTTCCTTCGGCGCGGACGGCCAGCCGGGCTCCTACGGAGACGTCGATCACTGCGACGCGATCGCCCTTTACGGCCATAACGTCGCCGAAACCCAGACCGTGCTCTGGATGAGGATGCTCGATCGGCGAAGGGGCTCCGATCCGCCACGCATGCTCGCGGTCGATCCGCGGCCGACCCCGGTCGCCGAGGAAGCGGACATCCACCTCGCGCTCAAGAGCGGCACCAACGTGGCCCTGATGAACGGACTGGTGCGTGGGCTGATCAAGAACGGCTGGGCCGACGAGGATTACATCGCTCAGCACACGCTGGGCTTCGAGCGGATCGAGGCGACCGTCGAGCCCTACGACGCTCACGAGGTGGCCAGGATCTGTGGGCTCGAGGTTCGGGACATCGAAGCCGCGACCGAACTCGTCGGCACCGCTGAACATCTGCTCTCCACCGTCCTTCAGGGCTTCTACCAGTCGAACCAGGCCACGGCCGCGGCCTGTGGCGTGAACAACATCCACCTGCTGCGCGGGATGCTGGGTCGACCCGGTTGCGGTCTCTACCAGATGAACGGGCAGCCAACCGCGCAGAACACCCGGGAGACCGGGGCGGATGGCGACCTGCCGGCGCTTCGCAACTGGGAAAACAAGGAGCACATCGAGGAGCTGGCCGAACTCTGGAACGTCGAGCCTTCGAAGATCCCCCACTGGGCGGCCCCGACCCATGCGATGAAGATCTTTCGCTTCGCGGAGCAGGGTTCGATCAAACTGCTCTGGATCAGCGCCACGAACCCGGCGGTGACCCTCCCCGACCTGCCCCGAATCCGGAAGACGCTGGCCAAAGAGGACTTGTTCGTGGTGGTCCAGGACATCTTCCGGAACGAGACGGTCGAGTACGCGGACCTGGTGCTGCCGGCCGCTACCTGGGGTGAGAAGACAGGAACCTTCACCAGCGTCGATCGCACCGTCCACCTGTCCGAGAAGGCAGTCGACCCACCGGGCGACGCCCGTCCCGATCTCGAGATCTTCCTCGACTACGCGCGCCGGATGGACTTTCGCGACAAGGACGACGAGCCCCTGGTCGAGTGGTCAGATCCAGAAGGCGCATTCAGGGCCTGGCAGGAGTGCAGCCGAGGCAGGCCCTGCGATTACAGCGGCATGAGCTACGAACGTCTCCGCCGGGGCCCGATCCAGTGGCCATGCAACGACGATCACCCCGACGGCGCCGAGCGCCTCTACGTCGACGATGTCTTCTCGACCGACCCGGACTACGCGGAAACCTTCGGACACGACCTCGCCACCGGCGCGGTCCAAAGTGAGGAGGAGTACCGGGCCAAGGAGCCGGGCGGCCGCGCTTTCCTGCATGCGGTCGACTACGAACCCTCGCCCGAGGTGACCTCTGCGGAGTATCCCTTTCTGCTCACGACCGGGCGCACCGTCTACCAGTTCCACACCCGGACCAAGACCGCCCGGGCGCCTCAGCTCAATGAGGCGGCGCCCGATGTCTGGGTCGAGGTCGGCCCCGACGATGCCGCTGAACTGGAGATCGGAGAAGGGGACATGGTGCGCCTCACCTCGCCGCGGGGCGAGGTGATCGCTCCGGCGAGGATCAACGGGATTCGGCCGGGTCAGGTCTTTTTGCCGTTCCACTACGGAAGCTGGGACCGTGAAGGTGAGACGGACCGCACCGCGAACAACCTGACGATCACGGCGTGGGACCCGGTCTCCAAGCAGCCGGTGTTCAAGGTCACCGCGGTCCGGCTCGAAAAGGTCGCGGAAACGTGAATCTCGGCCACTACATCGGCCTGATCAGCCGCAGTCAGTCGCTGCTGGCCGATGCCTTTCGCGAGGTGGCGAGGGAACACGCCGCCGAAGCCGCGATTCACTTCACGGCCGGCCAGCTCGCCGACCAGTGTGTCCAGCATGTGTCCCAGCTCGAGCGCTTCGTCGATCAGTACGGGGAAGATCTTCCGGAGGAGCCGGAACGGTTGCACAGCGACCTCTTCCAGGGCAGCCGGCAAGGTCCGCTGGGCATGCTCCGAGACCTGCATGACCTCTATCTGATGGCGGCAGAGGTTGACATAGCCTGGACCGTGGTCGCCCAGGCGGCGCAGGGCGCCCGCGACCCGGAACTCCTCGCCGTGACCTCGGATTGCGAAAAGGAAACCGCCACGCAACTGAAATGGCTGCGCAGCCAGATGAAGGAGGCCGCACCGCAGGTGCTCGTGGTCGCCGATTGATCCGACCGGCCGGTGTACCGTGCCGGCGATGGGAGACATTGGGGGTGAAGCGGAAGCTCTGCAAACCTGGGCGAGCGGCCACGGCCTGGCCTGGCAGCCGGAGGACACTTTGCCCCCGGTCACACCGCGGCTTCGACTGGGAGTCGGCGTCGGCGAGCACCGCTCTTCGACCCGCACGGTCACCGATCGCGGGATGACCGTGATCGGCAATTCGAAGAAGCGGCCAGAGCGGCAGACCATCGGGGTCGTCCAAGGACGCCTGCCCGGCGGCCTCGAGGGACGGATCGGCCACCACGTCCATCTGACCGATCGCGGGCCTTACGGGGGCGACGACCGCTACCTCGCCGACACCGACACCGTGGTCTTCGCGGAGCTGCCTTTCCGAGCCCGGCCTGTCTTCCATCTCGAGGGCGGCAAAGGCGGCGGTGAGGTGAAGGCCGCGATCACGATCGGCAAGGCCAAGGAGATGAAAAGCCCGTTGGAAGGGGTCTTGCTCGCACCGCACGGTAAGACCGAATCCGGCGGCCTGGTCTGGGACAGCTTCCCGGCTGAGTCCGACGAGCGGATTCGCGGGATCGTCTCGGCCTCGACCCGCACCCTCGATGGCCTGCCCTGGGAGAGGACCGCGGTGGAATACGAATGCGGGCGCCTCGCGGTCTGGATCAAGGGCCGGGCGCTCACCGACCCCGCCCAGCTGGATGCACTCTGTCGCTTCGCTTCAGGCCTGGCCGAAGGCCTGGGCGAGGTCGATCGATCCACGCCACCGCTTGAGCTGGATCAGGCCCTGCCGATCCCGGAACCGGATAAACGACAAGAGTGGATCGCGGACGGAGTCGGGTTGGTCGAGTGGGACGAGCCCCCGGTCAGCGTCATCGCTGCCCAGGAGCGCTACAAGAAGGACGTCAGTCCCCAGGCCACGAGGACCGGCTGGAAGGTCTACGGGATCGTCGCGGTGTCGCTCTTCATCTTCAGCTTGCTGGTCGCCGCCGCCAGCCTCGGGCTCAGCCTCGCTTTCGACCAGTACCCGATGCCGATCGCGATCGTCGTGGCGGTCATCTCGGTCGGACTCGGCGCGATCGCCGCCAATCGGGTCGGGTTCGAGACCGGTCAGGAAGCGCTCGAGGACCGCCTGAACTCGAGCGCCGTGCCTTGGGGGATCGAGGCTTTCGCCCGGGGTTACGCCGAGCATGCGGGGTTGACCCGGGAAGACCACGAGGAGCTCCGTCGCCGTCTCGAGGTCCCCTTCCGCGGCCGCTGCCAGATCGCCTGGCAGGGCGAGCTGTGTCCCGGCCGCCCAGGCCATTTGTCGGTGTGGATCGACGCGACCGACACGCCCCAGCCGCCGCGCTTCTATCTGCTGGCAGTGACCGGGGCCCCCGGGAACGAAGTCCCGACCGGATACCAGTCGCTAGAGCGGAACCGCGAGCGGCTGGTCTGGCAGGAAGTCACCTCGGTCCAGCGGGCGATCCATCGCCTCGATCAGCTTCGTCAGGCCGCTGCTGGGTGAGAGCGCCCCTGCCTCAGCGATCCGTTGGACGATCGCGATGACGCGGCTCCGAGGTAAGCGCGTGGGCCGGACGCCTCTCTCCACCGAAGCGGTTGGTCTTTCACACCCGAGCGGGAACCCTGAAAGGTGAAAAGCCGCTGGGATCCGGCCAAACGCACCTGCCCCCCAAGTACCCAGACCGGATCAGGCCAAGCGAGATCGTCAGGCCGTCAGGGAGTATACGGCTCTTTCGGCCAGGAGGTTGGGGGCGCGGCTGGTGATTTTCGGAGCGCGGTGGCCGTTAGCGTCGATCAGGATGCGACGCTCGATCGCGAGGTCGAGCTCGGCGGCCAGCTCTTCGAAATCGACGATCGTGCAGAGATGGATGTTCGGGGTGTCGAACCATTGATACGGGAGCGCATCGGTGACCGGCATGCGGCCTCGGAGTGCGACCGTGGTCCGGAGCCGCCAGTGGGCGAAGTTCGGCAGCGAGACGACCAACCGGGGCGCGACCCGTTTCATCTCGGTCAGGACCCGGTCCGGGCGGCTGACCGCCTGCAAGGTCAGCGAAAGCACCGCGACGTCGAAATCACCGGCCCCGAAGCGAGGCAGTTCGTCCTCGAGGTCGCCTTGTGTGACCGGCACGCCCCGGGCGATACAGGCGTGGAAGTCGTCCAGTTCGCGTTCGACCCCCAGCCCGGAACATTCCCGTTCGCTGATCAGGTTCTCCAGCAGGGCACCGTCGCCGCAGCCGAGGTCGAGGACCCGCTGGCCCGAGCCGACCAACCCGGCGACGATGTCGAGGTCCGGCCTCAATTCCGGGCTCCCGCGGCCAGGCTCCGGCGAGGTGAGATGCCTCTCTGGGTGGCGAGCCGGTCAAGGTAGCCGGCTACGGTCCGGTGGTACTCGGCCGGATCCGGAAAGAGGAAGGAGTCGTGACCGTGGGGGGAGGAGATCTCCTGGAAGGTGACCGGCGCACCGGCTCCGCGCAGCTCGCTGGCCATGACCCGCGCGTGCTCGGTGGAGAAGCGCCAGTCGGAGTCGAAGGAGACGACCAGGAAGCTGGTCTCGCCCTGCGCGATCTGCCTTTGGACATGCGCCCGATCCTCGAACGGGTCGAAGTAATCCATGGTCCGACCCATGTAGAGGTAGGTGTTGGCGTCGAAGCGGCCGACGAAGGACTGGCCCTGGTAATGGAGATAGCTCTCGACCTGGAAGTCGACGTCGAAGCCGAAGCGGGGTACCTCCGCGTCCTGGATCCGGCGCCCGAACTTCTCCCGCATCGACTCCTCGGAGAGGTAGGTGATGTGGCCGATCATCCGGGCCAGAGCGAGCCCCGCATCGGGGCGGCGATCGTTCTCGTAGTAATCGCCGCCGGCAAAATCGGGGTCGCGCATGATCGCTTCCCGGGCGACCGCGGAGAAGGCGATGTTCTGGGCCGAAAGCCGGGCCGAGGCGGCGATGATCGCCGTCCCGTCGACCTCGGTCGGGTGGTCGATCGCCCACTGCAGCGCCTGCATCCCGCCGAGCGAGCCGCCGACTGCGGCCAGCAATCGCTCGATCCCGAGCTCATGGAGCAGTGCCCGGTGGGTCTCGACCAGGTCACGGACCTGAACCAGCGGGAAGCGGAGGCCATACGGCTTACCGGTCGCGGGATCGATCGAGGAAGGACCGGTCGTGCCCTTGCAGCCGCCGAGCACGTTGGCGCAGATCACGAAGAAGCGATCGGTGTCGAGCGGTCGCCCGGGCCCGACGATGTTGTCCCACCAGCCGGGCCGCTTCGGATCATCGCCCTCGTGGATCCCGGCCGCGTGGGCATCGCCGGAAAGGGCGTGGCAGATGAAGACCGCGTTCGACCGTTCCGGGTTGAGCTCGCCGTAGGTCTCGTACGCGACCTCCACGTGCGGCAGGGTGGCACCGGAGGCGAGGGTCAGCGGGCGGTCGCCTTCGAAGACGACCGCCCGCTTGGTTTCGACCGTGCCGACGCCACCCGGTCCCTCATCGGGCAGCAGGGTGTTACGGGCGGACCCGTCCGGCATCTACGCGGCCTTGGCCAGGGCCTGGTCGATGTCGGCCTTGATGTCCTCGATTGACTCGATCCCGACCGAGAGGCGGACCATGTCCGGGCTGACCCCGGCGCTTTCGAGTTCCTCGTCGTTGAGCTGCGAGTGGGTCGTGGTTGCCGGGTGGATCGCCAGTGACTTGGCGTCACCGATGTTGGCGACATGGGAGAACATCTCGAGCGAGTCGATGAACTTGCGGCCGGCGTCGCGCCCGCCTTCGATCCCGAAGGCGACCAAGGCGCTGCCACCGTTCGGCAGCACCTTCCTGCCGGTCTCGTAACCGGGGCTGCCTTCGAGGCCCGGGTAAGAGACCCAGGTGACGCCCGCGTGGTCCTTGAGATGCTTGGCGATCGCCAGCGCGTTCTCGCTGTGACGCTCCATCCGCAGCGGCAGGGTCTGGATGCCCTGGAGCAGGATGAAGGCGTTGAAGGGCGAGAGGGCCGCACCCATGTTGCGGAGCAACACCGTACGGGCGCGCCCGACATAGGCGGCTGGGCCGAGCGCATCGCTCCAGACGACCCCGTGGTATGAAGGGTCGGGCTGGGTCAGGCCGGGGAAGCGCTCACCGTTAGCGACCCAGTCGAAATTGCCGGAGTCGATGATCACACCGCCGAGCGTCGTGCCGAGGCCGCCGATGAACTTGGTCGCCGAGTGCACTGCGATGTCGGCACCGAGCCCGAACACGTCGGCCAGGACCGGCGATGGGACCGTGTTGTCCACGACCAGCGGCAGGCCCTGAGCGTGGGCGGCGTCGGCCCAGGCTTCGACATCGAGCACGTTCAGCTTCGGATTGCCGATCGTCTCGCCGAAGACCAGGCGGGTGTTCTCGTCGGTCAGCTCGGCCACCTTCGCCGGATCGTCCGGGTCGGCGAAGCGAACCTCGATCCCGTACTGAGGCAGGGTGTGGGCGAACAGGTTGTAGGTGCCGCCGTAGATGGTCGAGGTGGAGATGATGTTGTCCCCGGCCCGGGTCACGTTGAGGACCGAGTAGAGGACCGCCGCCTGGCCGGAAGCCAGCACTAGCGAAGCGATCCCGCCCTGAAGCGCGGCGAGCCGCTCTTCGAGCACGTTCCAGGTGGGGTTCATGATCCGGGTGTAGATGTTGCCCGGCTCCGACAGCGCGAACAGGTCCTGCGCATGCTGGGCGTCATCGAACTCGTAGGCAACCGTCTGGTAGATCGGGACCGCCAGCGCGTTCGTCGCCGGGTCGGGGTTGTGACCGGCGCGGATCGCGTTGGTCTCGGGGCCGTACTGCTTCTCTTCGTCGCTCATTTTTCTCCTGTTGGTGTCATGTGGGGCGGTCCCGCAGGCGGGGCCAAAACAATCTATATAAAGCTGATCGACATTATGGTGATTGATCGTCGGTGGTCGATCTCAAGCCTTCCAGCCAGTGGAAGGTCGCTTTCAGGTCATCCTGAGTCAAGCCGTGGCCGGCGGTGGGATCGAAGGCGTATTCAACCTGCGCACCATGGCTTTCCAGCTGCCGGGCCAGCTGCTCGCTTTCCTCGGCCGGCACGAACTGGTCTTGCCCGCCGGAGGCGACCAGCACCGGGGTTCCGGCCAGGTCGAGATCAGCCGGTGGCTGGTAGGGGAGCATCGGCCGGAGTAGGGCGGCGGCGGCGAGCACTCCGGGCCGCTGAAACAGCAGGCTGGCGGCAATGTTCGCCCCGTTGGAAAGGCCGAGGCCGATCAGGCCGTCCGGGTCGAAGCCGTAGTCACGCGCGGCGGCCGTGACCCAGTCGGCCAGCTCGTCGGTCCGGGCCCGGAGGTCGGGGATATCGAGTTGACCGACCGCGAGACGCCGGAAGAACCTCGGCATGCCGTTCTCGAGCACCTTGCCGCGAGGGCTGATGATTCCCGCCCCCGGGGCCAGCTGCCGACCGAGCGAGACGAGATCGTTCTCGTCGCCGCCGGTTCCATGGAGAAGCAGCAGGGTTCGGACCGGATCTCCCGGCTCGAAGACATGGATGAAACCCTCGGCCATGCCCCCAGCCTATGACAGCGGCGGCTTCTTTCAGGAACAAAAACGGCGAGCGGCTTCTTCCAGCACGGCGGCGCAGGTGGCGATCGAAGGCAGGTCCACCCACTCATCGGGGGTGTGCTCACCGCCCCCGATCGGGCCGAAGGCGACGCAGGGGATGCCGGCCGGAGTGAGCACTCCGGAATCCATCCAGCCCATATCGCCCCGTAGGGTAGGCGCCCGACCGAGGATGGAAGCTGCCGATTCGGCAAGGACCTCAACCACTGGCTCGTCAGGATCGAGCCGAATCGGGTCTCTCCCGAGCAACGTGTTCAGGGCCAGTGTGGCGCGAGGGTCATCGGGCGCTACCCCCTCGATAAGTGCTTCGAGCTCGCGGCGGGCCTGCTGCCAGGTTTCACCGGGCACCGTGCAGCGTTCGATCCCGACCCGGGCCTCCGCCGGGTAGGCAGAAAGCTGGCTGCCGCCCGACAGGGTCCCGGCGTGAAGGCAGGGTCGCCCGTAGGGGGCGGCGGGCCTTTCGGCCAGTTCCCGGTCGAGCGCCAGCAATCCGTCCAGCGTGCGTCCGAGGTGGGCGATGGCATCGACCCCGCCCTCCGGGTCGTCGCCCGCGGCTTCGACCCCCTGAGCGGTGATCTCGAACCAGGCGAAACCGCCGTGCTCCGTGACCAGGTCCAGAGCTGTCTGTTCGGGCAGGATCGCTCCGTCCGCCTCGAGGTCCGCGGCCAGCGCTTCGGCACCGGCGCTGCGGAACTCCTCATCGGCAACGACCGCGAGGATCAGGTCGCCGGCCAACGGGTCACCGGCGGCGATCCCGGCCGCGGCGGCCATTCCGGCGACCAGGCCACCCTTCATGTCGATCGCGCCGCGGCCCCTCATCCGGTCACCGTCGATCCGCGGTTGGAAGGCCTCCGGCGCTGCTGCCACCACGTCACCGTGGCCGCAGATCAGAAGATTCCGGCCATTCCCGGTGCCGGGCAGGGTGGCGAGGACGTTGGGACGGCCCGGCGCCGCGTCGGTCACCTCGACCTGAAATCCGATCCGTTCCATCCATTTGGCGACCAGGGCAGCGTGAGCTGCCTCGCCGGCCCCGCCGGGGGCCAGCTCAGGGTTGGTCGAGTCGCAGGCGACCAATTCAGCCAGCAGCGCGGCGATCTCGCGCTGATCCATCGCTCAGATTGCCCGTTCCAGGAGATCCGCGATCGTCTCCCGCCGCATCGCGACCCGGGCGTCGCCGTCTTCGACGAAGATCACCGGCGGCCGTGGCATCGCGTTGTAGTTGTTGGCCATCGAGTGGCAGTAGGCGCCGGTCACCGGGATTACCAGCAGATCGCCGACCTCCGGAGCAGACAACCACGCGTCGGTCGCGAGCCGGTCGCCGGTCTCGCAATGATGGCCGACCACGTCACAGAGTTCCGGATCACCTTCCTTGTCGACGATCGCGGGCCAGAAGCGGGTTCCGTACAGCGCGGTCTCCATGTTGTCGCCCATCCCGCCGTCGATCGCAACGAAGGTACGTTCGCCCCGCTTCACCCCGACCACCGAATAGAGCGTGACCCCAGCCGGGGCGACCGTCGACCGACCGGGCTCGATCGCGACCACGCTTTCATCTGGCAGATGGGCCGCCGCGGCACCGAGCAGGGCTTTTGCGTAGCTCTCGATCGAGGGGGCTTCGGGCTCATCCATGGCGTAGCGCGAACCCAGGCCACCCCCAAGGTCATAAAGATCGAAGGTCCCGAGGGCAGCGATGCGTTCGACAGACTCGACGAACGGATCCAACTCGAGGATCTGGGAGCCGATGTGGACGTGGAGGCCCAGCATCTCCATTTTCGGTGAGGCGGCGGCACGCGCGATCGCCGCCTCGACCTGCCCGTTCGGAATTCCGAACTTCGAATCGCCGTGTCCGGTCGCCATCGCTTCGTGAGTCGGGGCGAGCACGCCCGGGTTGATTCGCACGATCACCGGCTGGGGACGTTGGGCCAGCCGCTCGATCCGGTCCATGTCGTCGAAGGAGTCGATCACGATGAGGCCGATCTCGGCCCGGAGCGCGGCGTCGATGTCAAGGTCCCGCTTGGCGTTGCCATGCAGGAGCATCCGCCCGGCTGGCATCCCGCCGGCCAGGGCGATCGCCAGTTCACCGGCCGATGCCACGTCGCAGTAGAGGCCGGCTTCCGCCATCAGCTGAACGACGGCCGGTACCGGAAAGGCCTTGGTGGCGAAGTGAACCCGGCTGTTCGGCCGGACCGCCGTGGTCGCCTCGACGTAGCGTTCAGCGGTCGAGCGGAGGGTTGCCGCGTCGACCAGGATCGCCGCGGTGCCGAACTCCTCGGCCAGGTCGGCCAGGGCACAGCCTCCGAACTCGAGGCGACCGTCTCGCCCAGGCCTAAGCCCCGGGCTCAGCTCGGCCAGCTCGGCGAGCGAAGCCGGCGCGTCCATCAGTCGCAGAACTCCCGCGCGGTGGCTTCGAGGATCTCGGCGCAGAGATCGAGCGAGGCGATGTCAACCCACTCGTCGGGTGTGTGCTCCAGGGTGCCGGTTGGCCCGAACACGACACAGGGCACGCCGGCCTCGGCGAGAATTCCCGAATCCATCCAGCCCATGTCGCCGCGACGGACCGCGGGCCTGCCGAGGCGTTCTGAAGTCGCCCGGCCGAGTGCGCCGATGATCGGCTCGTCCTCATCGAGCTCGACCGGATTGCGGCCTACGATCATCTCCAGATCGGCCCGGAAGCGGTCGTCCGCCTGCCTGGCCGTATCCATCATCTTCTCTATCTCCGCCCTCGCCCCCGACCAAGTCTCGCCCGGCACCAGGCAACGTTCGATCCCGAGGATGGTCCGTTCCGGGTAGGCCGGATATTGGCTGCCCCCACTGATCGTCGAGGCGTGGATCGAGGGGCGGCCGTAAGCGGCCGGTTCCCGCTCGGCCAGTTCGCGATCGAGTGAGGCGATCCCGTCGAGCACCGGTCCTAAGAGGGAGATCGAATCGACACCCGTATCGGGCTCGATGCCAGCGGATTCGATTCCGTGGCTCACCATTTCGAACCAGGCGAACCCACCGTGGGCGGTGATCAACTCCAGGTTGCTCTGCTCGGGCAGGATTGCGGCGTCCGGGGAAATCGACTCGGCGAGTGCGATCGCGCCGGCCGACTTGTATTCCTCGTCGATCACGCCGGCGACGATCAGGTCGCCGGTCAAGGGATCTCCCTCGGCGAGCCGTCGCGCGGCGATGAGGCTGGCGGCGAGACCACCCTTCATGTCGTTGACTCCGCGGCCCAGCATTCGCCCTTCCTCGATTCGGGGCTGGAAACCTTCCGGGCCCGCGGCGACCACGTCGGTGTGCGAGCAGAAGAGCAGCGAGCGCCCACCGCCGGTCCCGCGCAGCCGGCCGACCACGTTGGGTCTTCCCGGCAGGACGTCTTTCAGTTCGACCTCGAAGCCGGCTGCTTCCAACTCGCTGGCCACGATCGCCGCCACGCCGGCCTCCCCGGCACCACCGGGTACGAGGTCCGGGTTGGTCGAGTCGCAGGCGACCAACCGCTCCAGGAGCGGTGCCACTTCGCTGCCGCCGCCGCTCACGAGCGGGGTCCTCCGCTGGAGCCACGAACCGTCAGCTCGGTCTTCAGGCGGACCCGTCGCGGCGGCCCCTGCTCGCCCGCCAGGCGCTCGAGCAGAAGCCGGCCGGCCTCTTGCCCGATCTGGCTGACCGGCTGGGAGACCACGGTGATCGGCGGGGCCAGCACCTCGGCCAGGGGGAAGTCGTCGAAGCCGACCAGGGCCACGTCGTCGGGGATCGTGAGGCCGAGAGCGGCGATCGCCGAGAGGGCGCCATAGGTTGCGAGGTTCGATGCGGTGAAGAGCGCGGTCGGCCGATCCGGCCGGTCGAGCAGCTTCAGGGTGCCGCGTCGCCCGTCTTCCTGGCTCGGACCGCCTTCGACCACCAGTTCCTCGTCGAATTCCAGCCCGGCCCGGTCGAGCGCCGCGCGGTAACCCTCCAGCCGCTCGCCCGCCGAAGCGATCTCGGGCTGATCCGTGAGGACACCGATCCGCCTATGGCCGACCTCGATCAGGTGGGCAACCGCGGCTTCGGCGCCGGCCGCGTTCTCGACCGTGACCGTGTCCAGCTCGGCATCGGGCATCGGCCGATCGATCAGTACCACCGGAGTGCCGGAGCTGGATGCCGACTCGAGGAATGAGACATCCTCGGCCGAGGAGCTGGCCACGATCAGGCCGTCCACCTGGCGCGAGCGGAGTGCCTCCACCGCGTGGCGTTCCCGCTCGAGATCTTCATCCGAGTTGGCCAGGAGAAGCGTGTGACCCTCGACCTCGACCGCGTCGGCCACTCCGCGGGCAACCGTCGCGAAGAAAGGGTTCTCGATGTCACCGACGACCAGGCCGATCGTCTGGGTCGAGCCGGCAACCAGGGCGGCGGCCAGCTCGTTGCGGCGATAGCCCAGCCGGTTGGCGGCCTCCAGCACCTTTTCTCGGGCGCCGTCGCTGACGGACCCGTAGTTGCCCAGAGCTCGGGCTGCGGTCGCCTGGGAGACGCCGGCGGCCGAGGCGATATCAGAGACGGTCAGACCCACGGAAGGAAGAATAGCCATTTCCACGATTTGGTGATAGCGTTCTCACAAAGTTTAGGAGAGCGCTATCAATCTAGCCGCGGACAGAAGCTCAGAGAAAGTTCGTATTGCCGGCGTCGGCGACAACTGCGTCGACCTCTATCTTCATGCGGGCCCGGCCCGTTTCCCCGGTGGGAATGCGCTGAACGTCGCCGCGCTGGCGACGATCGCAGGTCAACGGGGCGCCTACCTCGGGGCGATCGGCGAGGATGACGAGGGTCGCTTCCTGATCGAGTCGGCCCGGGAAGTCGGGGTGGACGTCGACCGGGTCCGGGTTCTGCCCGGGCGCACCGGCGTAACCACGGTAGAGCTCGATGAGCACGGCGAACGATCCTTCATTTCGGAGGATTACGGTGCTTCCCTCGACTACCGGGCCACCGCGGACGACATCGCGGCGCTCAGCGCCTGTGACTGGGTTCATATTGCCCGCCTCCCCGAGTATGAGCGGGTTCTCGAGCGGCTGACCGCGGCCGGCGTTCGTGTCTCGATCGATTTCGGGACCGATTGCGCGGGCCGCGAAGATCCGCCTCCGCGGATCTCGCCCGAGGTCGCATTCTTCTCGGCTGGAGATCGCGAACAGGCCGGCCGGACCGCCGCACGGGCGCTGGCCGGCGGGGTGGCTCTCGCGGTCGTGACGATCGGCGAGGAAGGCTCGTTGGCGTTCTCCGACGATGGCAGCCGCCACGAACCGTCCGCGGCTGCGGATGTGGTGGACACATTGGGTGCCGGCGATGCCTACATCGCGGCATTCATCGTCGCCAGGCTGAAGAACGAGTCGCTGGCCACGTCGATGAGGGCCGCTTCCCTGGCGGCCGCGGATGTTTGCGCACGACAAGGCGCATGGGGCGAACTCAAACCAATCAGTGAGGTGAACTCATGACGGACACGGATACACGGCGCAAGACGGCCGAGTCAAAGCGACTGCTGGAAAAGGCCCGGGCCCACCTCGTCGACGGGGTCGGATCAGGGACCCGTTCGACCCGATCCGGCTGGTTGCCGAGTCCGGTCTTCGTCGCCGAAGGACACGGCTCCCGTCTGACCGATGTCGACGGGAACGAGTACATCGACTACCAGATGGGCCAAGGCCCCCTGATCCTCGGGCACCGTCCTCAGCCCGTCATCGATGCGGTGACCGAGACCATCAATCAGCGGGGTTCGCTCTTCGCGTTGGCCACCGACCTCGAGGGAGAGGCCGCCACGGCCGTGGCGGCGCGAATGCCTTCGGTCGAGATCCTGCGCTTCGGTCAGTCGGGCACCGAGTGCGTCATGTATGCCCTGCGCTTCGCGCGGGCCGGGACCGGACGTAACTTGATCGTGCGCTTCGAAGGCCATTACCACGGCTGGTCCGATGCGATCCACTGGTCGGCCCACCCTTCGCTTGCAGAAGCCGGTCCGGCTGACGCGCCGGCGGTGACCCCGGCGACCACGGGTATCCCGCCTGAGGTGGGCGAGTCGCTGCTGGTCCTGCCCTGGGGCGACGTCGAAGCGCTGGAGAAGGCATTCGACCAACGCGGCGAGGAGATCGCCGGAGTCATCATGGAGCCGATCCTCGGAAACTGCGGCGGGATGATGCCCCCGGAAGGCTGGCTCGAGAAGTTGCGCGAGGTGACCCGGGCCAACGGCAGTCGCCTGATCTTCGACGAGGTGCTGACCGGGCTGCGGGTCGGCCCCGGGGGCGCCCAGGGACTGCTCGGAATCGAACCCGACCTGACGGTCATGGCCAAGGCGCTCGCTGCCGGCTTCCCGGTGGCCGCGATCGGCGGCACCGCGGAGGCGATGGAGGTGGTGACCGAGGGAAAGACGATGCACGGCGGGACCTACAACTCGAATGCCGTGGCCTGCGCCGCGGTGATCGCGACGATGGCGGAGACCGGCCAGACCGGCTTCTACGAGGATCTCATCGCAAACGGGGAGCGGCTCGCGGACGGACTGGTGTCGGCCGCCCGGGATGCGGGCATAAGCGCGCACTGGACCGGCGTCGGATCAATGTTCCAGCTCTGGCTGAGTGACGAGCCACCCCGCTCGTACCGTCATGCCCAGGAGCTGGTCGCGGCCAGTCCGTTCCCGACCTTCCAGCGAGAGATGCTGGACCGTGGCGTGCTCTTGCAGCCGCCGCAGGAAGGACTCTTCCTCAGTTCCGGGGCACACACCGGGGCCGATACGGACGAAGTGCTCGACGTGGCTCGAGAAGTGATGCCGATCGTGGCCGACGCCATCGAGAAGGGCGAGGTCGGACCGGTGGGAGGAGTGAGGTAGCAGTGCCTGGAGGAGAGGCTCCGTACAGAACGGAAAACAGTGGAGAGAAAGGTACTAGTCATGCGTAGCAAAGTGATGGTTTTACCGGCCCTCTTGGCGGTCCTGGCGATCGCCCTGCTGGCCGGTTGTGGAGGGTCGTCCAACTCGGGCGGCGGTGGTGGCAGTGATGAGGGCACGCCGGTCGACGGGGGGATCCTCCGGGCGGCGATCAACGACAATCCCGATCACATCGATCCGGCTCTGAGTTACACCAGCGAAGGCTGGCAGATCCTCGAGGCCACCAACAACGGGCTGCTTTCGTTGAAGAAGGCTTCGGGCGCCGAGGGCAACAAGGTCGTGCCTGACATCGCCGAATCGTTGCCGAAGATCAGCGAGGACGGCAAGACCTACACGTTCAAGGTGCGGCCGGGAGTGAAGTTCTCGCCCCCGGTGAATCGTGACGTCAAGCCATCCGACTTCAAGTTCTCGATCGAGCGTTTGTTCCGGGTCAACTCCGGCGGTCTCGCCTTTTACAAGGGAATCGTAGGCGCGGACGAGTACGCGAAGACCCGCAAGGGCGGCATCTCGGGGATCGTTGCCGATGACAAGAAGGGCACGATCACCTTCAAACTGACCGATGCCGACGGCACCTTCCCGATGTTCATGGCGATTCCCTTCGCCTACGCGTTGCCGAAGGGGACCCCGGACAAGGACATCTCGTCGATCCCCAGCGCACGGGTGGCGACCGGTCCCTACATGGTGACCAACTACACGCCGAAGCAGAAGCTGCAGCTCCGGCGCAATCCTGCCTTCAAGGAGTGGACCGACCAGAGCCCGAACGGCCATCTGGACGGCATCGACATCGCGATCGGGGTGGACCCGGACGCGGCGGTCAACATGACGGTCAACGGAGATCTCGACTGGTACTTCACCGCGGTGCCGCCGGCCCGTCTGACCCAGCTCAAGGCCCAGTACGGGGACCAGGTCAACGACTATCAGCGCAACAACATCACCTACTTCTTCATGAACGAGCGCAAAGCGCCCTTCAACAACCTGAAGGTGCGCCAGGCGGTGAATTACGCGACCGATCGCGACGCGCTGTTGAAGATATTCGGCGGGCAAGGCAAGCCAACCGAGAACATCGTCCCGCCTCCGCTGAAGCCGGCCTATCAGAAGCACGAGTACTACCCGTATGACCTGGCCAAGGCCAAGCAGCTGATTCAGGAGGCCGGGGTCGCCGGCACCGACGTCTCGGTCTGGACCCGAAATCAGGAGCCGTTCCCCAAGGCGACGCAGTACATGGCCTCGGTCCTGAACCAGATCGGACTGAACGCCACGGTGAGGGTGCTCGACCAGTCGATCTATGACGACACGATCTCCAATCAGAAGACCGATCCTCAGATCGGCGTCAACGACTGGAGCCAGGATTACCCTGAGGCGGGCAACTTCATCGACACTCTGCTGAACGGGAACAACATCGTCAGCATCGGCAACAACAACCAGGCCAACGCCGACGTTCCTGCCCTCAACGCCCAGATCGAGAAGGCCAACCGCATGCCGCTGGGCGATGCCCGCGACCGGATGTGGGCCAAGTTGGACAGCGAGTACATGAAGCAGAACGCTCCGTTGGTGCCGTTCCTGAACGCGAGCTATCCGAAGTTCAACGGACCGAACCTGCGGGGGCTGGTCTTCAACCCGACCTACTTCGAGCTCTTCCCGTCCATGTGGCTGGAGAAGTAGGAGGTTCGGCCGGGACGTGAGCGAGCAGGGCGGGACGTCACCGGAACCTGGTCGGGGGGTCAAAGGGCCCCCCGGCCAGTGGACCCTGGCCTGGCGTCGCCTGCGGCGCAACCGGACCGCGATGACCGCCTTGGGCGTGTTCTTCGCGATCCTGTTGCTCTGCTATCCGGGCGCCTCGCTCTACTCGCGACACATCGCCCATCACGGCCCGGATTATCAGAACATCCAGGGCAAGATCGAGGTGAACGGGAAGCCGACGCCGATCGTCCAGTACGACGGCACTCCGATCGGTCCCGGCTTGCGCACCGAGTATCCCCTCGGTGCCGATGCCAATGGCCGTGACCTGCTGCTGAGGGTGCTCTACGGCGGCCGTGCGTCGATCATGATCGGGATCACGTCGGCCCTGATCTGCACCTTGTTCGGGTTGTTGCTGGCCCTGCCGGCCGGCTTCTTCGGTGGGGCGGCCGACGGAACGATCCGCTGGTTGCTCGACCTGATCTGGTCCTTCCCGGTCTACCTGCTCGCGGTGGCGCTCGCGACGGCGCTGGTCGTCGGGGGAGCCGATATCGGGCCGATCCACATTGAGTCGTCCTCGTTGCTGATTCCGATCCTGGTCATCGCGGTGGTCTACA
>Ga0182792_1000707_pt1 | contig 29989 bp, 29 predicted proteins | sample Passage237B_FD_130497 | JGI IMG/M metagenome (GOLD analysis project Ga0182792, IMG submission 130497) | Cellulose adapted compost microbial communities from Newby Island Compost Facility, Milpitas, CA, USA - Passage2 37B (version 2) (version 2) ...
TCGCGGCCAGCCTCGCCAAGGCCGACGGCTACGCCCTGATCGCCCCCGAGACCGAGCTGGTCCACGCGGGTGACATGGTGTCGACCATCCGTCTGCGAGACCCCGAGCAGTTCAACCATCCCCCGAGGAGAGAACCTTGACCTTTACCCATCTTGACGAAAGCGGCCAGGCCCGGATGGTCGACGTGACCGCGAAAGACCCCACGGTGAGGTCGGCCACCGCGTCCGGGTTCGTACGCTGCCCGCCTCCCGTGATGGAAGCGTTGCGGGACGAGTCGGTGCCCAAGGGCGATGCTCTCGCCGTGGCCCGGATCGCCGGCATCCAGGCCGCCAAGAAATGCGCCGAGCTGTTGCCGCTGGCTCATGTGATCGGGGTCCATGGTGCCGTAGTCTCCTTCGAGACCACCGACGAAGGTGTGGGAATCAGCGCCACGGTCCGGACCGCCGATCGGACCGGGGTCGAGATGGAGGCGCTGACCGCCGTCTCGGTCGCCGGCCTGACCTTGGTCGACATGTTCAAAGGGATCGACAAGGGTGTGAGCATCGAGTCGGTTCGGCTCGAGGAAAAGACGGGTGGCAAATCCGGCACCTGGCGGAGGCAAACCTGACCCCCGAAGCGACGGCCGTGGTCCTGGCGGGTGGCCGAGGCTCCCGGCTGGGTGGCCGGGAAAAAGGCGAAATCCGGCTCGGTGGCCGGCGACTTATCGAGATCGTGGTCGGCGCTGCCCTCGAAGTCGGCTGCGAGCAGGCGATCGTCGCGGGCGACATCGAAGCCAGGGGCGCGGTCACCGTCCGGGAAGATCCGCCCTTCGGTGGGCCGGCCGCCGGACTGGCCGCAGCCCTGCCGCTGGTCCGAAGCGATTGGATCCTGCTGCTGGCCTGCGACCTCCCCCACGCCCGCCTGCTCTGCCACCTGATCTTCGAGTCGTTCCGCGAAGTGGATTCCGAGATCGACGGGCTCGTCGCTCTCTACGAGAACCGCGTGCAGTGGCTGGCCGGCCTGTACCGACGCAGTTCGGTCAAGAGCGCTTTGACCCAGCTCGTCGACGCCACCGACGCCTCGATGAGAGATCTGTTCGGGGATTTTTCACTCCGCGAAGTCCAAGATCCGGAAGGATTGTCGAAAGACATCGACACACCGGAAGAACTCGAAGCATGGAGCAAAAGAAAAGAGGCTGAGAAATGAGCCAGGAAAAACCGCGACACCTGCCGCCGGAGGCACTCGACGGGTGGATGACTGAGGTGGCACGTGTGCTTGAACTCGAAGAATCGGTCGACATCGGAGCGGTGCTCGACCTGACCCGCGACGTCGCCCACGAGGTGGCCCGGCCGGCCGCTCCGCTCACCACATTCGCGTTTGGCCTCGCCCTCGGACGTCTGCCGGCCGACCAGTATGAGGCGAAGTTCACCGAGTTCCAAGATGCGCTGATTCGGCTCGCCGCGGAGCAGAAGGACGCTTGAGCCGAGTTTCGCTCCGATTCTTTGCCGGCGCCGCCGAGGCCTTCGGCGGGTCCGAGGCCGAAGTCGACGGCGTCGCTACATTGGCCGGGCTGCTCGATGCGCTCACCACCGAGGACGGACGCCTGCGGGAAGTCCTCGATCAGTGCTCTTTCTTCGTCGACGGCGAACACCAGAGGCAACTCGAAGCTCCGCTGCCGGAAACCTGTCGGGTCGACGTGCTGCCACCCTTCGCCGGCGGCTGATCAGCCACCGATCGCGTTCATGCCCCTCTCCGGTTGAACGAAGTCGGGACTGCCGATTCCGTGACCGGCCAGTTTGGAGGCCACGCTGGCTCGCATGATGTCTCGGATTCCCTCGTCCGAGGCGTCATCTCGAAGGGCGGTCCTCAAGTCGAGTTCTTCGCGGGCGAAGAGGCAGTTGCGGAGCTGACCGTCGGCGGTCAGTCGCAACCGGTCGCAGTTGGCGCAGAAGGGCGCGGTGACCGAGGCGATCACCCCGACCGTGAACGGGCCGCCGTCGATCGCGAAGAGCTCGGCCGGCGCCCCGCCCCGTCCCGGCAGCGGCTCGAGGCTGAACTTCTCCGAGAGCGAGGCGAGGATCTCTTCCCGGGGGACCATCTCACCCCGGTCCCAGGTGTGGCCGATGTCCAGCGGCATGTGCTCGATGAAGCGCATCTGCGCCTCGTGCTCGATCGCGAACTCGACCAGATCGACCACCTCATCGTCGTTGAGCCCTCGCATCACGACCGCGTTCAGTTTGAGCGGCCTGAGGTTTGACCGGCGGGCCGACTCGATCCCGGCGAGGACGTCGAGCAGCCGGTCGCGCCGGGTCAACTCCACGAACCGGTCCGGGTCGAGCGTGTCGATGCTGATGTTGAGGCGTGAGAGACCGGCCTCTTCGAGACCGGGGATGAATTCAGGCAGCCTGATCCCGTTGGTGGTCATCGCGACCTCGATCGGCCCGTTCGGACCCTCGATCGCGGTTAGCCTCCGTACGATCTCGATCAGGTTCGGGCTGATCAACGGCTCGCCGCCGGTCAGCCTGACCGTCTCGATTCCCTCGCCGGCAGCGACCCGCACGACCCGCTCGATCTCGTCCGGTGTCAGGACCGACTGCTTCGGGATCCAGGGAACTCCCTCGGCGGGCATGCAGTAGGTGCAGCGCAGGGAGCACTTGTCGGTCAAGGAGATCCGCAGGTCGCGATGCACCCGGCCGAAACGATCGATCAGGCCGCTCATTTGAGACCCTGCCAGTTCTTGCTGCCGTCGGCTGCGACTTGGTGCTTCCAGATCGGCACCTCGGCCTTGACCCCCCCGCCCACCCCCGGGCTGCCCTCGTAGGCCGGCTGCCGATGGGCGGCCGCCACGCAGGCGATCAGGGCTGGCTCTCCCACCGCGACAGATCCCGTCCGGTGGCTAACCGCGATCCGGATGTCGGGTCGCTCCAACTCATCGACGATCCTCCGCAGGATGCTCTCCGCGTCGGGATGGGCGGAGTATTCGAGCCGGTCGACCGTGCCGGAAGCTTCCGGGTCGTGGTCGCGGATCTGACCGATGAAGGTCGCCACGGCGCCGAACTCGGGGCCTTTGACCGCTTCGAGATAGCGGTTCAGGTCGAGGTCGCGATCGGTGATCTCGGCGAGCGGCATCAGTGATCCCCACCCCGGAGCTGGTCGACCAGATGCGGCAGGAGCGGGGCGAGGTACTCGACTCCGTCCCGGGCGCCGCCGGTCGAGCCGGGCAGGTTGACGATGATCGACCGGTGGCCGGTCGCTGACGGGCGACTGATTCCGGCCCGCCCGCGCGAGATCGCCGCGGTGGCGATCTTCCTGGCGCCGGCCGTTCGCAGGCCCTCAGAGATGCCGGGGAGCTCGAGTTCGATCAGCGGCCCGGTCCCCTCCGGTGTCTGGTCGCGCGGCCCGACCCCGGTCCCGCCGAGGGTGAGGATCAGGTCTGCCGCCGATTCGATCGCGTCCTCCAGCGCACTCTCGACGATCTCCCGGCCGTCGGGGATGACCGCTCGGCTGAACGAATCGATCCCGGCGGCGCGCAGCGCTTCGATCGCCGCCGGACCGGACCTGTCCTCCCGCTCCCCTCGTGACGAGCGGTCGGAAACGGTGAGTACGACGACTTTGATGTCGGCCATCGGAACGGGCGACGCCGGTGCGGAGACGGGGGCCGCGGCCGTGACCGCGGGGGAAGCGGGCGTGGGATCGGGAGAACCCATAAAAGCAGCATAGGGAGCGGGTCTTCCCGGAGGGCCGGGCTTCGGGTTAACCGCAGCGTCCGGTCGGGCCCCTTCGCCTGCCCGACTCACATTTGCCATACGAACGATCGTGTGCTATTTAACTCCATGACGTCGCTTTCGCCGCTGTCGGCGAGTTGCGAGAAGGCAAATACGAAAGGCATGGACATGCGCGTCAGGAGACTTGGCTGGGCCGGGATCGAAGTCGAATCGCAGGGTGAGAGCGTGGTGGTCGACCACGTGCTCGGCTGGAAGTCGATCGAGTCATACGTCGGCCCACCTCGCACTCCCCTGCTCGAGGTTTCGAGGCAAGGCAGCGCCCTTGGTGCCTTCGTGACCCACCTCCACACCGACCACACGGATGCGAGCGCGATCGCCAGCGCACTAACGAAGGAGGGCTCCCTCCACCGACCGGCCGCGATGGCGGGCGAGCCCCTGGAGACTGGTGGCGTGGCCGTGGCCGAGCTCGAGCTGGGCGAGGCCGGGGTCGACCAGGTACTGATGGACGAGTGGCAGACGGTCGAGGTCGGACCCTTCGTGGCGACCGCGGTGCCGGCCGTGGACGGATTCGGCGACCCGCAGATCTCCTGGGTGATCGAAGCCGACGGCAAGCGGATCATCCAGGCCGGCGACACCCTCTTCCACGGGTCATGGTGGCTGATCCAGATGCGGTTCGGACCTTTCGATGCCGCCTTCCTGCCGGTCAACGGAGCGATTGCCTCCTTCCCCCACCGCCAACCCCCGAGCGGGATCGAGGCCTCGCTCAGCCCCGAGCAAGCCGTCGCCGCAGCCCGGATCCTCGGTGCGAAACATCTGGTGCCGATCCACTACGACGGCATTCACGAGCCGCCAATCTACGAACAGACCGGGGACATCGTCGCCCGGCTTCAGCACTCGCTCGAAGGCGATGAGGGCCCGCAACTTGTCGTCATGGAAGAAGGTGAGACGCTGGCCATCTAGGGCCTAGCCGCGGCAATTCTTATAGTCAAGTCATGAGCCCACGCCGATCGAAAGCGGAAGCGGCGAGCACGCACGAAGCGATCGTGCGCGAAGCGGCCGAGGGCGCCTCCGAGATCGGGCTCGAAGGCATCTCGATCGGCTCGCTCGCCGCCAGCCTGGGAATGAGCAAGGCCGGCGTGGCCGGGCATTTCCGCAGCAAGGAGGAGCTGCAGTTGGAGGTGATCGAGTTCGGCGCCCGGGATTTCACCGAGAAGATCTGGGCGCCAAATGCCGACTTGGCCCCGGGAAAGGAGCGGTTGCTGGGCTGTCTCGACACCTGGTACGCCTACTCGGCCGGCAGCCCGTTCCGCGGCGGTTGCCTGATGACCTCGGTATCGACGGAGTTCGACGGCCGCCCCGGCCCGGTCCGGGAGGCCATCGCCGACACCTGGGGCCGCTGGACAAAGGTTCTGCGGGCCGACCTGGACGTGGCGATCGAGGCCGGGGAACTCTCGCCACCCCTCTCTCCGTCCGACACGATCACGGCGATCGAGTCACTGGCCACCGGCGTCAACCAGCAGACGCAGCTCTTTCGCGGCGAGTCACCCGAGAAGACAGCCAGCGCGGCAGCCCGAGTGCTGCTCGGGATGATCGGCTGACCGGCAGCTGCTCAGATCCTCGCCTCGGCGCGGTTCATGGTGCGTCCGCTCATCATCCGCTGCGCGATCTCGACCACCCAACGGCCGACCTCGGGATCGGGGAGGATCGAGTCACGACGGTAGAGCACTCTTCCGGAAGACCCGCAACGCTCGACCGCGCGGCCGATGATCTTCTCCTGGAACATCGGGTCATAGGCCACCAAGACCGGGATCACGACCACTCGGTCGACCCGCTGAAGCAGAGCATCGATCCCGTTCATGGTCGGCTCACGACTGTAGTTGACCAGGTGCCCGCACCAGGCATGAGCGGTGTGGGCGATGCCCAGCTCTAGTTCCATCGAGCTTCGGACCTCCATGAAGAAGCGGTTCCACTCGTCATCGAACTCGGCACTGCCGTAGCCGACCAGGAGCAGGCCGAAACTCTGGTCGCTGCCGTCCTCCGGACGACGGCCGGTGATCGCCCGCACCCGGCGGGCGACGTTGCGCTGGACCAAACCTGAGAAGTCGATCAAGGGGGCGAAGTCGAGGTCGGCCTGGGCCGCGTAGATCTCGATCTTCTCCGCGTTGAGCTCGGCGATCTTCGCGGCGTCGTCCGTGCGGCCGCAGATCGCCGGGATGTCGTCGTAGCTGTGGTCGCTGATCGTCAGCAGCAGCGGGACCACGATCACCGATTCGTAGCCATCCTCGTCGAAGGCGCGCAGTTGGGTCGCGATCGAGGGTTCGGTGTACTCCATGAAGGCGGTCCTGACCGCCCCGACGCCCTCGATTGCGAGTAACTCGTCCTCGGCCTCACGGTGCACGTCGAGCAGCAGGCGGCGCCAGGCGGGCGAACGTGATCCGTGGCTGACCAGCAGGATCCCGGTCTTTGCGGATCGGTCGGCCGGCACCCGCACGGAGACGGCCAGAGACATTTCCTCGAGCAGGGAGATCTCCCCGGTACGGACGGTTCCGCTGATCGCAAGATCAACTTCCGATGCCGCCGCCTCGCCGACCAGGGGTGAGAACTCTTGAGGCGACTCCGGGGCTCCACCAGAGTGGGCCGGGCATCGGGCCGGGGGTGTGGATTCCATCTTGACCTCTCTGTCGGGAACTACTCCCCGAAGGGAGTTTTCACAATGAAATTGTTCAAATTAGCCTACCCTAATTCGATCGAGGGTCAATCCGTATTTTCTGCGGAAAATGTGGTCGAGACGGGACCTCGATCGGAGGCTCATCGCGCCTCCAGCGGGCGTGCTATGCGTTGGAGACCGAGAGCAGGAACAACCCGAAACAGGTAAAGGCGACCATTACCGCCAGCATCCAGTACTGGGATCGGGCGGCGGTCCGGTAGTCCTTCCAGATCGTTATCGCCCGGTCGTGGGCCAGCACCAGGCCCGCCACATGACCGCAGACGAGCGCCCCGACCTGGACGTACCAGACGAGTTGGTTGGATATCGCGTTGTAATCGACGCCGTATCCTGCCGTGCCGAAGAGGTCGGTGGTCCCGGTGCCGAGAGGGTCGGAGAGCAGGTAGGTGAACTGGGCCTGCTCCTGGAAGAAGAAGAGGCTGAAGTAGTGCGCCAGGAGATAGGCGAATGCGATCGGGATCAGCGCGTGGGCGAAGCTGCGCCAGAGAGTCGGCCGGTCGGGCGCGCCGGGCACGGTGCTCATGCCGCGCACCCCGGCCAGGTAGACCAGGGCGACGATCGCGACGCTGAGAAGCATGAAGATCGTCATCGAGGTGCGGACCGAGGCGGTTGGGTTCAGGCCGACGTCGGCGCTGCGGTCGACCAGCCACTGGATGCCGTCTTTGAAGACTCCTTCTGATGCACCGTCGAAGGTGGTGGTTCCGATCGAGGTGATGACCAGGGCGACGGAACCGGGGATCGCGACCACCCAGCCGGTAGCTCCGGAGAGGAAGCGGCGCGCCCCGAGTTCACCGTCTCGCACCTCGAACTTGCCGACCGAACCGAACATGCCGAAATAGACCGAGAAGATCTCCCCGTTTCGGAACCAGGCCTCGCGTCCGAAGAGACCCACCATGGCCAGGGTGTAGACCGAGTACAGCACCGCCGCCTGGGCAACCGATTCCGGCGAAACGCCGACCGCGACACCGGAGCCCTCGCCGTAGACCAGTTCCATCCAGACGAAGAGGAAAAGCCCGATGACGGCCGGCCAACGTCCCAGCTTTTCCGGGTAAGCGAGGTGAGCAGGCTCACCGCGACCGAGTCTGCGCCACGCCCAGCCGATCGGGGCGGCGACGGCGTTCCAGGGGCTGAAGGCCGGAAAGAGGTCGCCGACGAGGATCCCGAGCACCGGAAAACCGAGCCACGCGGTGACGAAAAGCAGGGTCAGGGTGATGTTGCGGTCCGGTGCCTCCGTCCCCTCGAAGCCGGAGTAGATCGCTACACCGAGCAGGAAGAGACCCAGGGCGCCGCAGAGGATGCGGACCGGAAGGCTGGTGATCGCCCGGCCGAAGCCAGGCGCCACCGGATGCCAGGAGTCGCCCTCGTAGCGGGCCCGGCGCCATCCGGCGGAGAGCGCGAAGAACGAGACCACGAGCACGATCGAGGCTCCCCAGGCGAAGAGCCATGCCGGAATCGGCAGATCCTGCCCGGCGGACAGGACATGTGCGAGCGGAAAGTTCAGCTGCGTACCTTCTCGACCCCGTCAAGCAGACGCCAGTTGGCCCGGAAGGCCTGACCGGCAGCTTCGACGAGGTCGTCATCACTGAAATCGTTCAGGTGCCGCTCGATCAGCTTGCGGCCCTCGGCAGCGTGCTGGGGATCCATCTCTTCATGGACGGTGAAGTAGAGGTTGCCGGGCGCGTCGGTGATCTCGTAATAGCGCGCGAGACCCTCGGTCTTGGCCTTGGAAATCTCCCGCTGGCCGGACTCGATCGCGAACATCCGGGCAAGCTGGCGGCCGAAGCCGTCCGCTTTGGTCCAGGTCTCGACGCACTCAAGGGTCTCCGGGTTCGGTTCGGCGCCGACGGTGCCGCCGACCGCGGTCACGAAACCATCCCAGAGGGCGACGTGATCTGCCTCTTCGGCCGCATGGACCTCGAGTGCGGCGCGCTCGGACTCCGGGGCCTGAGCGGCGATGTCGGCGCTCAGCTTGGCAATTGCCTCCGTGGCGTAGCGGTATTGCCCGGCGTAGTGGGCGAGTTCCTCGCGCGTCAGTTGGCCGGCCGACCAGCGTTTGTAAAAGGGGTGTTCCACGACGTTGTGTTCGGCCCGGGCCTGCTCGATGCGGTCCCACAGGTTCGCGTTCACGAGTTCTCTCCTCGCAGAGCTCGAAGGGGAGTGACTGAGGCCCGATCATATCCATACGATCACCTCATCCACCCGCTTCGAGATGACATAGCGGCGCCCGAGCTTCCGGGCAAGGCGACCTGGGTCGGCAAGGACCCGGGCAAGATGCCGGTCCTGACCGCGAAGGGGCCTGTGTTGGTCCATTTCCTTGACTACAGCCAGCTCAACAGCGTCCGGACCCTGCCTTACTTGAAGGAGTGGCATGAGCGTTACGAACCGCTCGGGCTCAAGGTTCTCGGGGTCCAGGCACCACGCTTTCCATTCGGGGCCGACCTGGATGCGGCCGAGCGGGGCCTGGCCCGTTTGGGGATCGACTTCCCGGTGCTGATCGATGACCGCCAGCTGCTCTGGACCGGCTACGGGTGCGAGGGCTGGCCCAGCCTCTTCCTTTGGGGAAGAGGCGGCATCCTGCGCTGGTTCCACTTCGGCGAAGGTGATTACGCCGGGACCGAGGAGGCGATCCAGGAAGCGCTGAAGGCGGCTTTCGAGAAGCTGCCGGAAATGCCGCAGATCATGGAACCGGTCCGGCCTACCGACGCCGCCGGGATCGAGGTGGTCCCGCCCGGCCAGGAGCTGGTCCCGTTCGAAGGGAGGCCCTGGACGATCGAAGACGGCAAGGCCTTCGACGTCGAGTACGAAGGCGGCGGTGCCTACGCCACGGTCGAGGGTTCAGGCCGCCTGCGGGTCGCTCTCGACGGCGAACCTCATGCGGAGGTCGAGATCGACGGTCCGGGCCTTTACAAGCTGGCCGAGCACGACCGTCACGGCGCCCACCGGATCGGGCTCGAGCTGGAAGGCTCGCCGGCGATCTGGTCGGTCAGCTTCGCGCCGGCCGTCGCCTAAAGGGCGCGCAACACGAGGTTGAGCTTGTCAGCGTTATTTGCTGACGGATTCAATTTCGATGGTCAGGAGTTGACCATCGGGAGGCCCTTGCGGATCTCCTTGGGCAGCATGAAGCGGACCGACTCGTCGACGGTGCGGAGCTCGGAGACATCATCGACGCCGCGGTCGCGGAAGAGCTGGACCAGGTCCTCGACAAGTTCCTCCGGGGCGCTGGCTCCTGAGGTGATGCCGACCGTCTCGACGCCATCCAGCCACTCTTCCTTGACCTGGGTGTGGTTGTCGATCAGGAAAGACTCGGAGCCGTGCTCACGGGCAACCTCGACCAGGCGGTTCGAGTTCGAGGAGTTGGTCGAGCCGATCACCAGCACCAGGTCACACTGGCGGGCGAGCTGCTTGACCGCGATCTGACGGTTGGTCGTCGCGTAACAGATGTCCTCGTTCTTGGCGGTGACGATCCCCGGGAAACGCTCGCGCAGGCGGGCGATGATCTCGGTGGTCTCGTCGACCGAAAGGGTGGTCTGCGTGATCAGGGCGACGTGATCGGGATCTTCGATCTCCAACTGGTCGACCTCATCGACGGTCTGGACCAGGACGATCGAGTCCGGGGCCTCGCCCATCGTGCCCTCGACCTCCTCGTGACCCTCGTGTCCGACCATGATGATCGTGTAGCCGTCGGCCGCGAACTTGCGAGCCTCGACGTGGACCTTTGTGACCAGCGGGCAGGTCGCGTCGATCGTGCGGAGTTGCCGCTCGGCCGAGCGTTCGTGCACGGCTGGGGCGACGCCATGGGCCGAGAAGACCACGATCTCGCCTTCCGGCACCTCGGTCTCCTCCTCGACGAAGATCGCGCCTCGGGCAGCAAGCTGCTCGACCACATGCTTGTTGTGGACGATCTCCTTGCGGACGTAGATCGGGGCGCCGTGATTGTCGAGCGCGCGTTCGACCGTCTGCACCGCTCGGTCGACACCGGCACAGTAGCCGCGGGGAGCGGCCAGAATGACTTTCTCGATCCCGGTTGAGGATGTTTCGGGCATTGGACAAGGGTACCCGAGTAGCATCATGTCCAAGTCCACGATGGGGAGATATGGAACCCACCAGTCACGAACTTGATCGCCTGACTGCCATTGATGCGCAGTTTCTGACCAACGAGAGCGAAAGCTCCCACATGCACATCGGTGCGGTGATGATTTTCGAGGGCGATCCCCCGACCTATGACGAGTTCAAGGCCCATATCGCCTCGAGGCTCGATTTCGTGCCCCGCTACCGGCAAAAGCTGGTCTATCCGCCATACAACACCGGGCGTCCGCTCTGGGCCGATGACCCGGACTTCAACCTCAACTATCACCTTCGCCACACCGCCCTGCCGAAACCCGGCGGCGAACGGGAGTTGAAGATCCTCGCTTCGCGGCTCTTCTCCCAGGCGCTCGACCGCTCGAAGCCGCTCTGGGAGATGTTCCTGGTCGAAGAGCTGGAGGACGACCGTTTCGCGATCATCATCAAGAGTCATCACGCGATGATCGACGGGATCTCCGGGGTTGACATCGGCACCGTGATCTTCGACGTGACCCCCGACGCCGAGCCGATCGTCCCCAAGCAGGAGTGGAAACCGAAACCCTTGCCGTCGAACATCAGCCTGCTCGAGCGCGGTGCGAAAGAACTCGCGACCGAGCCGGTGAAGCTGGGCGAGAAGGCGATCAACGCCCTACGCAAGCCTTCGAGCCTGGCCGGACGGGTCGGCGAGAGCGCCGAGGGCCTGGCCGAGGTCGCCCGCGCTCTGGCCGACGCGGCGCCTGACGTGCCGCTCAACGTGCCGATCGGCCCCCATCGCCGGATCACCTGGACCTCTGCGCCACTTGAGGATTTCAAGAAGATCAAGGACGTCTTCGGAACCACGGTCAACGACGTGGTGCTGACGATCGCCGCCGGCTCGGTCCGAAGGTGGCTGATCAAACGAGGAGTCGATACCGAGGGGCTCGAACTGCGAGCGATGGTCCCGGTCTCGGTCCGGTCCGATGATCAGCGCGGCCAACTCGGCAACAAGCTGGCCACGATGCGCGCTCCGCTGCCGGTCTACGAACCGGACCCGGTCGCACGCCTGGAGATCGTCAGCGCGTCGATGGACGGCCTCAAACAGTCGAAGCAGGCACTCGGCGCCGAGGTGATCGCGCGTCTCAATGACTTCGCACCCCCCACCCTGCTGGCGCAGGCGGCCCGGCTTACTTTCTCGACCCGGCTCTTCAACCTGCTGGTCACCAACGTGCCCGGGCCCCAGATCCCGCTCTACGTGCTCGGACGCAAGCTGGAGCGGCCCTTCCCGGTCGCCTTCCTGGCCAAGAACCACGGCCTCGCGGTCGGGGTGATGAGCTACGCCGGGCAGGTCAACATCGGGTTGATCGGCGACTTCGACGCGATGCCGGACATCGGCCAGGTCCGCCGCGGCCTGAACGAATCCCTGGATGAACTCACCGCGGCCGCCGAAGAAGTCGAGAGCTCGATCGCCCCCGACAAGCCGAAAAAGGCTCGGTCGAAAAAGGGCGCCTCAAGCAATGGTGGCGACCCGAAGAGTGGCGCGAAAAAGAGTTCGTCGAAGGGCTAGAAGCCGAGCGCGAACTTGGCGTCGTCGGTCATCATCTCCGGAGACCACGGCGGATCGAAGATCATCTTCGGGTGGACGTCGCGGACACCGTCGAGTCCGCCGACGAACTCCTTCATCTGCTCGGACACCTGGGGACCGATCGGACAGGCCGGGGTGGTCAGGGTGAAGGTGATGTACACGTCGGGAGATTCGAGTTCGACGTCATAGACGAGGCCGAGCGAGACGAAATCGAGCCCGAGTTCGGGGTCGATCACTTCTTCGAGGGCCTCGAAAACTTCCTCTTCGGTCGGCATGGTCGCTTGATCTTCAGCCATGCCTGCATCTTAACGAGGTCGGCATCTCGGCCCTGGCGAGGTCGGCCGCTCAGCCGGTGGGTCGGATTTCCGGTCGATACCCCGGAAATCCGACCCACCGGGTTGCGTAACCTTTGTCCGACCATGTTCGTCTTCATTCTGGCTCTGCTCATCATCTGGCCGATCGCGGAGCTTTTCGTGATGATTCAGGTCGCCGATTGGCTCGGCTTCTTCTGGATGCTTTTCCTGCTCTTCCTTTCGGCGGTCGCGGGAATCACCGTCCTCAAGCACCGCGGCCGCGCTCATTGGCGCCGCTTCCGTGGAGCGATCGACGAACGACGTCCCCCGGCCCGAGAAGCCTTCGACGGCGTGATGATCACCGCCGGCGCCCTGCTGCTGATCATCCCGGGATTCATAACGTCGGCGCTGGCGCTGGTCCTGCTGTTCCCGCCGACCCGATGGCTGGTCCGCCTGGCCGCGATCACCGTCTTCGCTTCGAAATTCAAGGTCGCCGCGACCAGCGCCAGTTGGGGCAACCGGGGTTACGACTATTACCGCTCCTCCCGCGAGACCGCCTACGACATCGATGGCGAAGCGGTCGATGTGACCGAACGGCCCGACGGTGAGCCTCTCCCCCAGCTACGCTCCGGGTCGGAGAGCGGTGAAGACCAAGACGATCGAAATCCTTGACCCCGAGAGCGGCCTGTTCGTCAGCCTGACGGCCGGCGGCAACGGCGCGATCATGCTCGGCGAAGATGTGATCGCCGCCGCACCGATCCCGGCCGGCGGGCTCGATCCGCTGGTCGATGGAGCACCGCTCGAGCTCGAGACCGAACACGGCGAACTGGCGGTCAAAATCGCCTCGACCGGCGAACCGATCGGATTCGACGGTGAACTCACCGGCCGCCGCGAAGCTAGCTTGGTCGAGTCGAACGGGAAGCTGGTCCATCGCGGCCAGCAGTACGAGCTCGACTGCAAAGGGGTTCTCCACCGTCGCGACGAGGAGGTCCCCGAGCCGACCGGTTTGACCCGAGATGCGACGATCATCCTGGCCGACGGCGGTCTGATCTGCGTCGCCTCGGTCGCTCCCGATGGCGACTTCGATCACGGAGACGAGGAGACTCTCGCCGCGATCTCACACCCCGGCGGGTACATCGCGTTCGACGAGGTGCTGCTCTCGACCGAATACGACTCGGCCGGACGCCAGAAGCGCGCCACTTTGGAGCTGTGGCCGGCCACCGACGATGTAGCAGCCCTCCACGGGGCCGGTTCGGTGGTCACCGGTTGCACTGCGAAGACGAGTGGCGGCGTGGTCAACACCGCCCTCTTCCGCTGGTCGCTCGACGGCCACCTCGGCCTCGGGCGGTATGAGATCACTCGACCCGCGACGGTGGCCGCCGCATGAGCCGGATCGAGATGGTTATCTCCGACTTCGGCGGCGTTTTGACCACGCCCCTTTTCGAAGCTTTTGCCTCATTCCAGGACCGGGTCGGGATCCCGCCAAAGTCCTTCGGTCTGGCGATGAAAGCGATTACCGAGAAGGGCGGGCCGAATCCGCTGTTCGAGCTTGAATGCGGCCGCATCACAGAACTCGAGTTCCAGCAGCAGCTGGCCGAAGCGCTCGAGCCGCTGCTCGGGCACCGGCCGGAGATCGAGTCCTTCGGAATGCTGCTGTTCGAAGCCCTGGACCCGAATCCCGGCATGATCGACTTGATTCGCGAGGTGCGACGCGACGGCTATCGCACCTCACTCCTGACCAACAACGTCAAGGAATGGGAAGCAACCTGGCGCTCGATGATGCCGATCGATGAGATGTTCGAGACCGTGATCGATTCGGCCTTCGTGGGCTGCCGCAAGCCGGACCCGCGGATTTACGAATTGACGCTCGAAAGGATCGGTCTCGAACCAGAGCAATGCATCTTCATCGACGACATGGAGATCAACATCGAAGCCGCCAACGAACTAGGCCTGCACGGCGTTCACTTCAGAGAAACCGCCCAGGCCCGGGCCGAAGTCCACGCCCTTCTCTCCTGAGCTGTCATCGGCCGGTACCGCCCCACAGAGGGCGGTCGAAGCCGACCGGATCGAGCTGTCGCTTTGTCAGGACGCAGCGAGACTTCCGGCAGGTCCAGATCCGGTCTGAAGTGAGCCCGCCACTGCTGACCGTCTCACAGCCCGAAACTGACCTTTCCCTCAACCGCGCCCTGCGACTGTTCGCGCCCAACAAACTGTCCCTCCGTCCGGCGCCGCATTTGATCACGTCGCGGTCCTTGTCGACCGTCGACCCGACGATGTCGTTCCCGCCACCGGCCAGAACCTTGTCGCGGCCGCTACCCGGATGGATGTAATCCCTGCGTCCCCCGCCTATCATCACGTCGTTGCCGCCACCGGGCTTGGGGTCGAAGGAATAGTCCTTGTCGCCGGTCAGAACATCGGAACCGGCGCCTCCCACCAATTTGTCATTGCCCGCGTACCCGGTCAATATGTCGTTGCCCGGTCCGCCGATCGCCACATCGTTGCGGGGTCCTCCCCGGAACATGTCGGCGCCCGACCCGAACTTGACGATCACCGAAATCTTCGGCGCGGTCCAGGCCCGGATGTCGTCGCCCATCCAGATCGCATCGTCCTGATCGCCTAGGTTGGCCTTGATCGTCTTGAATGCGCCGACCTCGCATCGTAGGAAGTCGTTCGCCGGATCGGGTTCGTAAGTGGCGTAGTTCTGGACCACGCAGCCGGGAATCGAGGAACTGAATGTGAGGACGTTCTCCTCGTAGTTGATGCCGTCCTGTCCGGTGTCCTTGACGGTGAAGTGGCCACGATCAGTGTCGTCGACCTGGACATAGATCGAGTTCTCCTCGCGCTTCTCCCCGGTTATCGAGAGCATCGCCTTGCCGTGGATCTTCGAAAGCGTCGCATGCGAGGCTTGCGCGGGCGGAGCGCAGAACAACGTTGCGATCAACAGACCCGCCAACCCCAGCGCGTGCCACGCGACCCGTGAAGTACCTGCGTGAATTCCGTTCAACATCCCCCAGCCCCCTTTTCATCGGAAGGCGTCACCGTATCAGGGTTGCCGATCTGGACTGTTCATCTCCGAGCTGGGAACTCTGCCCTCGAACGCCAGGCCCGCGCAGAGCCAAGCGAAGGCCACGAGGAGCACGAAGGCGAGGACGAAATCTCCGGTCGCGTCCTTCACCAAGCCGAGAAACAGAGGAGGGAAGAAGCCGCCAAGGCCGCCGGCCGCTCCGACGATGCCGGTCGCCGCACCGGTCGCCTTGGGGAAGCTGAGCGGCACGAGCTTGAACACGGCGCCGCTGCCCAAGCCGAGGAACATAGCCATGGTCAGGCAGAAGAAGGTGGTCAGTGCCATGTTCGGAACCGAGGCTTGCCAGGAGAGCCCGATCGCGTCGACGCCCACCCCGAGGAAGGCGATCGCCAGCACCCGGTTACCCCCGATCCGGTCGGAGAGCATGCCGCCGATCGGCCGACTGGCGGTGGCCAGCAAGGTGAAGCCGGCCGCGCGCAGGCCGGCGTCGGTCAGCGAGAGATCGAACCAGTCGACCAGCAGCTTCGGCAGGTACAGCGCCATCGCGACGAAGCCGCCGAAGGTGACGAAGTAAAAGAGCGCCAGGCGCCAGAGCTTCCAGCCCGAGCGGAGCACCTCCCCGTAACGGGTCGGGGGTCCTTTCTCGACCGGGGCCTGCCGGGCCAGTGACATCCAGATCAGTGCGTAGACGGCGATCACGGCACCGAAGACCAGGCCGGCCACTTCCTGTCCGGCGGCGTCCCGAATCGCCGGCACGGAGAACGCAGCTACCGCGGTGCCGATATTGCCCATGCCGTACACCCCGAGAGCGACACCCTGCCGCTCGGGCGAGTACCACTGTGAGACGAACGGCACGCCAACCGCGAACGATGCCCCGGCGGCGCCGAGCAGGAAGCCGGCTCCGATGAGGGTCGCGTAAGAGGAAGCGAAGCCGACGAGCACCGCGGCCCCGGCCGAGTAGAAGAGCATCGCGGTGAAGACGACCCGGCCGCCGACCCGGTCGGTGAGCAGGCCGAGCGGGATTCGCAGCAACGAACCCAGGACCACCGGGATCGAGATCATGACCGAGGTCTGGATGTTGCTCAGATCCAACTCCTTCTGGATGTCCGGAGCGATCGGCGCAAGCATCCCCCAGGCCGAGAAGCAGGCCGCGAAGGCGATCGTCGCCAGGGTCAGGTTTCTGCCTGAACCGCCTGAAGCTTCAGTTTCCATCGATTTCTCCTGGTCTGATGTTGGACGGTGGGAACTTCTCGGGACCGCTTATTCCCCCTGCGCGGTACGGGAGCGCCCGCCGGTGCTGCCGGTCGGCTGTGGCCCGGCGGGGATGCTGGGCGAGTAATCGGGACTCCCGCTGCCATACCGCTTCGCCCGCGCCACGGCAACCCGCGGGTTACGGGGCCGGTAGACGATCGGACTCCGGATCGGATAGGCGACCGGCACGGTGAAGGCATGGATCAGGCGGCTGAAAGGCCAGGCGGCGTAGAGGAACCAGACCGCGATCACATGGACCTGGAAAATCGTCGCGACCCCCTCCCCGGTCATCAACGACGGATCTGGCTTGAAGATGAAGATCTGCCGGAAATACGGCGCCACCGATTCCCGGTAGTTGACCGAATCCGGGATGTTGAACACGGTCGCGGCCATGCCGGTGGCGATCCCGACCGCGAGCAGCGCGAAAATCACTATGTCCATGTCGGTAGTCGTGACCCTGACCCGCGGATTGGTGAAGCGCCGGTACATCAGGGCGAGGAAACCGACAATGACGGCGATCCCGGCCGAGATTCCGCCAGCCACGGCCAGCAGGTGATAGACGTGGTCGGAAATACCGACCGCCTCGGTCCATGACTGGGGAATCAGGATTCCGAGAACATGGCCGCCGATCGCCATCAGCACGCCGAGGTGGAAGATCACGCTGGCGAACCGGAGAATCCGACCCTCGAGCAGTTCGGTCGAGCGGGCGGTCCAGCCGAAACTGTCGGTGCGGCGACGCCAGATCAGCCCGGTGATCCCGATCGCCAAGGCGACGTAGGGGAGAACCACATAGGCGGCGGTGGCGGGGACGCTGGTCGCCAGCGGGGTCAACGTTGGCCTCCGATCATCGGCAGGGGCACTTCGCCCGGCTGGTTCGGCATCACTTCCGGTGGCGCGAACGGCTCCATCCCGACCTCCTCGCTTGGCGGCCCGTCTTCAGCCAATCGTTTGATCCGGTTGATCTGACGCCGTGAGAGCCCGGGCATCCCATCGCGGATCACGTCAAAGAGAGGAACCCAGGGACTCTCCGCCCGGACCAAGCCGGCCCGGATCAGCTCGATCGACTCGCGGTGACCGTCGAGCAGGTCGCGGCCGGCTCCGTCGGGCGCCAGCACCGCGAACTCGAGCATCAGCGGCAGGTAATCCGGCAGCTCCTCTGCGGCCGGGACGAGCCCGGCGTCGCGATAGACGTTCTTTATCTTGAGCAGGGCCAAGCCCCGCTGACGACTGTCGCCGTGGAGCTGGTAGGTCAAGTGGAGGCTGCGTCGACGGTCGAAGTCGAAGTTGTCGACATAGGACTCGCGCAGCTCGTCGAGACTCTGGGCCCGGTACCAGGCGAGGAACTCGCCGAGAGCGTCACGGGCGGCAGTCGATAGCGGTCCGACCTCCGTCAGATCCAGGCCGCCAAGTTCCTCGACTACCTCCGGCTCGGGGTACTGGAGCAGCAGCGAGACCAGCTTCAGGGGATGGACCTGGTCAGGCATTGCTGCCTCCCGCGCCGGTGGTGCCGGGCTTTCCGCCGTGATGGCTCAGGAGATCACGCACGTCGAAATCAGGGTCCGGGTTCTCGACCGCCAAGGCGCCGCTCTCCGGGGCATCGCCGTCGCGGGCCGCGGCCAGGGCGCCCGTGTATGGATCGGGTGCGTTGACCCCGGTCATCTCCCCCAGGCCCGGCACCGGGGCGCCGTTGGCAAACTGGATCCCGCAGGAACCCTGCTCGATGAAAGCGCCCTCGGAAACCTCGCCGTGTCGTTTCGGGATCACGTAACGGTCGTCGTAGTCAGCGATCGCGACCATCCGGTACATCGCCTCCAGCTCATGCGGCTCCATGCCGGCGTCGGTCGCGATCTCGGGGCGGGCCTCGTCACCGAGATTGAGGTCCCGCATGTAGCGGCGCATCGCCACCAGCCGCTCCAGCGAACGTCGAACCGGCCCGACGTCACCGGCCGAGAGGATCGAGGCCAGATACTCCATCGGGATCCGCATCTCGTCGATCGCCGCGAAGATGTTCGCGGCGTCATCGTCGTCGCCGTCGCGGATCAGCTCCTTGCCGACCGACTCCATCGGCGAGAGCGGCGGCACGTACCAGACCATGGGCAGGGTGCGGTACTCGGGATGAAGCGGCAGGGCGATCTTCCACTTCTTCGCCATCGCGTAAACGGGCGAGTAGGAGGCGGCGTCGATCCAGTCGGCCGGGATCCCGTCCCTGAGTGCCTGTTCGCGCACCTCGGGATCATCGGGATCGAGCATCAAGTCGAGCTGAGCCTCGAGCAGGTCCTGCTCGTCCTTGACCGAGGCCGCGGCTTCGACCCGGTCGGTGTCGATCAGCACCACACCGAGGTGGCGCAGCCGCCCTACACAGGTCTCGGAGCAGACGGTCGGCATGCCGGCCTCGATCCGCGGGAAGCAGAAGTTGCACTTCTCAGCTTTGCCCGTGTGCCAGTTGAAGTACACCTTCTTGTAGGGGCAGCCCGAGACACAGAACCGCCAGGAACGGCAAGCGTCTTGGTCGACCAGAACGATCCCATCCTCTTCGCGCTTGTACATCGCGCCCGAAGGGCAGGAAGCGACACAGGAGGGGTTGATGCAGTGCTCGCAGATCCGCGGCAGGTAGACCATGAAGGTGTCTTCGAAGCCCTGCTTGACCTCTTCCTGGATCTTTTTGAAATTGGGGTCGAAAGCGGCGTGTTCGGCCGAGCCCGCCAGGTCGTCCTCCCAGTTCGGGCCCCACTGGATGTCGAGATCGGCACCGGTCACCTGTGATTTCGGCCGCGCCACCGGCTGGTGCTCGCTCGATGGCGAGGAGATCAGCTTGTCGTAGTCGTATGTCCACGGGTCGTAGTAATCGTCGAGCTCCGGAAGATCCGGGTTGGAGAAGATGTTGGCCAGCTTGTGCAGGGGCCCGCCCGCCTTCAGCTTCAACTTGCCGCGACGGTCCAGTTTCCAGCCGCCGTTCCACTTCGTCTGGTCTTCGTAATCGACCGGGAAGCCGCGGCCCGGCTTGGTTTCAACATTGTTGAACCAGACGTACTCGGTGCCGCGCCGGTTGGTCCACACGTTCTTGCAGGTGACCGAGCAGGTGTGACACCCGATGCACTTGTCGAGGTTCATGACCATGCCCATTTGGGCCCGGACCTTCACTGGTACCTCACCTCCTCTTGCCGCTTGCGGATCATGATCAACTGGTCCCGCTGGGTGCCGCAGGGGCCGTAATAGTTGAAACCGTAGGAAAGCTGGGCGTAGCCGCCGATCATGTGGGTCGGCTTCATCGAGATCCGGGTCAGCGAGTTGTCGGTGCCGCCGCGTCGTCCGGTCACTTCTGAGATCGGGACGTTCACGTGCCGGTCCTGGGAGTGGTAGAAGAGCGCGATCCCATCGGGAACCCGCCGGGAGACCGCGGCCCGGCAGGAAACGGCTCCGTGGGAGTTGTAGACCTCGAGCCAGTCGTTGTCCTTCACCCCGACCCGCTCGGCGTCGTTTTCCGAGATCCACATCGCGGGCCCGCCGCGGAACAGAGTCAGCATGTGGAGGTTGTCCTGAAACTCGGAGTGGATCGACCATTTCGAGTGCGGTGTTAGGAAGCGGACTGTGACCTCGAGCGGATCCTCCGCCCCGCCCCGCGGCGAGACCTGAGCGGAACGGACCGGCGGCCGGTACGCCGGCAAGCCCTCCCCCATGTCGAGCATCCAGGCATGGTCGACGTAGAAGCTCTGCCGACCGGTCAGGGTGCGGAAGGGAATCAGGTGGTCGATGTTCGAGGTGAAGGGCGAGTAACGCCGTTCCCGGGATTCCGAACCGGACCACTCGGCCGAAGCGTGGACCTTGCGCGGCTGGACCCGAAGGTCGGCGAAGTTGATCCGCTGATCGACGTGTTCCTCGGAGATCACGGTCAGGTCCTTGCCGGTTCTAGTGCCGAGCGTCTTGAACGATTCGTTGGCGATCCGGCCGTTGGTCGTCCCCGAGAGTGAAAGGATCACCTCGGCCGCGTCGATATCGGTCACGATCGCCGGCCGGCCGGCGCCCGGACCTTCGAGCACCTTGCCGTTGCGACGGCAGAGCTCCTCGACTTCGATCTCCGGCTTCCAGCTGACTCCCTTGGCCCCGATCCCGAGCTGCTCGACCAGCGGGCCGAGCGCGTTCATCTTCTCGCCGACCGCGCTGAAATCCCGTTCGACCTCGATCAGCTTCGGCATCGTCTCGCCCGGGATCGGTTCGCATTCGCCGAGCCGCCAGTCTCGAACCACGCCACCCGGCTGAGCGAGTTCCTCGGGCGTGTCGTGGAGCAGCGGCGCGGTCACGATGTCGGTCCGCGTGCCGAGGTGATCCGCGGCAAGCTCCGAGAAACGGTCGGCGATCAGGTTGAAGATGTCCCAGTCCGTCTTCGCCTCCCAGGGCGGTGGGATCGCCGCGTTGAACGGGTGGACGAAGGGGTGCAGGTCGGTCGACGAGATGTCGTGCTTCTCGTACCAGGTGGCGGCCGGCAACACCACGTCCGAGTAGAGGCAGGAGCCGTTCATCCGGAAGTCGATCGTCATGAACAGGTCGACCTTCCCTTCGGGGGCGTCCTCCCGCCACTTGACATCTTCCGGGCGCCGCTCCGGTTCGCACTCTTCCGAGCGCACGGCGCTGTCGGTTCCGAGCAGGTGTTTGAGGAAGTACTCGTGTCCCTTGCTTGAGGAGCCGAGCAGATTGGCCCGCCAGAGGTTGAGGACCCGCGGGAAGTTGGCCGGATCGTCGGGATCCTCGCAGGCGAAACCGAGCCGGCCCGCCTTGAGCTCGTCGACCACGTACTCAGCGGAAGGCTTGCCCGCCGCTCTCGCCTCGTCGGCGAGGTCGAGCGGGTTGCGATCGAGCGCTGGAGCCGAGGGTGTCCAGCCGAGCCGGACCGCCTTGGCGTTCGCATCGACGATGTGGGTGTGCTCGAAATCACCGCTGCTGGCCGGGGAGACGAACTCGTCCGGGCGACGGGTCTCGTAGCGCCATTGGTCTGTGGCCAAGTACCAGAACGGGGTCGCCGCCTGATGGCGCGGCGGCCGGTTCCAGTCGAGAGCGAAGGCGAGAGTCTGCCAACCCGTGATCGGCCGCACCTTCTCCTGGCCGACGTAATGGGCCCATCCGCCGCCGTTGACGCCCTGGCAGCCGCAGAAGAGCAGCATCGAGAGGATCGAGCGATAGGTCTGGTCGGCGTGGAACCAGTGGTTGATCCCGGCCCCCATCACGATCATCGAACGGCCGCGAGTCTTCTCCGCGTTCTCGGCGAACTCGCGCGCGACCTGCTCGCAGACCGCTGCGGACACCCCGGTGTGTTCCTGCTGCCAGGCCGGCGTGTACGGCTCGGCCGGATCGTCGTACCCGGTGGGCCACGTTCCGGGCAGGCCCTCGCGGGCGACCCCATACTGCGCGAGGCTGAGGTCGAAAACCGTGGTGACCAGCTTGCCCCCGATCCGCCGGGCCGGGACGCCGCGCACCATCGTGGTGCCGCCTTCGGTCTCGCCGCCGTCGAAGCGTGGCAGGGTCACCTCGACAAGTTCGTCGTGGCTGCCGAGCAGGGTCAGGGCCGGGTCTATCCCTTCGAGGTCGAGGTTCCACTTCCCTTCGCCCTCCTGACCCCAGCGGTCGCCGATCGTCCCGTTCGGGACCAGCGGCTGGTTCGTGTTCGAATCGATCAGGACGGTCTTCCAATCGGCGTTCTCGCCGGTTTCCCCGATGTCCTCGGCCCGCAACATCGCGCCGCCGTGGACGGTGCCGTCACCATGGTCTTCCAGCTCGACAAGGAAGGGCAGGTCGGTGAACTGACGGGCGTACTCGCCGAAGTACTCGGCCTCCCGGTCGACGAAGAACTCCTTGAGGATCACGTGGCCCATCGCCATGGCCAGAGCGCCGTCGGAGCCGGCGGTGGCGGGCAGCCACTGGTCTGCGAATTTTGTGTTGCCCGCATAGTCGGGTGAGACCACGATCGTCTTCTGGCCGCGGTACCGCGCCTCGGTCATGAAGTGGGCGTCCGGCGTCCGGGTCTGCGGGATGTTCGACCCCCACATGATCAGATAGGAGGCGTCCCACCAGTCGGCGGACTCGGGCACGTCGGTCTGATCGCCCCAAACCTGGGGCGAGGCCGGAGGCAGGTCCGCGTACCAGTCGTAGAAGCTGAGAGGCACGCCGCCGATCAGGGAGAGGAAGCGAGTGCCGGCTGCGTAGGAAACCTGTGACATCGCCGGGATCGGGCTGAAGCCGACGATTCGGTCCGGCCCGTAACGCTTGATCGTGTGGACGTGTGCGGCCGCGGCGATCTCGGTGACTTCGGCCCAGCTGGCCCGCAGAAACCCTCCCTTACCGCGCCGTGACTTGTAGGCCCTGGCTTTCTCGGGATCCTCGACGATCGACTCCCAGGCCTCGACCGGATCGCCGAGCCGCTGCTTCGCCTCGCGGTACATCGAGAGCAGCTCTCCGCGCACATAAGGGAACTTCGGTCGCAGCGGTGAGTAGACGTACCAGGAGAAAGAAGCCCCGCGGGGACAGCCGCGGGGCTCGTAGTCGGGAGTCTCGGTCCCGTTGGACGGGTAGTCGGTCTGCTGGGTCTCCCAGGTGACCAGGCCGTCCTTGACGTGGATCTTCCAGGAGCAGGAGCCGGTGCAGTTGACTCCGTGTGTCGAGCGGACCACCCGGTCGTGTTGCCAGCGATCCCGGTAGCCCTGCTCCCAGTCTCGGGGCCGGAGCGAAACCTCGTTCCAGCCGTCCTCGGAGCGTTCGGGTTTGAAGAACTGCTTGGCCCGCAACAGGTGACCTGAGTCAGCCATGCCTCGAACCTATCCGAATTCCGGCCTGCCGAACCACGGCTTCCAGCTTCTCGTCGACTAAAGGTTCCGCCTGATCCATGCGGCAACCCTAGTGGCCGTACCCCCCATCAAAAACAGTATTTACCCGCAGACTTTATTTTCCAGATTCGCGCGCGGAAAACGCTGCCGCGACCAGCTCGACGATCTGCCCGTCGGCCTTTTCCGGCGCCCCGGCGTCATGGGGCGGCTGGGGGTCGTACTCGATCCCGAGCTGAACCGCCTGAGCTACTTCCGGGCCGTAGATCTCGGTGACCAGAGCGAGGGCCATGTCGATCCCGGCCGAGACGCCCGCTCCGGTCAAGTACTTGCCATCGAAGACGACCCGGTCCTCGACCGGGTCGGCGCCCAGCCCGGCGAGGGTTTCGCGGGCCAGCCAGTGGGTGGTAGCGGGTCGCCCGTCGAGCAACCCGGCGGCCGCCAGCAGGAGCGCGCCGGTGCAGACTGAAGTGGTCCAGGTCGTGGTCTCGTCGACCGCCCGGATCCAACCGAGCAGGGGTTCGTGGTCGAGCAGGGCCCGGGTTCCGTAACCGCCCGGCACGACCAGGATGTCCGGGTTCGTCACCTCGTCGAGCGACTTGTCGGCGACCAAGGAGAGGGTGTCCGATTCATTGCGATACGGGCCGGCTTCTTCGCCGACGAAGATCGATTCGACGCCGGGCACCGAGTTGAGAACGTCATGCGGGCCGGTTACGTCGAGGGCGGTGAAGCGGTCGTAGAGCAGGTATGCGACTTGCATGTTTCTCCTTTGGTCAGGCCGCGACCGGGTCGCGGCGGAAACGCTGGCGATATTCGACCGGCGAGCAGCCAAGCCGGCGGGCGAACGTGCGGCGCATGGTCTCGGGGGTTCCGAAGCCACATCGACTCGCGATCTGGTCGATCGGCTCCGGCGGGCCTTCGAGCAACTGGCGTGCCCGCTCCAGACGCAGCGTCTCGACGTAGGTGGCCGGGGTCATGCCGGTCTCCTTGCGAAATGCGCGCGCGAAGTTCCGAGGACTCATCAGGGCCCGTTCGGCCAGCGCCTCGACCCGCAGGTCGGCATCGAGATGGTCGGCCATCCAGAGCTGCAGCCCTCGCAATCCGGGCCGTGCCGCCGGAACCGAGATATGGGAGCTGAATTGAGCCTGCCCGCCGGGGCGACGGAGGAACAGCACCAGCCAGCGAGCCACCTGGAGCGCCACTTCCTCGCCCAGGTCTTCGGCAACCAGGGCCAGGGAAAGGTCCATGCCGGCGGTCACCCCAGCCGAGGTCCAGATCCTTCCGTCTTGGATGAAGATCGGGTCCGGATCCACTTCGACTTCTGGATAACGGCGGGAGAGCTCGGAGCAGGAGGCCCAGTGGCTGGTCGCCCGAAGACCGTCGAGCAGCCCGGCCCGGGCCAGCAGCAATGACCCGGAGCAGACCGAAGCGACCCGGCGTGAACGGTCGGCGGCATCGCGGATCCAGTTGACCAGCGTTTCGGATTTCTCGGCCGCTAGGACCCCGGTGCCGCCGGCGACGATCAGCGTGTCGATCGGCCCGCGGCATTCAGACAGGGTCCGGGCAGGAACGATCGAGTAGGCGCCGGTCCGGGTCGCCAACGGCTCGATCGTCTCGGCGACCCCCTCCACCTCGTAGGCAGGATCGACCGGTTCGCCGTCGACCCAGGTCGCCGCGATGTCCCGGGCTCCGCCGAAGGCCTCTGCCGGACCGACCACATCGAGCGGCTGAAGATCCGGAAAGGTAACGATCACCACACGCCGCGGCTCCGGGGAATCGATTGGACGGTTCGAAGTCATGACCTCATACTGACCCCCATCACCCCTGTCCGCAAGGACCACTACCGGACAAATCCTGCCAACGCACCGCAACCAACCCGTTTACGTGCCAGGGCCCTCCAGCCGTTAGCCGCCGAGGAGTGAGGCCGGTGAGCCGCCGTTCCCGGCCGTCGACGAAGGACAGCGGACGGCTGGTGGCCCTGGGCGAGTTGCCCGAAGCTAGTTGTCGGAGCCGATCCTGTCCCAGACGTAAAGCTCAACGGCCTCGTTGGCCAGTTCGAGCAGCCGTTCCGGGGAGAGCCAACCGACCACGGTTTCGAGGGCCAGCTCTTCGGTCAGTCCATCTTCGAGGACTTCTTCGCCGCGAAAACCGGCGGCGAGCTTGAGGGCCTCGCGGCGATGCTCGCCGAGCGAGCCGAAGGCGCCCATCAGGAAGTCGCGGTTAGGGACCGGCTGACCGAGATCCATGGAGCCGTGCCAGGCGGCGAGGAGGGAAAGGTCATCCTGGTCGAGGTCAGCGAGCGCACGAGCGTACTGGGCTTCGAGTTCCTCTTCGGGGATCTCGTCGACCCATGCACGCAGGGCCTCTCCAAGGATCTGGCGGCGTGCCTCGCGGCCGACCGATTCGGAAATGACGTGAATCGCATCAGCCGGATCGACGAAACAAAGTGACATTGAGGGCCGTCCTCGGGGTCGGGTGCGCGGACAACCATGAAGATAGAGATGCCACAGGACGCAAAAAATGTTGCACAAGCCCGCAATTTGCGGATCCGTGAAGGAAGACGATCCTTCTCGCAGAGGGCGAGCAGACCCGGTCAGGATGACCCCCAGGGATGGGGGACAGAGCCTTGCCCTGGCCTTCCATCGTCAGAGAACGGACGCCGCTCCCGACCTTAGAGTTGCCCCGTGCCCCTGACCATCATCAAAGGCCCTCCCAACTCTGGTCGAACCGACGAGGTTCAGGACAAGTACCTGAGTCTGCTGCCGATGCGACCGGTGCTCGTCGTTCCGGGTGTCGACGACATCTTCGGCTGGGAACGCCGTCTCACCGATGGACGAGGTGCGCTGCTCGGTGGGCAGATCGTCCATTTCAAAGATCTCTACTCAGAGATATTTCTGCTCGCGCGCTCCGAGCGTCTGCCGGTGGCATCCGAACTTCACCGTCTCCACCTCGTAAGACGGGCCATCGAGCTGGAGTGGCCGGATGTCGCTGGGCGGCTTCGCGACCAGCCGGGCATGGCAGCCGCGCTGCTGGAGCTGATCGACGATTTCCGGGCCGAGAACATGGACCCGTTGACAGTCGGTTCGGTCGCCTCCGAACGTGGCCGTCATCTCGGCCCGCTGGCCGCGGTCTACGGCCGGTACCTGGACCTGCTCGCGGAGGAGGGGGTCACCGATCTGCCGGCCGAGGCCAAAGCCGCGGTCGAGCTCTCTGACCGTCACTGGGCGAAACGTCCGGTCCTGATCGCCGGATTCGACGAGTTGACCCGGCAGCAGTTGGACCTCGTCCGCAGGCTGGCGTTCGTGGCCGGGGTGGACGTGACGGTCGCCGTCACATTCGAGCCCGGCAATCCGGCCCTCCTACTGACCGCGAAACTGGTCAACGACCTCGCCGGGCTGGGGCCCGAAGACCAGGTTCGCGAGAAGACCAAGGGACGGGACGGTGGCTCTCCGCACGAGGACCTGCTGGTGAAGGTTCAGGAACGGTTCTTGCGATCGGGGGTTCCCCGAGATCTGATCGGGGACGAGGATCGAACGATCAGCATCCTGCGGTCCGCAGGCGCACGTAACGAAGCGGAAGCGATCGGCGCCGAGGTCGCGAAGCTGATCGCGGATGAAACCAGCCCATCCGAGATCGCGATCGCGGTCGAAACTCCGGCCGAAGCCGGAATCGTCCTTGCGGAAACCCTGGAGCGTTATGGGATCCCGGTTTCCCTGGAGAGTGAGACCAGGGTCCTGACAACGCTCACGGGTGGGTCGATCATGAATCTGCTCGAGGCATTCCGCTCGAATTCGGTGGTTGACCTGATCGCATTCTTGCGAAGCCCGGCCGGTCCGAGACCGGAAGAGATCGATCGTTTGGAGATGGCCTGCCGTATCGCCGATGTGGAGAGCGCCGAGAGTGCGATGAAGCGGCTCAACACCAAGGTTCCCAGCTGGGAAGAGCTGGTCCGCTCGAGGAAACCGCCGGCCGAGGTGGTGCGCGATCTCGCCTTCGAGGTCAGCGATGCGATCCTCGCTGGCGACGACGCTGCCGTGCCCTCAGCAGCGACGGTGGTCGAAGCGCGGGCCGCGGAGGCAATCGCGAGGGCGTGCGAGGAGATCGAGGGCCTAAGCGATCCTGAGCATCAGGCCGATCTGATCATCGAGTCGATCTCGTCCGGGACCGTAAAGGTCTGGTCGGTTCCGGCCCAGGGGACCGTGAAGATCGCCAGCCCGTACAGCCTTCGGGCCAAACGGGTCGAGCATCTCTTCTGCGCCGGCCTTCAGGAGGCCCCGCTCGCCGACAACGACAAGGCCGGACCTTTTCTCTCGAACCGGGACCGTGCCGCCCTCGGCATGTCCGAGCGACGTGACCCCGAGGTGCAGCAGCGGTATCTCTTCTACTCGGCTTTGACCGTGCCCACCCGCAGCCTGTGTCTCTCCTGCCGGATTTCCGATGACACCGGTGCGGTCGAACATCCCTCCCCTCTCATCTCCGCCGTCGAGGACCTCTTTGCCCGGGACGAACGCGAACTCCCCCGGATCACCACCGGTGGAAAGCTGGGGAGCGATGTCGTGTTTGCGGCCGGCGACGCGCCGATCGCCGACGAGCTCGCCCGCAGCTTCGCGGTTTCGTCCGGTCCCGTGTCGATAGGCGAGCGACTGCCGGGGCTCGACTCCGGACTGTCCGAGCGGATCGAAGCCAGGATCCTCGAAGCCCGCGCGGCGGAAGAACGAACCCGGCGGTTCGGCGACCTGACAGAGCGGGTGCTTCCTGCCGTAGTCGGCGAGGCGGTTTTCGCGGCGACCGATCTCGAGGCATACGCGAGCTGCCCGTACCGCTGGTTCATCGAACGGGAGATCCGGCCGGCGCCCTTCGAACCAGATCCGGATTTCCTCGCGATGGGCACCCTGGTCCACAACGCGCTCGAAGAGATCTACGAGCTTCACAGGGGCGAGATCCCACGGCCGGAGACCATCGACGAGTGGCTGGCCGACGTGCCTCGCCTGGTTGAGGAGCACGCCGCGGCGGACAAGGTCGGGCTCGGTTCTGACTCGGTGGGACATGCGGCTCTCCGCCGCCGGGCCGTGCTGCTGATCGGCACGCAGCTCCGCCGTGAATCGACCTGGGAGAATCCGGCCCATCTGCCATGGGAGCTCGAGGTGAGCATCGGCACGAAGAACGCGGAGATCGAAGCCGTCGAGATGGGTGGCTGGTCGTTGAAGGGCAAGATCGATCGCATCGACGCCTCGCCGGATTCCGGAACCGGCGCTCCGAGAGAAGCGGTAGTGATTGACTACAAGACCGGAACCGTAGACGGCCGTTCGCACCACAAGGCGGCGAAGGACCGGCGGGTCCAGGTTCAGCTCTACCTGCATGCGTTGAAGAAGGTCTGGAATCTCGATCCGGTGGCCGGGATCTACGTGCCCGTGCGGCTCGGAGGGGAGAAAAGCCGCGGTGCGTTCGAAAGTGACGAGCGAACGGCTGCCGAGATGGCGATGCGCGGTGTGTCCAGCCGCGACAAGGTCGACTCTCTCGCGGAGTTCATCGAAAGCGGTCTCGAAACCGCCGCCGACGCCGTCAGGGCTATAAAGGCCGGACGTCTCGATCATGATCCTGCCCTTTGCCCCGATCATTTCGAGCACCCGGCCGTGCGCAGTGTCGGCGAGGCGGATGCCGAGGAGGAATTCCTCAACCGGAGCTTTGTCTGATGGCCTTCGATCCGACCGCCCAGCAGACCGCGGTGATCGAGAGCACTGCGACCGACATCCTCGTGGAGGCGGGCGCGGGCTCGGGAAAGACCACCACGATGGTCAACCGCTACGTCCACCTGTTGTCGAAACGCGGCTACGAGCCCCGGGAGATTCTCGCGTTCACCTTCACCGACAAGGCGGCCGGTGAGCTGCGGAAGAAGGTCCGGGAAGAACGCCAACAGCTAGCCGCCGAAGAGGGAAAGGACAACCCGGCGGCGATCTCGATGAGCGACGCCTGGGTCGGCACTTTCCACGCGATCTGCAACCGCATCCTCAAAGCCTGGCCGGTCGAAGCGGGCATCGACCCACGCTTCGGCGTGATCGACGATGTGACCGCCGAAACCGTGCGAAACGCGGCTTTCCAGGAAGCGCTCACCGAGTTTCGCGACGAAGCCGAAGACCCGGCGCCACGGGAGCTGATGATCGGCATGATCACCGAAAATACTCTGCGGGGAACGGTGATCTCCGCCTACGACGAACTCCGGTCGAGGGGCATAAGCGAACCTCGGCTGCCGGAGTTCGCGCCGACGCCGTATCCGGAGGAAGAGATACGGCGGCTGGCCGGCTTGGTCCCCGGCCTCTTCGACGTCAAGGGCGCGACGAAGATCCAGAAGGAGAAACTGACGGCAATCCTCGAGGTGATCTCGGGGGATTTCCGGTGCGAGGACCTGGCGCCGTTGGCCTTCCACTCGGTCCGCGAGGGATTTGGTGAATTCTGCGAGCTGATGCCCGTCCTGCTGGGCAAACTGGCCGCCCACGAGTTCGGTGACGAGTTCCGGCGAGATCTGGGACGCCTCTTGGAGTTGTTCGGCCGCCGTTACCGA
>Ga0182792_1000708_pt1 | contig 29985 bp, 30 predicted proteins | sample Passage237B_FD_130497 | JGI IMG/M metagenome (GOLD analysis project Ga0182792, IMG submission 130497) | Cellulose adapted compost microbial communities from Newby Island Compost Facility, Milpitas, CA, USA - Passage2 37B (version 2) (version 2) ...
AAAATACCGATGAACCGTGTCAGCTAGTCGCCTTCATCACACATGGCACCTCCGCAGTTGGTTTTGGGTGGCTTGTCGTCAAATGCTTCATCCATTGGGTCGATGTTCTGCGGGTTACAGGCATACAGCAGGGAGATGAACATAATAGAGAGGAAGAAAAACAACTTTTTCATGGTTGAGAAATCATTTAAATGGTTGAATACAAATTGAATAGAGGTTGGAAATAAATACCGATGAACCGTGTCAGCTAGTCTCCTTCATCGCACATGGCACCGCCGCAGTTGGTTTTGGGTGGCTTGTCATCAAAAGCTTCATCCATTGGATCGATGTTCTGCGGGTTGCAGGCATACAGAAGTGAGATGAACATGATCGAGAGGAAAAAGAACAACTTTTTCATGGTTGAGAATATTTTTTAAATGGTTGATCTTGATTGAGTTAACTGGCTATGATCTATGGGAGACGTTGCGGCGTGGCTGCAACGTCTAGTCGCCTTCATCGCACATGGCACCTCCGCAGTTGGTTTTTGGGGGTTTGTCGTCAAACGCTTCGTTCATAGGATCGATATTTTGCGGACTACACGCATTCAGCAGCGAGATAGTCAGGACGGAAAGGAAGAACAGAAACTTTTTCATGATTGAGTACAGTGGTAAATGTGGTTGTTTGGAAAATTATTTGTGAAAAGAGTGGGAAATTTGGTCCCGCCGAATTAATCCCCTTCGTCACACATAGCACCTCCGCAGTTGGTTTTGGGTGGTTTGTCGTCAAATGTCTCATCCATGGGGCTGATATTCTGGGGTTGACAGGCTTTCAGCAGCGGTAAGGCCAGAACGGAAAGGATAAAAAACAGCTTTTTCATAATGGAGTAATGTAGTAAATGGTTGAGTTTATACTGAATAGTAATCTTAAACGGTTGCATTAATGAAGGACATTAGTCGCCTTCATCACACATGGCGCCACCACAGTTGGTTTTGGGCGGTTTGTCGTCAAAAGTTTCGTCCATAGGGCTGATATTTTGCGGATTGCAGGCGTTCAGGAGCGGGAGCGATAAAACTGCTAACAAAAAAAATAGTCTTTTCATCTTAATAATGAGTAATTTAGCGGTGGAAAAAGTTATTGCCAGGTAGATGGGTTCTTATCACAGGAGGCCTAGTCACCTTCGTCGCACATGGCCCCTCCACAATTGGTTTTTGGTGGTTTATCGTCAAAGGCCTCGTTCATGGGGTCTATGACCGTCTGACTACAGGCGTTCAGAGCGAAAATCGCGGCAATGAGTAAGAATACCTTTTTCATGGTGTTATGATTTATGGCATGATGTTTTTACGTGGATGTGCGATTACGGCAAATTTTTATCGGCCGTTTTGAGTATTAAGTGGCATCATTTTTTTTATGGGACAGATTTATCTTCTATTTTTAAGATATTTTTCTCAAAAAAGTCGTTACGTCAGACGCGTTAGAACAGATTAATGGGAGATAGAGCTCATTTTTTTATGAATGGACTTTCAGACAGTCAGATCATCCAGGGGATGCTGTCGGAAGATGAGCGTGTGGTGAGCAAGGCTATCAAGTATCTGTATAAAACTTGTAGTCAAATGATTACAAGGATAGTTTGCTCCAATGGAGGAAACGTACAGGATGCTGAAGACCTTGTTCAGGAGGTGATTCTAAATTTCAGAGCTCAGTTGATATCTGGTAAGTTTGAGTACCGTGATACAGTCCGGATCTCGACTTACATATACAGGATGGCCGTTAATCAGTGGATTACGGTCCTGAGCCGGAAGAATGCAGATATCAGAAGAATCATGGAGTTCCATGAAAATCAACAGCTTCTCGACAGGGATCCGCTGATGATTTTTGAAGATAAAGAAGAGACGTCAGTATACCAGGCCGTATTTTCAAAATTGACCCCGATTGAACAGGAATTATTGAAACAGTATTACGACAAAAAGAAAACCCTCGATCAGATTACGGAAATGTTAAATATAAAAAGTGTAGATGCGGCGAAGATGATGAAACATCGCACCATGTTGAAGCTTCGGAAGTTAATTAAACAGCACCTCGGTTCCATTTAAGTCAATATCCACAACTATCCTTATCTTACTAATTGAAATGAATAAACCGCTAAATCCTGGTGAAATTACGGAATGGGTTGACCGATACATATCGGGAACGATGAACAAGATAGAGCGTGAGCACTTTGAAGCCGCTCTGTTGGACGACTATTACCTTGCTACTCAACTTGAGGAACAGATTCAGGCGCGCGAACTGCTGGACCAGTTATTCCTGGAGGAGCGACTGCGGGACCAGATTAGGGAAATGCAAAAAAATGATCGACGGAAGCAGGTAGTACAGAGAGTGAGCAGGTATGCAGCAGCGGCAATTGTGCTGTTCGTATGCACACTTTCGATACTGATTAACAGTAACCCTGTTTTCCCGGATTCCGAAAACGACTTTACGGTCATCCGTGGTGCGGATGAAACGGTGATTTTGCCAGACAGAAAAATGGTATTCGATCACTTCTTTGCCGGTCAGGCCCATCTGGCCGAAGGAGAATACAGTCTGGCGGTGAAAAACTTCGAACAGGTTTTAAAAGAAGAGGACATCCGTCCTTATTTCAAGGAAGCAGCTCAATGGCACCTTGTACTGGCGTATCTGAAGAACGGTAACCTGGAAAAAGCGGACAGCGTATATACGCAATTCAAGAACTGTGACGAGTGCGTATACCAGGTGTCCGATCTGAACCGGTTCAAAATCTGGCTACAAATCCATTATGCCCGTGTAAAGTCCTGACCCCGCAGGCCAATGTTTTCAGGGAACTAATGGATCGAAAGGATTACTCGAAAGTGTAAATCGCCCCCCCAACTTTGGAGTGGGTGAGTTACCCGTTAATCAACTCCGCACGGTTTTCCGGGGGATAACTTAAATGGTGAGGAAACTTGAATGAGCTATGCAGTATCCCAGGATTGTTAAATCCCCCAACCTGAACAGGGTTTTTGAAAATTTACCTTACCGAAGTGCTGACCATTGGCTCGCCTGTGTCAACCAGGTATTTGGAGCAGCCGTAGCTGCTCATGTTGATAATGTGACCCCAAAGAATTTGAGCACCTGTACCATTAACCCACTCGAATGGCAGGTAATGGAGGAGCTCGGCAACATTCTAAATGCCTCCAAAAATTATTGGAAATTTTGGACCGTTGAGCTCATAGAAAGAGCTATTCCTAAACTCGTTCAAGCATGCATTTGGAAAAATAACATCCTCTCTGAACATTCCTATCTCAGAGATACCGTCAATCGTTATGCAACCGATGGGTTGGAGATTCTTTCCGGCCTGTCAGACTATCTTCTGCTTTACAGTAACGATAAGAAACCGAGTACACGAAAAGCCCTGGTAACAAAGTATCTGGAACCACCCTATCAGGATGGAGATGCCAGAGCGATATTGATACGCGCCCTGCGCTGTTTTGTTACCTACCGGATCAGTAAAAAAACCAAGTCTGAACTGCTTTTCAAATTTACCCCCGATCTTCGAATCTCACTTTGGGGCCGCACCATTAATAAGTATTTATATGAGCAGCTATGTTTATACATTTACTTATTCAGGAACCCTCAGGAAGGCCATTTCTTTATTGAACATCGTCAGCAGCTGATCAATTTCGTGAGTGCCCGGCTGCCCGACGATCATCAGGATCTGGCTGAAGTGATCGTGGGTGAAACCTTTGATTACCTTATCAAAAGGAGAAACTGCTACTGTGCGACGCAGGATACCGTCTGGATCGACACCAGCCTGGATACCTATTTCATCGGCCACATCCTCAGCAGTAAACGCATTCAGCGATTTTGGGAAAAAAGGAGAAAACTCGAAGCTTCCCGTAATATTTACGGGAGCGAAGAGGATTATCCGGAAGACTGGATTACGGTAAGGCCCAAATACAGGGAAACCTACGAGCATAGTGTGCAGGCAGCCGAACCCAATGAAAGGGCCAAGTTGCTGAAGTACTATATCAATCGCCTCGACATGCCCTGTAAAACCTATTTTCAATGGGAGTATTTTGGAAATCGTACTGTAAAAGGAGCCCCCCTGAAACAAACTGAAATTAGTACCATCTCAACGCCCTGTTTAACTAAACTAAAAACCCTGTTAGTTAACAGCGGATATTATGATTTATTTGTTAAATGAAAACTTCACATGACGACTCGGTTATCAGAGATGCTCAGACGGGCTTTTTGAGTAAAGACGAATACCGAAATTTCCAGAATTGCCTAATCACCGATAAAAACTTAGCCGCTAAAGTACAGGACATCCTGATTGCTGAAATGATACCCGTCGGATACCCTGATTATCCGGACGATCCGTTTTAGTGATAAATTTTGGGAAACAGCATTTCTTTTTTACGATTTCCGAAAAAAATTTAACGAACCGTGATAACACGCTGTTTGCTGAAAAACAGAGTGTTAGCTGGATCATAGTGTCCCTCACTCCAGCGAATATTCGCTTACCCCAAAAAATATTTGTGAGAAAAGTTGTTACCTTTTTACCTTCAGCCTAGATTAATAAGTGTTTTTGTTAATTACCAAATGTTATTACGCTAGACCATAGAGACTGTATTGGGGGGCCTTAGCTAAGAAATTAGCATACAGTCTCGAGGTCAAAGAGCGAGAGTGCAAACACCTAAAGCGTACATAGACATGAGCATAGCATGTCATAATGTATCAAGAAATTGGTCTGAGTTTCTGACTCAGACCAATTTTTAGTTTTGTACGTCTCAGTTCGTTAAGCTGCTCAACTGTAAGGAAAACTTGTTTGTCCAGAAAAGTTTGGTTGTTTAACTGAATAAAAGGGGATAGTACGTCATGAAAGAAAGAAATGCTACCTGAACCTCCAACCGGCCCAATTATTTTCTCCACGGAGAAATTCACACCCGTCTGTGAACTTTATGGTAACAGCTATGAAATAGTTAAGACCATCCAAGTGGCACAATATTATACTAAACTTTAATTACTGTTATGGAAATTTCCCCCGATCTCCCTGAAAATCCTGTCAGAGATCTAGCCATGGCCTCCCTGTCGGCTCGCGAGTGGAAAGTTCTGCTACTACTGTCCGAAGGGAAATCCAATGCCGAAATCGCCGAAGAAATGTTTGTGACAGTTAAAAGCGTACATAATAACAAGAACAGAATCAGCCGGAAATTGTCCCTCAGCGGCTACCAAACCCTAAACAATTTTGCCAAAGAAAACCGGGAAAAGCTCATCCACTGGTACAAGATTCTGGGAAATAAATCCAGCAGCGAAAAATTTCAGGAGGTGTTCCTCTACCTGACGAAACCTATCGCTTAGTATAGTCTAAGGAGTTAATAAAATTTAGATATACTTACCTCAAAATATTGAGGTGATTTTGGAGCAAGAAGATTCAGGAATTTGATATATTTTTGTTAAAATGAAGTTTTGATTGGATTGTTCAGTGAAATTCATTGACAGTTCCCTGTGCAAATAACAATTAGCCTTGCTGATTGTCTGTAACCCCCATTTGTCAGTCAGAAAGGATAAGTATTGTCGCCGAAAGCGACCCCCGGCATTGTTTCCATGTTGTTCATAACAGGAACTATACATACTATACTGAAGACCGGTCGAAGGTGCAATTTCACCCCGAGACCACCCTGGCCCCCGGAGTATCGGTCTTTTTGGTTGACCGGTACTCCCATTAGGCCTTAAATCCCTCGATACCCAATCCGAATAAGGCAAAATCGTATTTGACCGGGTCAACTGGGTCAAGCAGGCGAAGCTGTTGTGTGAGTTCAAGCGCTGTACGCCAATCGTTCGAAGGCCGTGTAATCAGTCCCAGCGAACGGGCTACCCGTATGACCTGTACATCACAGGGGCATATCAGCTGTGCAGGTGTTAGCGAATGCCATAGCCCGAAATCTACGCCCTTACCGTCGTTTCTCACCATCCAGCGAAGATACATGTTCAGTCGCTTGCAGGTTGAGTTTCGCAAAGGGGAAGCGATATGTTTCCGGGTACGTTCGGGGAAAAATTCCAGACTGCAGAAATATTGGTGAAAATGGATCAGGGCCTGTTCAACATCTCTTACTCCGTCCTGTAACGGAACGAAGGCATATTCCAGACTGTCGAACCGCTGGTAGTGCTCGCGGAGAAAATAAACGAAATACAGCAGGTCGGTGGCATTGAAGGTCCGGTGCCGGAACAATTCCAGCCTGAGTAAATCGCCGGCCTGATGATTGATTATAAATTCGTACGGAGCATTATCCATCATCTGCATGAGTTCGGAACATTTACTGATGATGGTTTTCCGCTGTCCCCATGCTAGGATTGCAGCAAAAAGGCCGGCTATCTCGATGTCCTGTTTTCGGGAAAACCGATGCGGGATACTGATCGGATCGTAGGGAATAAAACCCGGGACGTTGTACTGGAGGTATTTTGCATTGAGCAGTCCGGCGAGCTCCTCTGCATTAATTCCGGGCATAAATCTTACTCAGCAAATACACTATTCCCCGGGAAATCGAGGAAAAAATCATCAGTAAGTTTGAAAAGAGAAATGTAAAAACGGCGATGAAAGGATAGAGAACGGTAAACATGACTATCCATACCCGGTATCCCAGAGTCTTCTTGGCCTCCTGTCTTTCTCTTTCCCGCCTGGATCTGTACCCGCCAGTCAGGGAATTATTCTGTTGCTTTGTCACTGTAACTTATTTCAGCCCTGAAACGTCGTGTCTGAGGGGATATTTTTTCAAATGCGTTGCTGGATAATTTGATGACGATATCGTCATTGTTGCTGGTATCAGGTATACGTCCGATCACCTTCACCCAGATAACCTCCTGGGTAGCCTGATTGGTTACCTGTACCAGCGTGCCGATGGGCGCCTCACGGTGAAGTGCCAGGTATTTGGGCGAGTTTTTGCTGCCGACATCGATCTTTTCCGCCAGTCCCTGCTGGGTAACGGTGCGGGTTTTTACAGCAGGTGCCGCAACCGGGGCGGGTCGGAATTCTTTTTCCGGTACGACAGTCCGGGCTGTGTCTGCCACGGGTACGCTCACTTTGGGTGGTGCACTGTTTTCCGAGAACTTCTGTGCCGATACAATCAGCACCTGTCCCAGCGACACCTGGTCGGAGGTTAGGCCGTTCCAGGTTTTCAGGTCGGCCACCGTTACACCGTACCGGTTTGCGATATTATACAAGGTATTCCCGACCTCCACGGTGTGGGTTCCCGCCGTGCTGACATGGGTGACAGCAGGAGCTGATTTCGTCTCCACGGCTGCAGGCTTCGCCGGTCCGGCACTGGTTTTTTTGAAACGCGAATAGGGTACTTTGACAATCTGTCCCACTTTTACGTCTATGGTTCCACTGTTGGCCTGCTTGATTTCATCGACGGTAGTGCCATACCTTTTGGAGATGGCGAAGGCAGTCTGGCCTTTCTCTACCTTATGCAGCACAAAAAGTTTACCGTTTTCCCATTTGTGACCGACCGAGTCAACCGGGAAATTTATTTCAGCCTTCGACAGATGGGAGAAGGTAAGTGAAATTGTCAGCAGTAATGCCAGAATCCTCATTCAAACCGCAAGATTAATTCCGATAAAATTCCTTTTTTCTTTAATAAAGAAGAGCCATCCGTTTTTTTCCAGGAAAGTACTTCTCCCTTCCTTTTCCAAATCAGCTTCTATACGCTCATTAAATTCTATATCCTTCAAACGATTGACGACGGCCACGTATTGCACCAGACGATTGGCTTCATAAAGGTAATAAGAAAACGCCATTCTGTCGCCATAGTCGAGGTATTCGATGCTTCCTTTGGGTTTCACCCCCAGAGAGTTAAAGAGGAAACCCGACAGGTTGCCGTAATAAGGATTGTTTTCCCGGTATATCTGTGCTTCCTGCCACGGCAGCGGTGATTCCGGCCATTCTTCCGGGGCCACATCTCCCAGCTTGCCATCGTTTTCGCCACAGTAATACAGCGTAGTGTCCGCCCCTGACTTGAGAGCGACTACAGCCTGTCCATCGGAGATTCCAATAAACTGTCCGGAAGGGATGACCCATTTAACCGTCCCTGCCGACAGATCATAGCCAAGCAGGTCGGTCGGCTCAGGAATGTCAGGATTGCGGTAGCTATGAACGAAGAAGGTCTCCTTACCTACACCGGCGAGCGACATCCACCAGTCGGTTTCCTTTTCACTGACGATGACTTCCTGCTCCTGCGGAGCTACCGGTCTTATCACGTAAAAACCCACCGAACGGGTGTCCGCATTTCTCCACTCCAGTACCCAGCGGTCATCCTGAGCGGGAACGGCCTTCCATATCTGGCCGGGAAGTAAACAGGAAAAGGATTCTAGTGCAGCTGCCATAACAGAGTGCAAAAGTACGGGGCTTCGGCCGCCCTGGAAAGTATTACTTCCTTTTTTCCACAAATGGCCTCCGTTTTATGCATTCATTCCCCTAAATTTGTCCGTCATTAATATCAACGAGCGCAAACTACATTGGCAGACTTGAAAATTCTAGGCATTATACCTGCGCGTTATGCATCGGTACGTTTTCCAGCAAAAGCTTTGGCAGATATAGGCGGAAAAAGTATGATCCGTCGTGTATATGAACAGGTTAGCAAAGCCCGACTGATCAGTGAGCTGGTAGTAGCTACCGATGACGAGCGGATTGAGGCTCATGTAAAAGCGTTTGGCGGGAATGTGGTAATGACCTCTCCGGAGCATAAAAGCGGTACAGACCGGTGCTATGAGGCTCTCACGCTAAGCGGTCGTGCGTATGACTACGTTATCAATATTCAGGGCGATGAGCCCTTCATACAGCCGGGTCAAATCGATGAGCTGGCTTCCATTCTGGACGGTCAGGTGCAGCTGGGAACCATGGTAAAACCCATTGAAGACCAGAACGTGCTATTCAATGAGAACGTCCCCAAGGCCATCCTGAACATCCATAACGACGTGGTCTATTTCAGTCGCCAGACCATTCCTTTCTTGCGCGGCGTGCCTGCTGACCAATGGCTGTCACGCCACCGCTATTACAAACACATTGGGATTTATGCCTACCGTGCCGATGTACTTGCGGCCATTACACGACTGGAAGTGTCTCCACTTGAAAAAGCCGAAGCCCTGGAACAGCTTCGCTGGATCGAAAACGGCTTTACCATTCGGGCAGTTGTGACAGGTTATGATTCCTACGGGGTCGATACCCCCGATGATCTGGAAACCGTTACCCGCAAGTTCTTGTCCTGAGCCCATACACCGCGGTTTTCCTCCGGGAATGAAATTTCTATTCCCTTTCTGACGTTAGTAAATAAGAGATAACAGATCTGTAACCCATTCTCCCGCGACTATCCGGCCCATTGCCCATGTCGTTGGGGGATATTTAATTTATCGACAATTCTATGCCATATAATATTCTTTGGGCGGATGATGAAATAGACCTCCTCAAGCCGCACATAATGTTTTTAACCAATAAGGGATTCAGCGTCACGCCGGTTAACAGCGGGTCGGATGCTCTGGAAGAAGTAGAAAAAGGAGATTACGACATTGTCTTTCTTGATGAAATGATGCCGGGTATGACCGGCCTGGAAACCCTGGCGCAAATCAAGCAGTCCTATCCGACACTGCCGGTTGTGATGATCACCAAGAGCGAGGAGGAGTATATCATGGAGGACGCCATTGGTTCCAAAATTGATGACTACCTCATCAAGCCACTCAATCCCAATCAGATTCTGCTCTCGCTGAAAAAAATTCTGGAAAATAAGCGGCTCATTACCGAAAAGACTACACTCAGTTATCAGCAGCAGTTCCGGAATCTGGCCATGCAGTACCAGGACCGGCTCGGTCATGCCGAATGGGCAGATATTTACAAGAAACTCGTATACTGGGAGCTGGAGCTCGAAAAGTCGGACGACGAGGGGATGTCGGAAGTGTTTATCATGCAGAAAAGCGAGGCCAATGCCAATTATGCCAAGTTTATCCGCGAATCCTATGAAGACTGGCTCAATGATCCCAAGGCCGATAAACCGCTGATGTCGCATCAGCTGATGAAACAGAAGGTGTTTCCTCTGCTGAAGAACAGCGATGCGCCCTTGTTTTTTATTCTGATTGACAACTTCCGTTATGATCAGTGGAAGGTTATTCAGCCGTTATTGGAAGAGTTTCTTGCGCTGGAAGAGGATAGTACCTATTACTCCATTCTGCCTACCACCACCGGATATGCGCGGAACGCCATATTTTCAGGGATGATGCCTGCCGAGATGGAGCGTACTTTTCCGCAATGGTGGGTGAGCGATGAAAATACACCCGATGGAGAAGAAGGGCTGAATAATTACGAGCCTGATTTTCTGAGGAAGCTGCTGGAGCGAAACCAGCTCGGCAACATAAAGTTTTCCTACAACAAGATCCTGAACAGCAACCAGGGCAAGGCGCTGGTCGACAATATCCCCAACCTGATGAGCAATCCGCTCAATGTGGTGGTTTACAATTTTGTCGATATGCTCAGTCATGCCCGGACCGACATGCAGATGATCAAGGAGCTGGCTCCCGACGATGCCGGTTACCGTTCGATTACCCGCAGCTGGCTGATCCATTCACCGTTAATGGATTTGCTTAAGAAAGTTGCGGAGAAAAAAGCCCGGGTGATTATTACTACCGACCATGGTATGATCAGGGTGCAAAAACCGGTGAAAATCGTGGGATACCGCGAGACCAATACCAATCTGCGATACAAGCATGGTAAAAATCTCGGGTTTGACGACGACCATGTGTTTGTCTGCCGTAAGCCGGAAAGATTTTTCCTCCCCAAACTCCACGTTTCTACCGCTTATGTATTTGCGGAGGAAGATTATTTTTTCGCCTATCCCAATAACTATAACCAGTACGTGAATCTGTACCGTGATACCTTCCAGCACGGGGGTGTGTCGATGGAAGAGATGATTATCCCTTTTGTGGCATTAAAGGGGAAGTAACTTAGTCGGGATAAATCAGGTAGCCTTTTCTTTTGACTTTATAGGCTTCCAGTTCTTCATCGAAGCTCTTTAGAATTTCAGCTTCCGGCCTTCCTTCTACGATCATTTTGCGGATTCTGTCGGTTCCGGAAAGTTTGTCGAAGAAGGAAGTGCTGGTGAAGAACTTCGACTTGTCTTCCGTTTTATTGTAGAATTCGATTACCCATTTGAGGGTAAAGCCGAGATTTTCCGTGTCGATTTCGGACAGGTCATAACCATAGCAAAGTTTGCCGTTATTGAGCGGATTCATGGCGCCGGGTTTGGGTACCGGTGTGAACGAATAAGGGCCATAGTTACGGTTGCCAGGTGCACCGATTACCATAAACTGTTTGTCTGTGCCGCGGCCTACGCTTACGATGGTAGGCTCGAACAGGCAGATGGAAGGATACAGTCGTATGGCCTGGTAGGTCCGAAGGTTGGGAGAGGGGGCTACGGGAAGTTCGTAACGGTCCTTGTGGCTGTAGTTGTCGCAAGCGATAACTTTCAGATCACATTTGACACCATTTTTAAGCCAGCCCTCCCCGTTGATCATCAGGGCCAGTTCTCCGCTGGTCAATCCATGTACCACCGGAACGGGATTCAGTCCAACGAATGATGCATACTTTTTATCGAGTACCGGTCCGGCGATATAGTCTCCGTTCGGATTCGGGCGATCGAGAATAAGGAGAGGTTTACCCTGTTCTGCACAGGCTTCCATCACATAATGCATGGTGCTGGGGTAGGTATAATACCGCACACCCACGTCCTGTATGTCAAATATCAGAATATCCAGATCCCGGATCTGTTCGGGCGCAGGCTTGTAGTTCGAGCCATACAGCGAAATGACTGGTGCACCGGTTTTAGGGTCTTTGCCGTCTTTGATTTTAGCACCTGCATCGGCATCTCCCCGGAATCCGTGCTCGGGACCAAAGATGGTATGGATGTTGATTCCCAGACTGGATAGTGAATCGGCCAGGTGAGTGCCATTGGAGAAAATGGTGGTGTGATTCACTACCAGACCAACCTTTTTGCCCTTAAGTAAATCCAGGTACTGGTCGGTGCGGTCAATACCGAGTACGATTTGGGATTTTTCCGTTGCAGCCACTTCCTGTTCCCCGGATGGCCTGGAACCTGCCTGACAGGAAAAGGATAAGCCTGCGAGCATGACCGCAAACATAAAACCGAAATGCATTTTCAAAGAGATAAATGAAGGAACCTTGTTCGCAGACTTCCGTGCCATTTGAAGCGAAGACAATAAATGTTTATTAATTTTGCTAACCGGGAAATTTCCCTGTGTAAATATAGTTTTCCTTTTGAGATTCTCCTTATTTATATCCCGGCGTATTCGCCATAATCCCTCGGGCTCATTCTCTTCGACGGTCTATGTGATCGGAGTTGCAGGAGTGGCCATAGGCATCATTGTAGCCATCATCACCTTCGCGGTACTGTTCGGATATAAAGATGCGATTCAGCAGAAGGTATTCACCTTTGGGTCGCATATGCGGCTCACCAAACTGATTTCGGGGAATAGTCTCTATGACGAAGCTCCCATAGCTGAGACGGACTACATCGAAAATACCTTTGCGCGCATACCCGAGCTGACCCGCTGGCAGGGCATCATCCATAAATCGGGGGTATTGAAAACTCCTTCTGAAATGAAGGGTGTGATTTTCAAGGGGGTTGGAAGTGATTATGACTGGGAACGATTCAATACCTGTATGGTTGAGGGGAAGCCACTGGAACTGAATCGTAGTGCCGGTGATACCACCTATTCGACCGAGGTGATTATCAGCCGTAAAATATCGAACGAACTGAGGCTGAAGGTGGGAGACAAAGTGCTGATGTATTTTGTTCAGTCGCCGCCGCGGGTTCGAAATCTGACGGTTGCGGGAATATACGACACCGGATTGGTGGAGGAATTTGACGATAAAATGATCATTGGTGACATAGGGCTGCTGCAGCGGATCAACGGCTGGGACTCCAACTGGGTGGGAAGTTACGAGCTCTATGTGAAAGATTTCTGGGACCTCGACCAAACTTACCGCATTGTGTATGACCAGATGCCGCCTGACTTATTTCTGGTCAAGATCACTGACCTGCAGCGACTGCTGTTTGAGTGGCTGAAACTCATGGACACCAATACTGTCGTTCTGATTACCCTGATTCTTATCGTGGCCTGTTTCAACATGATATCGGTGCTGCTCATCATGATTATGGAACGGACCCCGATGATCGGCCTTCTCAAGACCCTGGGAAGTTCTAATGCCCAGATTCGTCAGATATTCTTCAATGTGGGGCTGCACATTTTGTGGAAAGGGCTTCTGTACGGAAATCTAGTCGGGCTATCACTTTGCCTGTTACAGAAGCATTTCAGTATCGTTCCGCTCGATCCGGTCAATTATTTTATTGATACCGTTCCGATTCTGATCGACTGGCCCACCGTTTTACTGATCAACCTGGCTACGATCGTAATTGTGGGCATCATCATCCTGATTCCCACGTCGATAATTTCCCGTATTCAGCCGGTGAAGGCGCTGGTGTTCAAGAAATAACCATTACCGCCATTTAATGGCTGTAAACACGATTTCCTTGTAGCCGTCGCGTTCGAACAGGACCCCGACCTGTTTCCGGTCCAGTACTACTATGTCGGAATAGGCGGTGTAGGCTGATCCCTTATAGCCATCCGGACTTTTTGCAACGACAATATTTTTGTACCAGCTTCTACCGTCGTCCCTGCTGATACGGAGTGTCAGATTGTCGCGCCTGGACTGGTGGGCGGCATTACAGAAGGCGATGTGGTCCTTGCCTTTGTATTGTCCCAGATACAGCAAACTCCCCTGATTGACCGGATCCGGAAGGTTGAGGTCATGAGCACTGCTGACCCAGGTTGCACCCCCATCTTCACTGATCGACACGATCCGGTAACGTTTTTCTCCGTTCTGGTCACGGCTGTTCATCATCAGTCTGCCGCCGGATAGCTGGGCGGCTGTCGATTCATTGCTTCCCCAGATAGGGACATTGTCGCTGATCTTAAAAGTCTTGCCGTGGTCGTCCGTATAAAAACCATGGGCGGTATAGTCCCGAAAATCTTTTTTCGCGTCCCCTTCAGAATGGTTGGCCGCCACGAAAATCCGGCCTTTGTAAGGACCCGATTCAAACTGCATGGCGTGTCCGGGCGTATTAGCGTAGGTTCTCCAGTCTTCCGGATGGTTATAATCCGGGTTTACGGATGGCTGCTGAATTTTATGGGTCTGAGCGGTGATATTGACGGGTTCGCTCCAGGTTTTTCCGCCATCGGCGGAAGTGACGTACCAAACTTCCCGGTAACCTTTTTTCATCCGGACTTCGTGCTCGTGATTGTTGCCGGTGTTATAGAATAGAAATAGGCGACCCTGGGGATAGGAGGGGTCGGTCAGATCGACCACCGGAGCAGGATTTCCGGCCTGCAGTTTGTCATAATCCACCACCACCTGCAGGGGAGACCAGGTTTTCCCGTTATCTGTACTTCTTTTTAAAACAATATTGATATCTCCGAAGTCATTGCCATGCTGCACCCGGCCTTCTGCAAATGCCAGTAAGTCCCCCTGCGGAATTCGTACAATAGCCGGAATCCGGAAAGTGTTATGTCCTTCTTCTCCTGAGACGAAAACTTTGGAGAATTCTTGTTGGGCAAAGGCGGCCGTGATAGTGAAAACCGACATAATTGCCAGCCGGAGTGTTTTTCTCATGGTAGTCAGTTTAATGTCGCAATATGGGAAGGATCGGATAACAAAGATCGTTCATTTTCCTTGATGAGCAAGTGTCGGTGCAAATCGGGACAAACCTTGTGGGAGAATGCCCGCAATTTCGATATTTTCCAGAGGTTTTGTTTTGCGGGTTGATATTCTCCACAACCGTAAACTGGAAAATTGGACCAGGGAGTTTGGTAATGTCCTGAAGGGATCTTTTACTTTGTGAAAACCGTTAACATTTTTTCGCTAGCGAATTTTCTTCTATGCGTTTATCCGCCCTTAGAAAGGTAAGTCTGGTCTATCTATTAATTCCCAATCTGATTTTTGTCGCGGGGTGGTTTAAAGAAATCGTTTCGTTACCCGTACTATTGCTGATGATCGGACTGATGATCCATCAGTTCCGTTACAAACCCGATAGTGAGGAGCAGCTTTCCATTGGGGAGGTGGGGCTTTTTCTGCTGCTGGCAGTCGTCTGGACGTTTCTCACGGGTACAGCCGGCTTAAGTTTCCAGATCATCGATTACCAGGCGCATAATATCAAGCTATATGACCTTTACAAGAATCCCTGGCCTACCTATTTTCCGGAGCTGGGGCAATATGCCTGTTATTACTTCGGGTATTATATAGTCCCCGCGGCTATTTCAAAACTCCTCGGCTACCTGTCGGAAGGGGTACTGATCGCCTGGACGGTTGCCGGCTACTGGCTGGCTCTGATGTGGTTGTATATGCTTGTCAGGAAAAGACTCTCCGGCGTGATGCTGGTACTTTTTCTGGGGGGTGTAGGGCACCTGCTGAAAGTGATATTCTATTTGATTTTCACCCAATACAACTATCATACTCCGCCCTTTTATTTGGAAATATGGGCTTTATTCGATCAGTCACGCTGGGTTACCAATCAGGTTATTCCGATTATCATCATTACATCCATACTGCTGTATGATTTGTTCACCGGAAAGAAACCCGTTTACAGTTTTTTCCCAATCACACTTTGTTTTATCTGGGCCATTTTCCCGGGAATCGTATTTGTGCTTCTGTATGGTGTGTTGATGATACAGTACTATTTTATCGATCGAAAGAGTCCCCTGGACCTGGAAAAAATTACCATTTATTTTATCACCGGACTTTCCTTTCTGCCAGCCTTTTTCTTTCTGAGTTCCTCGGGCAGTACTCCCTTGCACGGATTTATCTGGCAGTATGAACCCCGATGGCCTATTCTGGCTGAATATGCAGTAGGTACTCTGATAGATCTGGTCTTGTTTTATCTGATGCTCCGCATGCTGAAAGAAGTAACTGACCGGATCCCTTATAACCTGGCTCTGTTAGCCCTGGGGCTTTTGTTCGTGATATCGCTTTACAGGCTAGGGTACTGGAATGACTGGTTTATCAGAGGGTACAATCCACTGATGTGTATTGTATTGATCGTGATCGTCAGGAGGTGGATTATCCTTTACGAGAACAGGCAGATCCAGCGGTCGGTAGCATTTTACATGGTGGCTGCGTTTATGGGTCTGGGTGTTTTTCTTCCCGCCAGCCATATTGTACAGTCACTGAAGTATAACAAGTGGGTGGCTGAGTGGTTTCCGGAAAAATACCCGTTTACGCCCTATCCCTACGACAGACACCCGAATATTTATCAGGCAATGCTAGTGGATACTTTTTCGGGAGAAATTGAAGCAGGTCAGTACGTTTCCAGAAAAGGATCTTTCTATGAAAAGTATCTTGCCCGCCCCAATCCTCTCTCGAAGTAGTTAATTGATGAAGTTTACTAGTTTGTTGCTGATGCTTAATTTTCAGTAGCTTTATTCAGAAGTTCAGCTACATCCAGTACCTGAACCTGGTCTTCTTTTTCCTTGTTTTTCAGTCCATCTTTCATCATTACCATGCAGAAGGGACAGGCCACAGCGATGGTTCCGGCACCGGTAGAAAGGGCTTCTTCGGTACGTTCTACATTGACATCTTTCCGGCCCTTTTCCGGTTCTTTAAACATCTGGGCCCCACCTGCTCCGCAGCACAGACCTTTTGCCCGGCTCCGTTTCATCTCAACCATCTCAACTTTCAGGGCTTCGATAACGGCTCTAGGGGCTTCGTAGACATCGTTTGCCCGTCCGAGGTAACAGGAGTCGTGATAGGTGATTTTACCCAGACCTGTCTCTTCGCGGATCTTTAACCGGCCTTCCTGAATCAGGGACTGGAGAAATTGGGTATGATGCAACACCTCATAACTTCCACCCAAATCAGGGTATTCGTTCTTAAGGGTATTGAAGCAATGTGGACATGCCGTTACGATTTTTTTTACCGCATACATGTCCAGTATCTGGATATTTGACATCGCCTGCATCTGAAATAAAAATTCATTTCCGGCGCGGCGTGCGGGGTCACCCGAACAGGCTTCTTCCGTTCCCAACACGGCGAATGAAACTCCTGCCTTTTGCAATAAAGAAGCAAAGGCTGCGGTCACTTTCTTATATCGGTCGTCAAAGGCTCCGGCGCAGCCTACCCAGAATAAAATCTCGGGAGTTTCGCCTGCTGCTGCCATTTCTGCCATTGTTCTGACCTGTACTGACATATTCTCAATTTTTAGTTTTGGTCGTCACTTTCTTTATTCAGCCCCTCCGCCCAGTTAAAACGGTCGGAAGGGGAGAATTTCCAGGGAGCCTGGTTGGTCTCCATATTTTGAAACATCATGTTCCAGGATGCCGGCGCCTTCGCTTCATCCATGATCTTGTACCGGCGTAACTGCAGGATAATATCCAGCGGATCGATCAGGATAGGGCAGGCCTCCACGCAGGCATTACAGGTGGTGCAGGCAAGGATTTCCTCGTCCAGAATATAATCGCCCAGCAGATTCTTTCCGTCGTCTTTCCACTCTTTGCCATTAATGCGAATGTTTTCTGCCAAGTCTTCGAGCCGGTCGCGGGTGTCCATCATAATTTTTCGGGGCGACAGCAGCTTGCCGGTAATATTGGCCGGGCAGACCGAGGTGCATCGTCCACACTCCGTGCAGGAATATGCATCGAGCAGGTTTTTCCAGCTCAGGTCTGTGACATCCTTAGCTCCAAATCTGCCGATTTCCGCCGGGGCTGCACCGCTGCTGTCGGTTTCAAGGCCCAGCATAAGTTTCACTTCCTTCGTGATTTCCGGCATGTTCTCCATTTTACCCCTGGGTTTAAACCGGGTAAAATAGGTATTAGGGAATGCAAGCAGAATATGCAGGTGCTTCGAATGGGTGATATAAACGGCAAAGGCGAGGATACCCAGTATATGAATCCACCAGGCAGCTCTCTCTACCAGCACGAGCAGGCTGGGGTCCCAGTTTTCCATGGAGCCGGCGAGGGGTGCACTGACGAGAAAGGATCCGGTCTGATAGTAGTTTTCAACACCCACACTTTGCAGGGCCGTATCGGCTGCGTTCATGACCAGAACGGCGAGCATCAGGATAATTTCAAAACGCAGAATTAGTTTCGCGTCCAGGGCAGGCCATCCTTTGAGTTCCCGGTGAATTTCGGGCTGGAGCCTATCGACGTGTTTATTACGGCGGATCAGAAATATGACACAGGCCAGGATGACACCTACGGCGAGGATTTCGTAAAAGCTAATGAGAAAGGTATAAAAACCGCCCAGATAGGGGGCAAACATTCGATGCGTGCCAAAGAGGCCGTCCAGGACAATTTCGAGAACTTCTACATTGATAAGGATAAAGCCGGCATACACCAGAAAATGCAAAACTCCGGCGAGGGGCCGGTCGAACATCTTCTTTTGGGCAAAGGCGATACGCAACATCGTCCCGAAACGCTTGCCAGGCTGGTCGGTCAGGTCTTCTTTTCGGCCCAGTCGGATCGTATCACGGATCAGTATAACACGGCGCAAAAGAAGGTTGCCGGCCAGTCCGAGGGCTATGATGAAAAAAAGTTGTTGAAGAACGTGCATGGTTAACAATCAGGGTCCATTGTGTCGGCAAAAGCTTAATTGTCTCTTACCGAACTACTAGCATAGGGGTAAAGATAGAGGGCTGTTTAATATTATGCAAGCATAACAAATACTTTGAAAAAAAATATTTAGAAATTTTTGATCGGATATTTGAAATAGAAAAATCGTTTTCTAGATTTGCAGTCCCAAACGACAACGAAGTGCGGTGATGTAGCTCAGTTGGTAGAGCAAAGGACTGAAAATCCTTGTGTCGGCGGTTCGATTCCGTCCATCACCACCTCAGAATCAGCCAGTTACGATGAAAATTGTGACTGGCTTTTTTGTTGGAAGGTGGGTTTGGTAAGTAGCTGTATATCAATAAACTATAATTAATTCATCCCCAAAATAGGGATCAATCCGAAATTTTGTGGAGAATGCTGGATTGATTGAGTGACAGGATTTTGATTCATTTCTGTCGATTGGATTTTCATATAGGGTATTCCCTAACTTACCTGAACTTTTCGCCTTCCTCCACAAGAAATACACCTGATCTCAAATTATTCTTCCAAAACATTTTTTTTAAAACCCATACCTCTATTTTTGGCTGCGGAACCTGTGGGTGATGAACCTGAGTGCTGCGCCAGTATAAAATAGGATGTTTCATTCATGGACAACAGAAGAGAATTTTTAAAAAAGGTCATGCTTCTGACCGGGGGCGTAGCCTTATCGGAATCGCTGCATGCCAGTATCCTGAAAGCGGCCCGGATAGCCCCCGAGCCTGGTAGTTCTTTTGAGGATGCGGAGCATATCGTTTTTCTCATGCAGGAAAACCGGTCGTTCGATCACATGTTCGGAACCCTGCAGGGGGTGAGAGGCTTTAATGACCCCAGGGCCATTAGGCTGCCCAACCGGAATAAAGTGTGGCTGCAGACCAATGCGAAAAAGGAAACCTATGTGCCGTTCCACCTCGATATTAACAATACCAAGGCTACCTGGATGAGTGATCTGCCGCATAGCTGGCCTGATCAGCAGGATGCCCGTAACCAGGGTCACTACGACTACTGGCTGGAAGCGAAGAAATCACCCCGGAAGGAATACCGCGAAATGCCTTTAACATTGGGTTACTACAACCGCCAGGACCTCCCGTTTTATTTTGCACTGGCAGATGCCTTTACGGTTTGTGATCAGAATTTCTGTTCTGCCCTTTCCTCCACTACTCCGAACCGGATCCATTTCTGGTCGGGTACGCTGCGGGACAGAAATGACCCCAAAATGTTTGCCCGGGTATGGAATTCAGACGCCAAGCCCTGGAATCTGGCTCACTGGAAAACTTTTCCGGAAAGACTGGAAGACCTGAAACTTAGCTGGAAAGTATACCAGAATGATTTGTACAAGCAGGGGCTGCCCCCCGAAAAAGAGACCTGGCTGGATAATTTTGGCGACAATACCCTCGAGAATTTCGCACAATACCATGTCGACGCCTATCAGAAGGAAAAATATAACTCGCTAACGCCGGAGCAGAAATCGTTGCACGACCGGGCCTTTACGACCAACCGACACAATCCCGATTACCGCGAGCTGCAGACCTTGAAATATGACGACAACGGTGTAGAACGGGAGCTGGAGGTGCCTAAAGGGGATGTACTATATCAATTCAGAGAGGATGTGAAGAATGGCAATCTTCCACTCGTTTCCTGGCTGGTACCTGCGGGGAAATTCTCCGATCACCCGGGACATCCCTGGTACGGGGCCTGGTACATCAGCGAGGTCATTAATATCCTGACCGAGAATCCGGAAGTCTGGAAGAAAACCATTTTCATTTTGACATACGACGAAAACGACGGGTATTTTGATCATGTCCCGCCCTATGTGCCGCCGCATCCTGACAAGCCGGATACCGGCAAACTGTCGGCCGGTCTTGACGCGCGGGCTGAATGGGTAACGAGTGTGGATCAGCAGAGCGAAAAGGATAAAGCCAGAATAGCGCCTATTGGGCTGGGGTATCGGGTACCGATGATCATTGCCTCGCCCTGGACGCGGGGAGGCTGGGTAAATTCAGAGGTTTTTGATCACACTTCCTCACTGCGGTTTCTGGAAAAATTCGTGGAGAAGAAATTTGGAAAGCAAATCCGGGAAACTAATATCAGTGCGTGGAGACGAACGATCTGCGGGGATCTGACTTCCGCATTCCGTACATATGAAGATAAGAAGGAGGAGGCGCTGCCGTTTTTGGAAAAAGATCCGCTGATTCAGAAAATCCATAAGGCCAGGTTCAAGAAAGAACCCTCGAATTTCCGCCCTCTGACATTGGAAGAGATGGCTGAAATCAATGCGGACAAGCAGGGTACATTAATGCCAGTACAGGAGACAGGTATTCGTCGGTCGTCAGCCCTGCCATATGCTCCGGAAGTGAACGGCCGTATGCGTGCGGACGGGCAATTTGAAATGGATTTTCATGTATCGGATCAATTATTTGGGACCAAAACAGCCGGTTCGCCGTTTATCGTATATAAATACCCCGTTTCCGACGTCCCCCGCAATTATGCTGTGTCGCCCGGTGACAGGCTGAAAGATGAGTGGAGCGGTTTTAATCTGGGGCAGTATCACCTGACCGTACAGGGGCCCAACGGCTTTTTCCGGGAATTTAAGGGCAGCGACTCCATTCGGGGATTTGAAGTGTCCGTAGTTCACCACTCCCGGGAAATCCTTCGGAAGCAGCGCCCGGTGCTGCAGGTAACCCTTCAGCTATCCAGTGCTCAGGACCTGGAATGCGTGCTTGTGCATCATGCCTACGGATATAAGAATGAAGTGATTGCGCCGAAGAAGAAAGGAAATACCATTGCACTTGATTTCTCAAAAAGCTACGGTTGGTACGATTTCAGCGTGCTCATAAAGAAAGGAGATAAGTCAGCTGAATATCGTTATGCGGGCAGAGTAGAGACGGGCAGGGCGGGATATTCCGATCCGTTGATGGGGGGAGTGGGCATATGACTCCCCCAAACCTCTAAAGACGTGGGGGGATAAGCCTGTTTTTTTAAATCAAAATAATTTGTCACATAAAATACGACTAACATTTTTACTTGAAATTAGCGGCATTCAAAAGTCTGTCCGGAATATTGAAATTTATTTACGTTTAAATTGAAGGATTTTGATAAGGATTCCGAAGCGTGAAAGTATTTTCAAGTTTCACTTTATGTTTCTTTTTTACATTCATTTTCCCACTTCATGACCAGTTTCCCGTACTGTGTCCAAGCTCCCTCGTTTTTCGTGGATCTTACATGGTTTATGTAATTCTCATATCGTTTGAAGATACGCATAAGCCTTCCCCTGGTAGCTATTGATACAATATTTTCGTCGTAAAAATCATTTAATACTCCACGGGAAAGGCGCTCATATCTGTTAAGTAGATGAGCAATATTTCCTTCCAATGTCTTATCTTCTGCTAATTTTTGGAGAACGGTTTCGAGAGGAATTGTATCATTTTCCCATTTTCCAAAAGCTTCTGTTAGCTTTTTTATGACTTTAATGTTTGGTTTATTGGCTAACTCATTTTCCGTTGAGACTTTTTTGTTCCATTTTAAAATATCCTGATGTGCTACTTTCGACATCTCGAGTTGGTTTTTCAAAAGTCTTAAGTTTACTACGACAAAATATATACCGAGTATCTGCACAGTAAGAGCAATGGTTTGAAATAATAAATCGAAAGTTTCTCGCGATACATTCAGATTAACAGTCAGATTCTCCATACGGATAGTAGAAGGGTTTAATGGAACGAGGAATGGTTTAGTTTACTTATAATTCAGGTAATGACTTTTCTATTTCTAATGGGTTGTGAAAATATTGCGAAAATCTAAATTGGAATTGAAGATGAGAAATTGCCAGGAATAACTGTTGCTGGAATCATTATACTCTTTTCTATATACGTAATGTTTTAATATTGAGAAGGCAAATTTTAAAATCACCTGTTATTTCCCTTAAATAATACGAGATACTAAAAAAAAGCAAAGTCGCACAATAGCCTTGATATTGCTTCCTGATACAAATCCCAAATAGAATTAGATATACAACCAATTTGTCCAATTGGTATTAGATGAATTGAAGTTAAATTTCCCGTAAAAAAACTTTTGAATTAAAATTAAATTTCTCCTAATTATACCTTGAAATTTGAACAAATACTGGTAATTAAATTGTCATCAACACCAGCAAATAAATAATATTCCCCTTCAAAACCCGCAAACATTTACTGATATGAAACTCCACCGTCTTTTCGACAATATTCATCCGACCGGCGATTTCGCGGTTGGTGAGTCCGTTGCGGCTTAGTTCGAAGACTTCGCGGCTTTTTTCGGGCAGGCGGTTGAAATGATAGTCGTATTGGCTTTTCAGTTCGTTATAGCTGACCTGTTCATCGACGTGATTGTAGGCATAGGTGCTTAGAGCCTGAGGGGTGGCTGCTTCGAGCGACATCGCATTTCGGGTCATTTCCTTTCTCAGGTAGGAGATGACCCGGTTTTTCAAAGCGGAAAACAGGTAGGGGCCGATCGCTTTTTCGATGGAGAGCTGCTCGCGCCTGGTCCAGAGTTCCACGAAGAGGTCCTGCACCAGATCTTCCGCCACGTCCCCGTCTCCGGTTTTCTGATGTGCGTGGAAAAACAGCTTACCGGAATAGCGCTTGTGCAGCTCGGCAAAGGCGTCGGAATCCGCCATCTCTTTCACCTGCAGCCACAAATGCATGTCGTCTAATTCCCGGTAATTGTCTGTCATTTACGGATCATTGAATATTTATGCAATATACTTAAATACTGCACAAGGGTACCCCTCCGCGAAATTACATTAATATGATAAATCTTGTGGAAGTTGTGAAAGTATTAATTTATGCATCACGGAAAAGGTAAAAAAAATCGTGAATTTCCGCTAGGGTGTTCCGGTGCTCGTGCGTCTTATGTATTGTAAAGCAGTCGATAAAATGACGTTTCATCGGATAAACCCTGACATATTAAAACGATATCTGGACGGCCAGGCTACGCCGGAGGAGGCCGAAATGGTCGAAAAATGGTACTCCGATCTGAATCCGGATCGGGACCAGCATGTCTTTGACCAGCCCCGCCATCTTCTCAGGGTAAGGGAAGCAATTCGTTCAAACGGGACGGGTGCGAATGGGAAGAAATCGCGTTCTGTATTTTCCTTTCCGGCATTTTCCCGGGTGGTTGCCGCAGCCATGGTGCTGTTGGTATGTGCGCTCGGTGGATACCTCTATACCTCGCAGAGTAGTGATCCTGTAACCGTGGCGGCTGAGCCACTGACCACCCTGGTAAACAACGGCAAACAAATTCAGCGACAGCAGCTCCCTGATGGCAGTACCATCTGGCTCCAGCCAGGGGCCTGTCTTACCTATGATGCTCACCTTTTTAAGGCTTCCGGCAGGGATGTCACCCTGGAGGGTGATGCCTTCTTCGATGTAGCCAGAGACGAGTCCCGTCCTTTTACGGTGATCACCAAAGACCTTAAGATACAGGTACTTGGAACCAGTTTTCATGTTAAAGCCGCCACGGGTGAACCCCGGCAGGAGGTGACTGTGATCAGTGGAAAAGTGAAGGTGTCGTCGGCACGGCAGGCAGGAAATGTTAAAGAAGTAGCTTTGCTGCCTGCGCAGAAAGCCGTGCTGGAGGTAGCAACCGGAGAGCTTGTACCTGATGTGGCTACACCGGAAAACAGTCCCCTGAAAACCTGGCAGCCGGCCAGTCTGGAATTCTCCGATATTCGTCTGGTGGATGCAGCCCGCCGACTGGAAGAAAAATTCAGTGTATCTATCAGGCTGGATAATCACAAAATGGACAATTGCCTTATGACAGCAGCTTTTGAGGACCTGCAGCTCACCGAGATTCTGGAGACGATATCCCTTATGCTTGACCTGACTTACGAGCTGGACGGTGACACTATCCTGCTGCGGGGAAGTGGGTGTTGACAGGGCAGAATTACAGCCAGCAAATCAGAAACCCCAATACATAAACATCTAATTATTAACAAAAAAACGTCGTCGTCTATGTATAAATCTTGACCCAATCACCCCTCAAAAAAAATCAGAGGTGTTGCAGCACCCCTGACTTTGATTCAGAGCAACTTCTATCATCACCCTTGCCGGAAATGAGAAGGCTCTTGTTTTGTTCATGTTAAAATAAACAAACTCTAAATTATGCAATTTTTAAGTCATTATACAACAGCTTGCAGGATCATGCGATTATCCATATTGCAGCTTATGATAGCTGGATTATTTATGGTCTCAGCCCATGCGCGGGAATCGTCTGCGCAGGATCTGCTCAAAACGAACATTAGCATACGTGCGGAGAAAATGGCGTTGCAAAATGTGCTGTCCATCATTGAACAGCAGGCTAACGTTCGTTTTGCCTATAGCCGCAGTATGATACAGGTAAAACAGGAGGTAAGCATTCGTGCCGAAAACCAGTCACTGGACCGGGTACTGGACGAACTTTTTAAGGGTTCGGAAATCGATTACCAGGTTGCCAGGGGGCAGATTATCCTGAAAAAGAGAAAAGCAGGTAAATTTTCCTCCGAGGATTTACCCGGCTCTGATATGTCCGTACGCTGGATCGAACGTAGTATTTCCGGCCGCGTTACCGAAAAGAGCGGCGAGCCGCTGCCAGGCGTTAGCGTCCTGCTGAAAGGAACCCAGCGCGGTACGGTTACCGACATCGACGGACGGTTTCAGCTGGATATCCCTAACGACGACGCAGTTCTCGTCTTCAGTTTTGTAGGGTATAAGACGGAAGAAGTAGTAGTGGGAAACCGCACAAGCCTGGACCTTTCGCTTGAAACGGATGAGAAAGCCCTCGATGAAGTAATCGTGATGGGTTACGGTACCATGAAGAAAAGGGATGTGCTCGGGTCAGTTTCGACGGTGAAGGCGGACGATCTGCAGAAACTCAATCCCTCTTCCATGGATGCGGCACTGCAAGGCCTTGCATCGGGGGTAACCGTTACATCTTCGGGCGTTCCAGGAGCGCCGGTACAGGTGAAGGTAAGGGGTATCAACTCCATTTCCTCGAATACCGATCCTCTGTGGATTGTAGACGGTATCCCTGTGGTAACCGGCTCGATTGGTAATGACTTCAACGGGGCTACCAACCAGAACGTACTGTCGATGATTGATCCTGCCGACATTGAGTCGATGCAGGTACTCAAGGATGCGGCTGCAACCGCCATCTACGGTTCACGGGGTTCAAACGGGGTAATCCTGGTGACTACCAAGAGCGGGAAAGCAGGTAAGAGCACCTTCGATGTAGACTATCGCACCGGCGTGAGCAATTGGACCAAAACCGATATCGGGATTGCTTCCGGTCGTGAATTCGTTGAAATCATGGATCTGGTACGCCAGAACAGCCGCCTTCCCGGTAACTATGAGCCTGTACAAAGCCTTGGACAGCTCGATACCTACGCGACAGGCCTGACCCGTGAAGAAGCAATGAACATCAACACCCGCTGGGCCGATGAAATCAGCCGTCTGGGCGGGTTTCATGATATCCGTATTTCGGCCAGCAACGGCTCGGAGAAAACCAGCTCATACCTCTCACTGAACTACCGAAAAGACAAGAGCAATCTGAAATTCGGTGGCATGCAGACCTTGTCAGGAAACTTCAACATCAAACATAAAGTATTCAGTTTTCTCAACCTGGGTTACCGTATGATGGCGTCGTACACCGACAACGACCGGATAAGCTCGGGTGATGGTAAGCAAGGAACCGGTGGTTGGGGACAGGTTAACTCCAACGCGCTTCCTATTTATAAGGTATATGATCGCGAAGGGGTTAACGGATACTGGAACCCGCTTTCGATGATTAACCCTCTGGCTAGCATGGACCCACGCCACTCAGAGAACAACCTGAAAGCGCTCAATATGCTGACCGGACTTTCAGCGGATGTGACATTACCGGTAGACGGACTCTCGCTGCATGGCGATCTTGGTATGAACTACGTGAATAGCCACGCGCTCTCTTGGATCAGCGACAAAGTACGTATTCTCGGAAGCCGTGCACAGGAAGATAAGACTACCATCTCGACTCTAAACTACAACGCCTACTTCAACTACGACCGGTCGTTTGGTGATCACAACCTTAACGTCGTAGCCGGTGGGGAAGGTACCCGCAGGAAAGGGCATTACTCAACGCTGACGGGTATCGGTCTGGTAGGACCCTTCCACGAAATCGGAACACCGTCGACCCTGACCGGATCCAGTGCGCTGGGTGGCGAGTCATACCTGATGGGCTTCTTTGGCCGCGCAAATTATAACTTCAGAGACAAGTATTACGTAGGATTCAGCATGCGTCGTGATGGGATCTCGAAATTCATCGACGAAAACCGCTGGGCAACTTTTGTATCGGGATCACTCGGCTGGGTAATTTCCGAAGAGAGCTTCTTCAATATCGATGCGATCAACCTCCTGAAACTTAGAGGTAGTTACGGACAGACGGGTAACACCAACATCCCTACCGGTATTACCGAGGATATCTGGACCACCCGCACGGGAGATGGTACGCTGTAGCTGACCAACTCGAAAAGACTGGTTAACATCGGTAACCGTAACATCAAATGGGAAACTGCCAGTACACTCGACTTCGGCTTCGACTACGCCCTTTTCCAAAACAAGATCAACGGTTCGGTTGCGTGGTATAACAGAAGGGTGAGTGACATGCTGCTGAAAGCGGCAGTGCCTCTGTCGTCAGGTATTCAGGAGAGCAACTCGATCTGGCAGAACATCGGTGACATGAAGAACTACGGTTTGGAATTCGATATCGATGCGTTGATCCTGTCGCGCAGAGATTTTGAATGGCGAGTGGGTGGAAATTTTGCGACCAACCGCAACAAAGTACTTGCGCTGACTCCTGAACTGGACCGCACCGGAGCGGGAATTCAACCGGGAGATCCGGTGCGTGAAATCATCAAAACCGGCCTGCCCCTCGGAAACTGGTATATGGCTGAATACGCAGGTGTAGATACCCAAAAAGGCATTCCTTTGATTTACGAAGTACAGACGCTGGAAGACGGAACTACCCGTCACACGGGTCGGATTATCCCTGGTACGACGACCGCACAGACGGCAAACCGTATGATTCTTCCCGGAAAAACTTCCATCCCGAAAATTACCGGAGGTTTCAATACCAAACACAACTACAAGGATTTCAGCATGAGCATGTTCTGGAATTTTGCGGCAGGGCATTACATCTACAACCGGTTACGTCAAAGCCTGATGACACCCAACACCGGTCTGCTGACACTTTCGAAAGAAATCCTGACCGATACCTGGAGAAAACCTGGTGACAATACCAAATATCCTATGACTGTTTATGGCAACAGCTACTACTTCGACGGGGAAGGCAATCCATCTGACGTACAGGTGCAGTACGGTAGTGAAAACCAGACGCCCAATTCCCTGTATCTGGAGAAAGGAGATTACTTCCGTCTGAAGAGCCTGCAGTTTGGATACAACGTACCGGTGAAAGGTGGAAGTGGAAAAACTTTGAAGGGAGTGTATGTATACCTGAGCGGAACCAACCTTCTGACCTTTACCAAGTTCTCGGGGTATGATCCGGAAGTGACGATCAATGATGGTTCTATCAGTAGTGTAGTATTTGCGCTTGAAATGCCGCAATCTCGAGTCTTCTCCCTGGGTATCAGCGCTAAGTTTTAAACTATCATCATCGGGAATATCATGAAATTATATAACAAGTTTATCAAATTCTGTTGCCTGTGTGTCGCAACATTTTCGATAAGTTCGTGTGACAACTACTTCGAACTTGATCGTCCGATTCAGTTCCCCTGGCAGAATGCCACCGAGCTGGAACTGGCTGTTCGGGAAGGTTACCTGCATATGTCGAACGACCCCTGGTTCAATCCGATGGGTACGCTGACACTGGTCGATTTCGGTCAGTCGGACGTTGCACGTTTACTGCCTGAAGCGATTCAGGGTAACAACTACGCTGTTCAGTACTACAACCGTGCATACAAAACAGCTCCTTCGGATAAAGAAGTGGCGGAGGCTTTCAAGTTCCTCTACTATATTATCACCAACAACAATGCCGCTCTGCAAATGCTGAATCAGGCTGAAAGCGAGGGCCGGGATCCTTTCGAGGGTATGGTCGGAGCTGACCGTGAGAAGGTACAGCGCTTTAAGGGCGAACTGTATTTCATGCGCGGGGTAGCCTACTGGTACCTGGCTCGCTTGTATGCTCCTCCCTTCAATCCGCAGGGAAACAACGACAGCCGTCACTTTGTGTTACGTACCGACTACGTGACCAATCCTGAAGAGCTGAAGAATCCCAAACTGGGTAGTGTAGCGGAGGTATGGGAGCAAATCCAGCATGATTTTGAGAAAGCCAAGGAACTGCTTCCTGAAAGCTATGTATCGTCGGAAGCTCAGCCCAAAGGCCGTGCCAATAAATATGCGGCTGCAGGAATGCTTACCCGTGTGTATTTCATTACCGGACAGCATGACAAGGCCAAGGCAGAGTGTGATTTCATCCTGTCGAGCTCGATGTATGATCTCTCGGAAGATCCTATCGTAGCGTTTAACCGTACCGGTGCAGAAAGTTCCAAAGAGGTTATCTGGGAAATTGCATACGTGAATCCATCGACCCGTTTTGACCGTACCCCCGGTATTTACAGCAAAAACCTGTATAACAACACCAACCGGGGCGGTGACTATTCAACCTTTACCGTGGCTTATTCAGCGTTAAAAAAGATCGGCTGGATGGTCGATGGTCTGAACGGCGATTACACCGAAATTCCGGATGCATTAAATGATAAGCGTTATACCCAGTTGTATAAACGTTACGAAGCTCATGGACAACCTAACGGCGACCCCAACGCGACCGTGAAGGTTCCAAGACCGGAAGTTTGGGTGGACAAATATTTCCGCGCTTCGAACGGTCGTTATTCGAACCGTCCGATGATTCGTCTGGCCGAGTTTTACCTGACCCGTTCCATCCTGCGTTTCAACGCCGGGGACAAGCAGGGGGCTGCGGCCGACGTGAACGTGGTTAGAAGAAGAGCAGGACTGGCGGATATCTCTGCTGAGGCGATCACTGCTGACGATATCCACAACGAGCGTATCAAGGAGCTTACCAGTGAGCACGGCGACCGTGGGTATTACCTGATTGGTCTGCGTCTGCCTATGGAAATAGGTGACCGTGACCCCGCACGTTTCCAGCCCGTTCAGGCACCTTACTCAGACTATTTCTGGCCTGTGCCGATCATTGAGCAACAGCAGAATGGGTCGTATAATCAATAGGTAGAGGGGAACGCTATCGTGCTTATTTGAAAGCCGTTGGGGCGGCCGGCTTGCCGGCCGCCCCAACGGCTTT
>Ga0182792_1000709_pt1 | contig 29945 bp, 24 predicted proteins | sample Passage237B_FD_130497 | JGI IMG/M metagenome (GOLD analysis project Ga0182792, IMG submission 130497) | Cellulose adapted compost microbial communities from Newby Island Compost Facility, Milpitas, CA, USA - Passage2 37B (version 2) (version 2) ...
AGGCGGGCCAGGGACTGGTAACTGGCTATGTTCTGGTTACCGGTGAGTCCATAGCTTGCCCGGATTTTCAACCCGCTGATCGGGTCAACTGACTTGAGAAATTCCTCTTCCGAGATCTTCCAGCCCACGGCCACCGAGGGGAAAAAGGCCCATTTGTTATTGGCTCCGAATTTGGAGCTGCCATCTGCACGACCGGTCAATGACAGCAGGTAGCGGTCCTTGAACGAATAGTTGATACGACCCAAATACGATACCAGCTGACTCTGGTTCTTCCAGGAAGAAGGGTTGGTATAACGGGCTCCGGCTCCCAGGTTATTGGCCTGGTAGAGGTCGGTTAGAAAGTCCGAAGCATTGGCCCCGAACTGGGAATCCTGTTGAAACTGGAGGGTATAACCGGCCAGAACATTGAAGGAGTGTTCGTTTAAAACCTTGTTGTAAGTCAGTGTATTTTCGTTCAGGTAGGAAACCGACCTTCTGCTGGCCATGGTAGCTCTACCGTTGGCATTGTATCCCGAAACCGTTTCCTTGGGTTCGTAGGTCTCCCGGGTAGCGGTCGACATATCCGTGCCGAGGGAAACCCGCAGCGTTAGGTCGGGGATGATGTTCCAGGTTAACTCAGCTGAGCCCATGAAGCGGTCGATCACCTGTTTGTCGAGGTTAAACAGGGCCATCGGAACGGGGTTAGGGACGGTAGAACCCCCTGGTGTAGGATTCAGGCGGGTATAGGATCCGTCTTCCTGGAATATTTTAACCGTAGGTGGCATCACCAGTGCCGAGTTCACATAACCGCCGCCGCTGCCACCGTCACCTTCTGAACGACCGTTATTACCCCAAACCTTCGTTCCATTGAAGTTGGTAGCCAGGTTCAGGTTCCGGCCCAGGCGGGTATCAATATTGGACTTAAGGGAGACCCGCTGAAAATCAGAATTCTTCACGACGCCGTCCTGGTCGAAATAGCTTCCGGAAACCGAAAAACGGGTGGTTTCGGTACCGCCGGAAATGTTGATGTTATGGTTCTGCATGCCGGCAGTCCGGAAAATTTCATCCTGGTAGTCGACCCCATCTCCCAACTGGGAGGGATCCGGAAAATTATAGAGATCGAGGGGGTTGGGGAAGGCCGGCGTAGTGATCCCGCTGTTGGCGCGGGCCTCGTTGGCCAGTTCGGCAAACTCACGGGCATTGAGCATATCCAGTTTTTTGGCTACTTTCTGCACCCCGTAATAAGCATCATAGGACACCTGGGTTTTCCCCACCTTGCCCCGTTTGGTAGTGATAAGTACGACCCCGTTAGCCCCTCGGGAACCATAAATAGCCGTAGCGGAAGCATCCTTCAGGATTTCAATGGAAGCAATATCACTGGGGTTGATCGAAGACAGCGGGTTTTGTCCGGCACCGTTTCCACCGGCCGTCGCTCCGGCGGTAATCGGATAACCGTCGACCACATAAAGCGGCTCGTTACCGCTGCTGAGGGAGTTCCCTCCTCTGATCCGAATCATCACCCGGCCTCCAGGCGCCGATGATGCCTGGGTTACCTGTACCCCGGATACCCGGCCCTGAATCCCCTGATCGAAGGAGGTCATCGGAATATTTCGCAGGTCCTCTTCCTTGACAGAAGCAATGGCGCCCGTCAGATCACTCCGGCGCTGCGTACCGTAACCGACCACGACCACCTCCTCAAGCGCTTTTTCATCCACTTTCAGGGTCACGTCCAGACTGGTCCTCGACTCTTCCACCACATATTCCTCCGTCACGTATCCTACAAAGGAAAATATGACGGTCTGCGAACCGTCAGGCAGGGAAAGGTTGTACGAACCATCGGCATTGGTAATGGTTCCCCTCTGCGACCCTTTGATGATTATGCTTACACCGGGCAGAGCATCGCCCTTTTCATCCGATACTCTTCCAGTAAGAGTCCGGTCAAATCCGGGGAGCGGGAGCCTGTCATCGGGGAGGAATGCACTACCACCATCCATATTTCGGCGGGCACTCTGACTATTCCGCAATACGATCTGGTTGCTTACCTGTTTGTAGGTTATGCTCAGCGGTGTCAGCAGGTCGTCGAGTACATTCGACAACGGCGTATCACCCGCATGCACATTGACGATGGCGTTAAGCGGCAGTGCACGGGAATTATAGGAAAACCGTACCCCGGCCGACTTTTCCAGCCTGTTGAGAGCTGTTTTCAGGGTAGCCTGTTCCAGCTGCAGGTTAATCCGGCGTTCAAGCAGGTTCTGACCCGAAGTGGGAGCAGCAACGACCAGGTTCGTTACCCAGAGAATCAATAGCGTTTGTTGTAAGACTTTCATCAGGACCTGATACAATAGTCGCTTGACGGTCAAAGATTTTTTCATAGATTTGACTGTTTATTGTTTCCATAAAATGTTGAAATGGGCAATAAAACGTGCCCGTTTACCGGTCACGATTCGGCCGGGTATGTGGCAGCATCCCCGGCTATTTTTTGGGCATTCAAAAGGTTTTGTTCATAGGCTTAGTTACATCCGTTTGACTTAATCACAATCAGATTCTCGTACATCGTAAAGGAGGATCTCTCCCCAAGGCTTTCGCAAATAATTTTCAGCTTTTCCAGTAAGGGTTCATCGGTAAGAGAGGTCGACAGGTAACATTGGCCCAGTGCCTCCCGGGGGTATTGGATCGTCACGCCATAGGCTTTCTCGATGGTCTGGAAAATCTCCGCCACCGGTGTATCTACAAAATCAAATGACAGATATTCGATTGCACGCTTGGGAATATCGGCCGTCACCGATTTCTCGAAGAGGTTCCTTTCCCGCAGATAGCTGACCGACTCGTTGGGATGCAGGGCGATTTCCCGGCCGGGCTTACGATTCTCCGCGGCAATCTCACGGATGTTTACCTTCCCGGTTTTGACAAAAACTTCTATGTGCGGCTCACCTTCGATGGCCTTGATCCGGAAACTTGTACCCACCACACGGGTGACAATTTCTCCGGCATACACCAGAAAGGGCTTGGCGGGGTTTTTCCGCACTTCAAAAAATGCTTCTCCCGTAAGATAGACTTCACGCAGTGTGGAATCATACGCTGCCGAACAGACAAGTTCGCCTCCCGGCTGCAGAATCACCGAGCTGCCGTCTTTCAGGTTGACGATCTGAGGCACCTGCGTATCGTTTTGAAAAACTTCCCCGGTATTCCTTTCGGGTATGAGTGGGGTGGATGAATCCGGCGGGGTACTGTCTTTCCCAAGGTACCACCCGATTCCGGCGGCGAACAGTAATACCGCAGCGGCGTATTTCAGGTACCTGCTCATCCGGATTACCGGATTTTCCAGCCTCCGGATCGTTTCCAGGCTTTCTGTAAGAGCGTCTTCGGTGGATCTTTCCGTAACTTCAGCGTCCGGAACTCCCATCGCCAGGATGAAATGGCGGGCTTCGGCGGCAAGCTGACGCCTTTCGGGATGAGCAGCCATCCACTTCTCCCATCCATCCGAATCAACCCCGGTCAAAACCCAGGCCCTGAAATGCGGATCGTCCAGAAAATCCGACACAGTCCGATATAAATCCCGATTCATACGAAATTCCGTTAACAATCAGGGAGAGGACAGGTATCGGAGACGATACTCACTTACATGAAATTTTTTCGCAATTAATTCCTATATGCTGTTAAGAAACAGCAGAAGCAGGGCGGTGTCGCCGACCCAGGAGCGGCGCAGAAATTTGATAGCTCGGTGCAGTAAATTGGAGGCCGATTGCGGGTTGATTTCCATCATTTCAGCGATCTGCGGAATATCCAGCCCCTGATGGTATCGCAGATAGAGTGCTTCCTTCTGTCTTTCCGGCAACTGGTTCAGCAGTCGGTTGATCTGCCCAACCTGTTGCCGGGTTTCCTCATCCAGTATCAGCTCGTCAAGCACCGTAAAATTAAGCCTGAATGCCAAACCATGGTCCAGCTCGGCCTCTTCGAGCCCCTGAGGATGTTTGAAAATCCGCTCTCTCTCCAGCCTTCTGGCAATTCTTTTACGAACTCCGGACAGCAGATACGCTTTAACAGAAGCCGGCCTCGTGAGTTTCCGCCGATATACCCATATATCCAGAAAAACTTCCTGAACGCAATCAGCCACCAGGATACGATGGCTGGTCAGGGAATTTCCATAGGTAATGAGCGGGGAGTAATATTTTCTGAACAGATCGGAATACGCCTTTTCATCGCCACTTATCAAAAGATCCCAGAGCTTAGCATCATGTTCATGTTCTAAAGTCATTCCTCCTTTCTTTATAGGATGATTGCATTAAATTTCATTACAAATCTAATCAATCCTAAAGGTAGGCAGAAATTCTCAGGATGCAATCGCACTGTAACTGAGTATCATAGGCGTTTGCCCGTCAACCTGTCGACATCTTCTTTTCCTAGTTCGATGACTTCACCAGGCTGCAGGCTCCCGATTTTCAGATTTCCGATGGCCACGCGGACGAGGCGCAGCGTGGGAAAACCAACCGCAGCCGTCATGCGCCTCACCTGACGGTTTTTTCCTTCTTTGAGGGAAATGCTTAGCCAGGAATCGGGTATTGTCTTCCGAACCCGGATTGGCGGATTACGCTCGGGCAATTCCGGGGTATCGATAGGCGTTGCCCGGGCTCTTTTGGTCTGATATGGTTTGCCGTTCACCGAGATGGTAACGCCCCGTGCCAGCTGGTTGCAGGCTTCATCGGTGATTTCCCCCTCTACCTGTACATAATAGGTTCGCCAGTGTCTGTTGGACGGATCGAGCAGCTGGGTCTTCAGCCGGTTGTCGTTGGTAAGCAGTAACATCCCCTCACTGTCGGCATCCAGTCTTCCCACCGGGTAAATATCCTTTTCAAACTGAAAAGACAGGTCTGCCAGCGTTTTTGCATTTCCTTCGGGACTGAACTGGCTGAGCATGCCGAAAGGTTTATATACAATATAGTAGCGGTTCATTCAAAATGAGCTCAAAAAAAAAGAGAGGATTAAACCCCTCTTCTTACGTCGCTTAAGTTATATTTTTCCATCTCACTGGCCGGGATATCAGGATGCTGCCAGAATTCCAGATTGTTCCTACGGAAGGCCGGTGTTTCGAATTCCGCCCAGTTGGGATTTCGGTTGTTTCTGAACCAGTCGGTGAGTTTGGCAAGACGTTTTACCTCGGCGGCGTCCCAGCCACCGCTAGTGGAATTGTCTATAAAGATCGTTTTGCGGATGTGCGGAGATGCGTATTGGAGGTCCTCTTCCGTATCATAGTCGTCTACGGCGATGACCGTAGGACCTGTCTTGGTATCCTCTTCGAGTACGAAGGTTTCCTCCTTAACAAATTTATCTTCTACCTGTACAGGCTGCTCCGGAATGGTAACCGCGGGTTCTTCCACGACAACCTGGCTGTTCTGGGGTGCTGCTGGCTGCTCACTGCCTTTCTTTCCGGGTTCATCAATTTTAGGGATATCCAGCTTTCCGCCTTTCTCGAAACCGGAAGCAACAATGGTTACGCGCAGAGCGTCGCCCAGGCTCTCGTCGGTGATGGTTCCGAGTTTGAAGAGGAGATGATTTCCCTTAACCTGTTCGGTAACATAGGAAGTAATAACCCGTTGTTCACGGACAACTGCTTCTTTCTTGGAAGAGGTAGCGATCGTAACAATGATACTTTTGGCACCGGCGATGTCGCGGTCGTTCAGCAGCGGAGAGTCGAGCGCACGCTGGATGGCATTCAGTGCCCGGTCCGGACCTTCAGCTTCTGCCGTACCCATTACCGATTGTTTTGCGCCTTTCAGTACTCTTTCCACATCACGGAAGTCAGTGTTGATCGTTCCGCTGGTAGTGATGATTTCGGAGATACTTTTTACGGCGTTAAGAAGTATATCGTCGGCCTGTGCAAAAGCTCTGGTCAGCGGCAGGTCTTCGTACAGTTCTTCAAGTTTATCGTTCAAAACCACCAGCACCGTATCGCTGTTGGCCTGCAGTTCGGCGATTCCGGCCATGGCCTGCTCCAGCTTCTGGGTCCCTTCCCAGGAATAGGGAGCGGTAACAACCGAAACAGTCAGTAAGCCCATACCTTTGGCGATTCCGGCAATTACAGGCGCTGCCCCGGTTCCTGTTCCACCGCCCATACCGGCCGTGATGAACACCATTTTTGTAGAGCCGCCTAAAACCGCTTTGATTTCGTCCTCACTTTCCAGCGCTGCATTTCTACCGAAAGAAACATCCATACCGGCTCCAAGACCGCCGGTCAGGGTTGCACCGAGCTGTATTTTCACGGGGATCGGACTTTCGAGCAGGGCCTGTCTATCCGTATTGGTTATCACGAAATCAACATCCTTGATCTTTTTCCGATACATGTAGTTGACAGCATTTCCACCGCCGCCACCTACCCCGATTACCTTGATGATCGGTGCGTGTGTTTCTTCTTTCACGATTTTCTGTAAGATATAGTCTTGTTTAAATAGCTTATCAAGTTCTTCAGTGCTCATAGGATCAGGATATGGGGTTAATCACACTTTTTCATCCTCATCATCATAGCTGCCACCGTCGTTCGGTCCGGGGTTACTGATGAAAGTCGTTTTGATACGGTTGAGCCAGCCGGAAATATCAATTCCCGATCTGCCGGAGCTGCTTTTGGCGGCATTGCTTTCGTACTCCTCGTTATCTGCCGTATTTCTGGAATAGGAATTCTCCGGTTCCCTGCCGGGCAGAGCTCCGGGAATCTGCGTAAAAATCGGCTTTCTCGATACAAGGCGCTCGTCGATGGGCTTGATACTTGCCCATGCAAGTCCTACGGCAGATGCATAGGAAAGCGAGCTGACGATATCGGCCATGGAAGTGCGGTCCAAGCCTTCGGGCAGCCCCACCCGCACACTCATATTATCCATCACGCGGCTGAACACGGTTTCAATGTCGGGAATGGAAGATGTTCCCCCTGTGAGCACGACACCTCCGATCAGTTCCTCTTCCAGTCCCTGATGCTTGATCTCCCCGTACACCATCGCAGCGATTTCCTTAAGACGCTCTTCGATGATCATCGCCACATTTTTCTTAAGTACTTTCCGCGGTGGGCGGCCTGAAAGGTAATTGATGGAGATTTCGATATTAGAAGGCACGTTCTCCGCCAGTGCAGATCCGAAAGCGCATTTCAGTTCTTCCGCATTGCTGAGCTGGATACCGCAGCCTGTCTTAAGGTCATTGGTAATATTTTTCCCGGCGATCGGGAATGAAGCCACATGCCGAATAAAATTATTCTGATAGATCACCAGATCGGTGGTCTGTTCGCCTATATCGACCAGGGCAATTCCCGCCTGTTTTTCTTCCTCGGTCAGTACAGCCATCCCGGTCGCGATGGGAGCATACACGATGTTGGCATTCCTGAGCGAAGGCTCTACCATTTCAAGGCTCTTGCGGGTCCGTTTGAGCGACTGGCTGTTGGCCGAAATCACGAGGAAATCGGCACCGAGCTTGATGCCCTGACGGCCCACCGGCTCTGTGATCTGGCCGACATTGTCGACCATAAAATAGCGTGGAAGCACGTGCAGCACATCGAAATTGCTGTCCTTCTGCTTCCTGACGCGGCTCACCTCGCTGATCAGCTGGGCAATATCATGTTCGGTCACCTCTTCCCCGGAGGAAGTGGTAGGCCGGATAATCTCATCTTTCTGGTCAATAACCTTGACGTTCAGCCCACTGAAACTGACATTCACGGTGTCAAACGGGTAGTTTGCTACAGCCGAAACACCGCGTAATGCCCGGGCCAGACCTTCGGCGACCTGGACGATATTTTCTACCGAACCGTTTACAACGGCACCTTTGGGCAACGGGCTGGTACCAAAACCGAGAATCTCCAGGGTATAACCCACGGAGTCAGATACGGGCCTCGCTACGACAATGGAAACTTTGCTGCTTCCCAAATCGATTCCCGCAATAACATTGCTCCCCTTCATAATTCAACCTTTTAATTTATTCGCAAACTACCTGATCCTGAAACTTAATATTAATTTTTGAATAGGTATTCCAATCTTTTGAAAGAACCCGGTCATAAAAAATTTTCAGCTTTCTGAACTTGGAAGAAATCTGGACCGGAGGCCCGAATTCCACCAGCTGGTCGCCCAGCGTCGTCAGAAAACTCACTTCCCCATCCGGGGCCACAATTATCTGGCTTACCTGTGCTTTCCAGAAATCGTCGGCCTGGATATAACGGATCAGGTCAAGATAAGGCTTCCCTTTTTCACTGTTCAGCCCATTCAGCTTTCTGATATATTCTCCGCTTACCAGAGGCACCTGGATAGTAAAACGATTGGATAGGGGTATATAATGCCCTTCCTCATCAATATAAAACCCTCTCGCTTTTTTCCATTCGTCCTGATGTCCCGGACTGTCTATCCACCTGGCTATCGGGGCATACAGGTCAACGTCCAGGATCAGGTTTCCGGAAAAATCCTTCTGCGCTTCACAATTCTTTACAAAAGTCAGACTTCTGACACTTTCCTCAATCTCAGCCAGGTTGATATGTTCCATTTTACGACCCAAAACCGGCCCCTCCCTGCTGATGTGATTCACAATATCGGTTCTCGAAAGAAAGCCGGCAGACTCGCTGTCGGGGAATTTAATGATAATTTCTTCGCAACGCTGCGAAAAAAACTTCCTTTCCGCCATTCCAACGCAGAGTGCCAAGACCAAAACCCACAGGATGAGTTTCCCGCTCTTTTTCCAAAAACCCGCGTTCCTGATCATCGACGTAATATTAACAAATCTTTATAAATTATGGAAAATTAGGTGATTGCAATATCGATTTTATCACCGGAACCAGTTTGTCAATATCGCCCGCCCCAATCGTTGCCAGAACGTCAGTCGGTGAATTACTTATGTAATCTATCAATTGTTCCCTGGACAACAGCTTTTTATTAGTTAACGGTATTTTTTCGAGCAACATTTCAGAAGTTACGCCTTCAATCGGCAATTCTCGTGCCGGATAGATGTCGAGCAGGATTACCTCATCGGCAATGGCCAGGCTGGCGGCAAAGTCATCGGCAAAATCGCGGGTGCGTGTAAACAGATGGGGCTGGAAAACGGCCGTTATTTTTCGGCCCGGGTACAATCCGCGCACCGAGTTCAGGAACGCACTGATTTCAGCCGGATGGTGTGCATAATCGTCGATATAGACCCGTTCTCCTTCCACGATAAACTCAAACCGGCGTTTTACGCCCCGGAAACTGTTCAGACCTACCCTTACCTGCTCAGGAGTTACCCCCACTTCCATGGCCGCTGCTGAAGCAGCAACCGCATTCTCGATGTTGTGGTATCCGGGTGACTGCAGTCGTATGTTTTCGATCACTCCGCCGGGATACTGCAGGTCGAATACGAACCGCGCGTTCTCGAGACGGATGTTGCGGGCTGCATAATCCCCTTCGTCCAGGCTGTACGAATAGGTCCGCTCCGGCCCGCGTACGCCGAGTCCTTTTTTCAGAAACAAAACGCCCCCCCGGCTGATCTGATTGGCAAATGCCTGGAACGACTCCAGTACATGGTCATGACTGCCATAAATGTCCAGATGGTCGGCATCGGTCGAAGTAATCACCGCCACCTCGGGATAGAGGGTCAGAAACGAACGGTCGAATTCATCGGCCTCTACCACACAGACGACATCCTTAGTATTTTCGGCAGGCTCATTGAGCAGAAAATTGCTGTGGTAATTGTTGCTGATTCCGCCAAGAAAAGCCGCACAGTTGATTCCTGATGAACGGATAATATGTGCGGTCAGGGTGGAGGTAGTCGTTTTTCCGTGGGTACCCGCAATGGCGACGGTCTTCATTTGACCGGCCAGCTTCCCCAGAATCTGTGAGCGCTTGAGGACGCGGAACCCCTCCGCACGGAAATAAGCCATCGTCCTGTGATCAGCCGGAATGGCCGGGGTGTATACGACAAGTGTAGCAGCCGGATCCCGGAATGCCGCCGGGGGTTGTCCCAGGTCTTTAAAGGTAATTTCGATACCTTCCTCCTCCAGCGCCTGGGTCAAAGCCGTGGGCGTCCGGTCGTAACCCCCTACCTTATAACCATTTACATGAAACCACCGGGCAATGGCGCTCATGCCAATCCCCCCAATTCCTACAAAAAATACATTTTGGTAGTCCTGATCTGACTCCATTTGGCTGACCTAATGATTAGTGAATTTACAAAGTTATCACGGCTGGCATTTCCTTACCAGTTAACCGCAGAAAACATTTTCTCAGAGTATATGTAGTACACCTGCATGCTTTGAGGTATTATCAGAAAGAACTGGCTGGCATTCCAACAAAATCGATAATGAGTACTCCATCTCTCTCCGAACAGCCCAGACGTGTCGCATCGGTCGATGCCTATCGGGGTTTTGTCATGTTTCTGATGATGGCCGAGGTTCTTCGCCTTGGCAGAATATCCCGGGAACTCCCCGAAAGCTCCTTCTGGGAATTTCTGGCGTTTCATCAGAGTCATGTCCCCTGGACAGGCTGCTCCCTTCATGATCTGATTCAGCCGTCCTTTTCCTTTCTGGTGGGGGTAGCCCTGCCCTTTTCCCTGCTGTCGCGCAAAAGTAAGGGAATGAGCAACGGACAACTCTGGGCTCATACCCTCAAGAGATCGCTGATTCTGATTTTCCTGGGTATATTTCTGCGCTCTATGCACAGCACCCAGACCAACTTCACTTTCGAAGATACGCTTACGCAGATAGGCCTTGGTTACCCTTTCCTCTTTGCGCTGGGATTTGCCAAACCGCGGGTGCAGTGGATCGCCTTTGCAGGCATACTGATTGGCTACTGGCTGCTGTTTGCCCTATATCCGCTGCCGGGTCCCGACTTCGACTGGTCACAGGCAGGGGTGGCGGCCGACTGGGAGCACCATCTGAAGGGCTTCGCGGCGCACTGGAACAAAAATACCAACCCCGCCTGGGCATTCGATCAATGGTTTCTCAATTTGTTTCCAAGAGAAAAACCCTTCCTGTTCAATGGTGGCGGCTATTCTACGCTGAGCTTCATTCCTACCCTGGGCACTATGACCCTTGGCCTGTTTGCCGGCCAGTGGCTCAGAGACCGCAAACCTGACCTGCTGAAAACGTTTATCGTGCTCGGGATAGCTCTGCTGGCTGGCTCGACCATCCTTTCCTGGATCGGCATAAGCCCCATTGTGAAGCGCATCTGGACACCCGGCTGGGTGCTTTTCAGCGGCGGGTGGGCCTTCCTTTTGCTGGCGTTTTTCTATTATGTAGCCGACCACCTGCAGATTCAGAAACCTTTTTATTTCCTGATGGTAATCGGCGCCAACTCCATTGCAGCCTACGTACTCGCCGAAACCTTTCCGTCGTTTATCCATGAATCGATGGAAATTCATTTCGGAAAAGACTATTTCATGTGGGCCGGAGAACCCTACTACCTATTGGTAAGAGGAGCCTTCCAGCTGCTGATGCTCTGGCTGATTCTGAGATGGCTGTATGTGAAGAAGATTTTTATTAAGATCTAAACGACTATTTTTGCCAATATTTTAGAGGCAAAAACCAGATGCCGTTGGTTAAATTTTACCGGAATAATTTGTTTGGAGGCCATATTTCAGCGGTACTTACCCTGCTGCTGGGACTGTTTTTAACCTCCTGTGACGAACTTGAAATAAAAAGCACGGAATTCGTTTCCCGTGTAAATGAGCCTATCAAGGGTTACAAACAGGAGCAAGACGTCCTGTACGGAACACACCGGCAGTTTCAGGTATTTGATATCTATTACCCCGAAAACGCCTACAAGAATCCCTCCGATGTACTCATTATGATCCATGGGGGAAACTGGAATTACGGGGATAAATGGTTTCTCGATCCCTCAGTAGAGGAGCTAAAAAAAGCCCGGAAAAACCTGACAATCGTCAACATCAATTATACGCTGATCTCCAGTGACAGCAGAAGAAATCTCTTCCAGCAACAGATCGCTGATATCGACAGCTGCGTAACGTACCTCCACCGTCATGCAGCAAAATACAATATCCGACGGGGCAAGTTTGCCATCATGGGCGCGAGTGCGGGCGGTCATCTTGCCTTGTCCTACGCCTATACCCTCGGGAAAAACAAAATTCATACGGTTATCGGCACAAGCGCGATCACGGAGCTGGCTGCACCGGAACTGCTGGCAACCAACCTCTGGAGCGATATCAAAACCCTGACGGGCTACCGGGATGGGAGCCCCGACAAGGATGTGCTTTATAAGGCCAGTCCTGTCCATCTGGCCGGCTGGGACTCCCCCCGTACGGTTTTACTCTACGGCCAGACCGATGATGTGGTTTTGCTGAGACAGCAGACTCTCCTGCGCGAACGGCTACTGTCGCTACGCGTTCCCAACGCACTATACGTCGTTAAAAATCAGGGACATAATATTGAAAGCAACTATATCGCCGAGTGTATTCTGGGAGCACTGGGAGCCGATGAATGGGATCTGTACGTGAAAAACCAGTAATACCATTTCCAAAACAATGGTCCTTGGTTCAAGTCATCACTCCTGCCTTTCAATTCACGCTGCGTCCGTCCGGCAATTAATATCCGCCGATTATCCGGACACTGAATATATTTGCTAAAATTTCGTTTATTTTATATTCGGGTTTTTAGGAAACCGCCAGATACCAGACAAAATCGCTTACAACAATAGTTTTAAAATCAATGAAATTACTTTTCAACATAGTCCTCATATTTTTCTTCCTGATCATTTTTGTGCCCATATTCCGCCGTTTTCTTTTTCATCTGCTGGTGGGGCGGCAAATCCTGAAGGAACAGAAAAAAGCGAATGAATCCTTTCGTAAACAGTCCCGGGATGGTAATCTGAATGTAGATATCACCCCCAATCGAAATTCATCCAGCAACAAGGGTGGGGAATATATCGATTACGAAGAGATCAAGGATCAATAGGAAACCCGAACTGAAGGAGATAAAAAAAGAGAGGCTGTCCCCGGACAGCCTCTCTTTTTTTAGGCCATATTGTGGTAAACGCGTTGAACGTCGTCGTCTTCTTCGATCCGGTCGATCAGTTTCTCAATGTCGGCAGCCTGCTCAGGTGTGAGGTTTTTCACTTCATTAGGAATCCGCTCAAAATCCGCTTCGACGATTTCGAACTTGTTATCCTCCAGATATTTCTGCAAAGCCCCGAAAGCACTGAACTCTCCGTAGACAAAGATCAGTTCACTTTCTTCGTCGAGGAATACTTCGTCGGCACCATAGTCAATCAGTTCCAGTTCTAGCTCTTCCAGATCCTGCCCCTGGTTTTTGATCTTGAAGATACACTTCCGGTCAAAAATATAGTCGAGCATACCGGTCGTACCCAGGCTGCCTCCCAGTTTGTTGAAGTAACTGCGGATATTGGCAACTGTACGGGTGGGATTGTCGGTAGTACTTTCCACCAGGATGGCGACTCCGTGCGGCCCATATCCTTCGTAGACCATTTCCTTGTAATCGTCCAGCTCCTTGGAAGTAGCTCTTTTTATCGCACGCTCAATGTTTTCCTTGGGCATATTCGCAGCCCTGGCATTCTGGAGCACCGCTCTCAGCCTGGAGTTCGTGGAGGGGTCAGCTGTTCCGTTTTTTACGGCCAGGGTTATGTCTTTTCCTATGCGGGTAAATACTTTGGCCATCTGGCCCCATCGCTTAAATTTTCTCGCTTTTCTATATTCAAAGGCTCTTCCCATCTGTTAACAGTCTTGTATTTACAGGACAGAGCTGTACGCACAGTCTGCCCCTGGTGATTAGAGGTGCAAAAATACAAAACACTTTAAAAAAATTATAGGTTAAAAAAGCTTTGAAAATGACGGATTAGCCGGAGCTTTTAACGGATATTTGGCATAATTTTTTTCCCGCGATTTACCAACATCATTTTACCAATTTTATGGAGAAGAAAAGTAACACCGGTTTGATCGCAGCCCTGATCATCATGACGCTAGTGGCTGGATTTTTCGCCTACATGTATTATGAGCAAAAGAATGTCAGCACCAAGCTTTCGGATGACCTAGTAAACCGGATAACAGAGCTCGCGGCGATGGAAGTTAAACTCGACAGTATCTCCCGGGAACTGGACGCCAAAATCCTGGAAGTGGAAGGCCTGGGAGGGGACCTGGAAGAACTTACGAAAATGAAGAATCAGTTGGAAGCCGACCGCGTGGCGTTGCGCCGGGGAAATACCAATCTGAATAATAAAATCAAGGAGTATGAAATTTTTCTACGTCAGAAAGACGAAGAAATTGCCCAGTTAAGGGAAGAAAATCAACAGCTGCTAAGTGAAAGAGACGAACTGGTGACGATCACCCAGAATCTCCGCAAGGAAAAAGAAGTCGTCACAGACTCCCTGACCGGGTTTAAAGCCAAAACGGAGGAACTGGAAGGTAAGGTACATCTGGCATCGGCCCTGAAAGCACGGAATATCAAAATCTACGCCGTGTCGTCTAAAGGTAAGGTGCGTGATGGCGAGAAAGTCCGCTCGAAACGAGTCGACAAAATCCGGGTGGATTTCATGCTGGAGAAAAACCCGCTGGCGGAACAAAACACGAAGCTCATCTATCTCCGGATTCAGGATCCCAGCGGAGCGACCATCTCCGATACCAGTACCGGATCGGGTACATTCCTGTACAATGGCGAAACGCATCAGTACACCTTTACCAAACAGGTAGATTATACCAACAGTAACCAGGACGTGAGTATACTCTACGACCGTACGGGAGATTATGTGTCGGGCAAATACGTAGTTCAGCTCTACTGCGAGGGGTTCCTGATCGGTGAGGGAGAATTTACCGTGCGCTAGCTATCCAAAAGCGAAATTAGGCAGGGACGGTCACATGGATCGTCCCTGTTTTCGTTAAAACTATATCTCGTTCCGTTTCATCGCTCTTACGGCATAGTCAGCTGCACGGGCGGTAAGGGCCATATAGGTAAGCGATGGATTGGAACAGCTGGAAGAAGTCATGCACGACCCATCCGTGGCAAACAGGTTAGGTACGCTGTGAAACTGATTCCAGGCGTTCAGGATGGATGTTTTAGGGTCCCTTCCCATTCTGACGCCACCCATTTCGTGGGTGCTGAAACCGATGTATTTCATATCATCAACCGGTTTAACATCCTTTCCGCCGGCTGTCTCCAGCATTTCCATGGCATCGGCGATCATTTGTTTGCGCATCGTCCTCTCATTATCCTTGTATTCGGCGTCGGTAACCAGTATCGGCAGGCCCCAGGGATCTTTCTTACTACGGTCGAGGTACACCTTATTGTCTTCGTAAGGCAGGCATTCCCCGTATCCGTTCAGGCGCATAGACCATTCCCCGGGGCGGGTCAGGCTTTCCTTGAACGCAGCTCCGAAACCGGGTGTGGATACCCCGCGCTGCCAGCCGCTCCGCGAGCCGCCTCCCTGATATCCGTAGCCTCTGAGATAGCCCTCAGCTTTTTCAGAAAAATTCCGGTATTGGGGGATGTAAATCCCGTTCGGACGGCGGCCGAAGAAGTACTTGTCCTCAAATCCTTCAAAAACCGCCTGTGCACCGGCCTGCTGATGATGATCCATGATGTATTTCCCGAGGGTTCCGCTGTCATTGCCCAGTCCTTCGGGAAAGCGGTTGGATACCGAATTGAGCAGGATGAAATTGGTAGCCAGGGTAGATGCGTTCAGAAAGATGACACGCGCATAGAATTCAATCTCCTCTCGGGTTTTCTGGTCGATAACCTTTACGCCGGCAGCGCGCTGTCTCTGTTCATCGTAAATGATTTCATGTACCAGTGAATCTGGCCTTAACGTCAGGCGACCGGTAGCCATGGCGGCCGGGAGGGTAGCCGATTGGGTACTGAAATAGCCTCCGTAAGGACATCCCCGGATGCAAAGATTTCGGAACTGACAGGAACTGCGGCCCAGTTTCAGCTGCTCTTCGGTAGGAGAAGTAATATTGGCCGCCCGCCCGATGATCAGCCTGCGGGTTTTCCATTTCCCGGCAATGGCCGACTGCACTTTCCTTTCCACGCAAGTCAGGTCCATGGGCTTCTGGAATACCCCGTCGGGGAGCTGGGGAAGTCCTTCGTAGGAACCGCTGATGCCCGTGAATCGCTCCACGTAGTCATACCAGGGGGCAATGTCTTTATAGCGGATCGGCCAGTCAACACCGTAGCCGTCCCTCAGATTGGCTTCGAAGTCATGGTCACTCCACCGGTAGCTTTGTCGGCCCCATACCAGGGAACGTCCCCCAACTACGAAGGCTCTGGTCCACTGAAAAGGTTTTTTTTCCTCATAGGGATACATGATGTCGCGGGTCATCAGTCCGGTGGTGGCCTCGGTTAGTGCAAACTTCCTGGCCTGTACGGGATATTCTTCCTTTACCTGGGTGGTCAGACGTCCCCTGTAGGGAAATTCCCAGGGCTCTTTCATGGCAGTCGTATAGCCTTCGATATGCTTTACATCGGGTCCCCGTTCCAGCAGCAGTACTTTCAAGCCTTTTTCGGTGAGTTCCTTGGCGGCCCAACCGCCCGAAATGCCCGATCCCACCACGATAGCATCGTATGTATTTTGTTGTTTGGCCTTGATATTAAGATTCATTGTTACTTCAAATTACCTGTCGGGTTCGATTTAACAGATAGACTGTAAAAGAAACGGGATGCCCTGACCCAACCTTGTATAGTCCTGTTACAAAAGGAAAGTTTTTTGCCGGAAAGATCTAATTCCCATCCCGGGATTTTGTGTGGGATCCTTCCACATCGATTCGGTCAGGATAAACAACGGTATTACTCAGGTATTCGTCAGGGAACCCCTGCCCTTCCGGCAGGAGGCCGACGGCAGCTTCAACATGACTACCTTCCCATTTTACCATCTGCCGGGACCACATGAGGTGAGCATCGATTACCTGGAAAGCAGCTCCAACTGAGTAACTTCAATGTCCAGATCGACTATACTAACATATTGGACCTGAGAACTTAGACCCTGAAACCCTATGACAGCCCGCTTTTCCCTGGTGCTTGCTAGCATCTTTCTTCTGTTTACCGCTTTCCAATCGGCGGCACAACCTTTCAACTGGAAACTTGAAACCGCCAACGCAGGATGGCAACCGCGAGATTCGCAGGGAGAATTTGTCTTCCGAAACCAACTCTGGATTATGGGAGGCTGGTTCACCGCCCGGGATCCCAACCCACGGGATGTGTGGACTTCCGCTGACGGCAAAACATGGACTCAGGTACAACCACAGGCGCCCTGGGAATACAGTGATCTGCCGGGGTCCCTGGTTTTCAAAAACCGGATGTGGATGCTCGGAGGGCGCAAGGTTCCGGGAACCGACTGCAGCAACGAAGTATGGTCCACCAAAAATGGGAAGGATTGGAAGCTGGTCAATCCTGCAGCCTCCTGGCCTAAAAGACTGGGCGCCGGAGCGGTAGTCTTCAAAAACCGCATGTGGATGCTGGGCGGTACATCGGACTTCTATCAGAACAACGACTCTACCCTGATGAATGATGTCTGGTCTTCTGCGGATGGTATTCAGTGGAGACTCGAAACCGCTGCAGCTCCCTGGCCGAAAAGAGCCCATTTTCAGGCTGTCGTTTTCGACGGAAAAATCTGGGTGATGGGCGGAGGAATGCGGGCCCCCAAAGCGGAAACCCGGAATGATGTGTGGTGTTCATCGGACGGCATTCACTGGGAGCTTGTCACCGAAAACGCCCCGTGGAGGCCCCGACTATGGTTTTCAGCGGTCGTTTACCGTGACCACCTCTGGGTGCTGGGTGGATGGACCTCTGAAAAGGACGGGAATTGCGGGGATGTCTGGTATTCGAGAGATGGTAAAAACTGGACCGAACTACCTTCCGATAACATCTGGACCAAAAGGCATGAACATGCCGCTTTTGTGTTTCAGGACAAAATCTGGGTAGCCGGCGGTGCCACTGGCGACCGGCATGAACTTGACAATCAGGTATGGAGCCTTTTTATTCCTGAAAAAGGGCTAGAAAAATAAACACTAAACGCTATTCAACATGAGACTGTTCCACCGACCTTTTTACCTGTTAAGTACATTTCTCTTTACCTCCTGCGCCATGCAGAATGCGGCTTCCCTCACCGATGGACTGGTGGGACACTGGCCGCTTGCCAACAATACCAGTGACGCATCTCCCCACACCTTACCTGTTCGGATTCATGGAGAGCTCGGCTTTCACAGCTCCCGCTCGGCCATATTTGATGGAAAAAGTTCCTGGCTGGAAATTGAGGACAGTCCTGGGCCCGGTACGGGCGATTTCAGTGTATCGGCCTGGGTGAATGTAGAACAAGCCCTGACCGATATTCCCGGAGACGTCGTCAGCCAGTATGATCCCAAAACGCAAAAGGGATTTCACCTTACCCTGAAAAGCAATGCCTCGCCGACGAGTCAGTCGAGCTACCGGCAATTGATATTCGGCATCGACGACGGCAAATCGGGGCAATGGACCAATGCCGGCAGACCAGGCTCAGCGCTGATGGCCTTTGCCCTGGCAGAATACAAGGGAGAGCTTTATGCAGGGGTATGTCAGCCCGGAAAAGACGAAACCGGACGGGTATACCGCTATGAAAAAGACAGTACCTGGCTCGACTGCGGCTCACCCGACAGTTCGAACAGCGTGACGGCCCTGGCGGTTTTTGAAGGAGACCTGTATGCGGCTACCGGGCACTACCGGGTGGCCGGCTCTTCGCTGGCCGAATCGGAAAATACCACGCCGGGCGGGCGGATTTTCCGGTACGAAGCGCCAGACCGATGGGTGGAAATTGGGAAACTACCGGAGGTGGTATGTATCGGAGGCCTGGCTGTTTACAACGGGAAACTATATGCCAGCTCAATGTATGCTCCGAGCGGATTTTTCCGGTACGATGGCGACGGTAACTGGACCAGGCTGCCGAACCCCGAGGGCATCAGGGTCGTGAACATGGCGACCTTTAACGGATATCTTTATGCAACCAGCTGGGATCATGGCCACGTTTACCGCTACGACGGTCAGGGTTGGGAAGACTGCGGCCTGGTGGGCGATAATACCCAGAACTACGCCTTTAACATTTACGAAGGTAATCTTTACTCGGCAACCTGGCCCAGCGGACGGGTTTACCGTTTCGACGGGATCAACCGGTGGACAGATATCGGACGTCTGGGTAATGAACTCGAGGTGATGGCCATGATGACCTACAACGGCAGAATGCTGGCCGGTACCCTTCCGTTGGCAGAGGTTTATGCCTATGAAGGAGACACCCTGTGGACACGCATGGACCAGCTGGACCGGACGCCGGATGTACGCTACCGCCGTGCCTGGACCATGGCTGAACACGACGGGAAGGTGTTCTGCAGTACGCTGCCTTCGGGAAAGATATTTTACTATGAATCGGGCAAGGTCGTATCTGCCAAGGAAAGCCTTCCGGCAGGATGGCAGCATGTGGCAGCCGTCAAAACGAAAGATGAGCTGCAACTTTTCATCAACGGCAGGCTGGTAGGGAAACGCAGCCTCGACGCATCCTACGACCTGAATCCTGACGTTCCGCTGAAAATCGGCTTTGGACCGACGGACTATTTCAACGGAAAAATGCGGGATGTCCGGATTTACGACCGGGCATTAAAGGAAAGGGAGGTCAAAAGTCTGGCCAGCCTCACGGAATAAACCACAGCGGACGGCGGTGCGTTCGGTGCTTCCGGGGGAAAAGGGTTATCTTTGCCGCGTAAAATGTCAACATATCACGAATGAGTCTTTTAGCACAATTACAGGAAAGAAGTAATCATCAGTGTGAACTAACCGGAGCCACCGACAACCTCGTAGCCTACGAACTCCCCCCGGTTGGCAAGGGTTCTGTGGATAATACCATCCTGATTTCCGAAAAAGCCCTCGCTCAGATCGAAGGTAAAGAACCCCTCGACAGTGCCTTCTGGCAACAGCATCTGCCTACCAGTATGTGGAGTGAAATACCGGCCGTACAGGTAGCCGCATGGAGGCTGCTTAACCGGCTGAAAAACGAGAGCTGGGCCCATGAGCAGCTCGATATGCTGTATCTGGACGACGAATTACTGGCCTGGGCACAGAGCGGCGGGGAAGTAGCCGAATCCCAGGACGAAGACGTTCACAAAGATTGCAATGGTGCCAAACTGGAAAACGGAGATTCCGTAGTACTCATCAAATCGCTCGATGTCAAAGGGTCCTCCCTCAATGCCCGCATCGGAACGGTGGTGAAAAATATCCGGCTGGTTCCCGATAATACAGACCAAATCGAAGGAAAAATTGAAGGACAGCAGATCGTCATATTGACGAAATTTGTCCGAAAACATAACGCCTAATCAGAACAGGTCGGCAGGATTGCAATTCCTGCCGACCTGTTCTTTGGGATTTCGACTGATCAGTCGGGATGGAATGTAAATTCCCGGAATGTATTGTCGATGTGTAATAGTAAGAAGATAGCAAATGCCCCGGCTTCGTTTAGATGCCAAACTCCATGCCTTACTCTCCTCATCACTTCTATTTCCGGCTGTGGTTTGACTCATATAGCTTTCAATTGGAGCACTGCTGAACTGCGTCCATCTCAAATAGGCAGCTTGAAATGGTATCCCGTCGTCGAATGCAGACGTTTTCTATTTTTCAGTATTAAAAGGTCAGTCAGGGATAAATTTAAAATCGGTAAATCCGTAAATTTCATCCAATATGTGCTGGATCGTATTGGGAAACACCAGATCCGCTGTACCTCTGTACATCGATTCGTGTATGGTGACTTTGCCCACGGTCATAGGGAGAAAATTCGTCCCTCCGTCCCTGGAGGCCCATTTATACTTTTTATTTACCCCGCCTGCCTGGGTATTTAACGTGATTACATACCATCTGTCCGCTTCAATCTGGATCGGCTCAATATCGCCAAAGGCAGGTATATCTGGCGCTGTCTGTTCTACATTTCGAAGTCGTAACAGGGTCTGGGTATCATAATCCCATAACGCAACGCGATAGGTAGCTGGTTCTGGCATATTGGCTCCCAAACGGGTAATCTTACCTGGCACGGAGACACTGAATACGGTCCCGACCTCCCAGGGACCGGTCGGCCGTTGACCAATCCGCAGGTCGTATTCTTCTGTCAGAAAGGGCGCAATACCGCTTTCTTCGGGCTTAACTTTTTCCTTTTTATTGCAGCCGGCAGCCATCATGCCCAGCACTACGACGAGTAACGATATTATCCGAAGTTTCATGGTAAGTACAACTGAATTGTATAACAAGTTGATTTATACGATGAAATAGGCTACACAAATTAAAAAAGTTAGTCTATTGCCTTATGCAACAAAAGGGGGGGATTTTCGTATATTTTAGTAAACGGCAGACGAGGAAAACCCACACACGGAAACCGGTTTGCATTTGGTTTTTTTTCCGTTCGGGTTTATCTTTACCGAGCTCAATAAAGTGTATGATTGACAAGGGACAGTAAGTAGATGGCTAACCGGTTCATTTCCTGCTTCTTTCTGCTCCTGATGCTTATCAAGGTTTGCATCATGCCGCTGATCTATATCGATTTTGAGCTACGCCGGGATTATATCGCAAAGAACCTCTGCGTTAACCGTGACAAACCTGAGCTGAAGTGCGACGGGAAATGTTACCTGGCCAAGAGGCTGGCCATGGCTCATGAGAAGGAACAGCAGGAAGCCGAACGCAATTTCATCTTTCAGCTCTGCGAAACCCTGGCAGACCCCACACGCCCCGATCTTTCTTTTATCCCTGAAATCTACCATGTAAATTTTTCGGGAGTACAGGAAACTCCCTATTTGCCGCATCTGACGGGCCGTACGGCCATAGCCGATATCTTCCGCCCGCCGGTGGCTTAGCCATTCCCTTCCGGATTCTGTAATTATTCCTGACCGACAACGGGAAGGAAATTACGTCGGGTTAATTCAACCTACCATTTTATTACCATTCATCTCTCTTAAGAAGCTATGAGCCTATCTATATTCAGGCACCTGCTGCTGGCTACAGCGGTATGCCTTCTGTTTTCCTGCCATAAAGAAGATCCCACACCCCTTGAGACGGGTAGTATACACATCGAATTTGACAATGTGGTGGGAGACGAAAACCTCGTGCTGAACGGCAAGACCTATACCAATGCCGCTGGTGAGGAGTTTATCGTTTCAAAACTCGATTATTTCGTTTCCAATTTCGTTCTGTTCGATGACCAGGGAAGATCCTTTACAATCCCCCAGGATTCCAGCTATTTCCTGATTCGGGAAGAGGAGAAAAAAAGTCAGATTGTTACCCTGAACAATATTCCATTTGCCAACTATGTAGCGGTAGAGTTCATGGTAGGAGTGGACAGTGCCCGAAGCGTCTCGCCCATCGAGAAACGGAAAGGGGTGCTCGACCCCGGGGAAGACCTGGGCCACAGCGGGATGTACTGGTCGTGGAATTCGGGCTATATATTCCTGAAGATGGAAGGTAGCTCCGAAGCCGCTACCTCCGCAAATGGCAAATTTTACTATCACATAGGTCTGTTTGGAGGCTATAGTGAGCCGACCGTCAATAACACGCGCATCGTCAGGGTGAATTTTGGAGAAGACAAGGCTTCCGTCTCTTCCACCAAAATTCCGCAGGTGCACCTGTTTGCCGATATCCTCAAGATATTTGACGGACCGGGCACCTTGCTGAAAATCAGTGAATATAACTCCATTATGGGTGGACAGCCCGATAAAGCGGCTCAGGTAGCGGATAATTACAAACACATGTTTACCTATGACCACACACACTAAATACAACCGGCTGTTTCTCATGGGGGTGGTCATCCTTGCAGGTATTATGGCTTCCTGCGGAAACAGGGAGGAGCTGCCAGAACCCACAGACCAGACGCCTACCCCGGTGGAATGGAAGAAACCAGACCATTTTCCCGATCCTGTTTACAATTTTTCGGCGAATCCGCTGACCGAAGAAGGGATCGAGCTGGGACGTTTCCTCTTTTACGACGGTATTCTATCCCGTACCAACAATATTGGCTGCGGAACCTGCCATCAGCCGCAGGTTGCCTTTACCCATCATGGCCACGAACTAAGTCATGGCGTTGACGACCTGCTGGGCAAACGCAATACCCCTTCGACCCAAAACCTGGCCTGGAATACGATATTCTTCTGGGATGGGGGAGTACACGACCTCGATTTCGTGCCGTTCAACCCCATCGGCAATGAAGTGGAAATGGACGAAACGGTTCCTTCCATTCTCGAAAAACTCAGGGCTGGTCCAAGGCAGGGTGCGAAGATGCCCGTGGATTATCCCAAACTTTTCAAAAAAGCGTTTGGAACGGAAGAAATCAATACCGAACGAATGATGAAGGCCTTGTCCCAGTTCATGGTGACCATGGTATCGGCCACTTCCAAATACGATTTTTACCTAATGGGTGACCAAAATGCCTTGAATGCACAGGAAAAGGAGGGGGTGCTCCTGTTTGAGCAGAAATGTTCTTCGTGCCACAGCGGCGTACTGACTACCGACTTTTCCTTCCGGAATAACGGACTGATTCCCCTGCGTATAAACGATCAGGGAAGGTTTGAAGTAACTGCGAATGAGGAAGATCAGTACAAATTCAAGGTACCCAGCCTGCGTAACGTAGGGATCACTGGCCCCTATATGCACGACGGGCGTTACCGCAGTCTCAATGAAGTGCTGGACCATTACAGCAAGGGCATCGCGCTTTTCGTCAAATCGGGCTCTCCGGCAGTGAAAACGCTGGACCCCTTACTGGCTGACCCGGAAAAGCCCGGTATCCCCCTTAGTGAAGGAGAAAAGCAGGCCATTATCGCTTTCCTGCATACCCTTACGGATGAAGTTTTTGTGAAGAATCCCAAATTTAAAGATCCGGGCATAGGTAATGCCCTATAATCGCTTTACGTCGTGAAAAAAATCGTTCATATAATTTCGCTGGTTGTCGTGTTATCCCTCGGATTGACCAGACCTGCAGGTGCCTGCGATATCTGCGGCTGTGCCAACAGCGGTTCCTACTTCGGCATAATGCCGCAGTCCCATAAATCCCTGATAGGGGTACGCTACAATTACCTGCACTTCCATACACATCCTGAAAGCAAAATTCTGGCTACCCGTGAAACCTTTCAGATCGCTGAACTCTATGCCCGTTTTTTCCCTTTCAAACGCGTCCAGGTGATGGGCTTCGTACCCTACCGGTTCGACGAACAGGTTACTTCGGGTATAACCAAGAAAAATTCAGGACTCGGAGATGTAACCGTACTGGCGAATTACAACCTTTTCAACAGCCTGATGGACGGGAAAGGGGGTGGTGACGCCATTCAGTCGGTGATGATCGGAGGAGGAATCAAGGCCCCGACCGGCAGGTTTCGCTTCGATGAAAATGATCCCCTGCAGGTAGCCAATGCAAATTTCCAGCTGGGAACAGGGAGCATCGATTTTATTCTCAATGCCTTTTACTCCCTGCAGTGGAAAAAGTGGGGCCTCAATGCCAATGTCTCCAGGAAATTCAATACCGCCAACTCCGAAAACTACCGTTTCGGAGATCAGGTATACGGTTCACTCGATCTGTTCCACACCTTCAGCGTGGGGAAAATAAGCCTGATGCCGAACGCCGGTATCTATGCTGAATATGCAGATCACGGAAAACAGAACGGCGCTATCCTGGATATCACGGGAGGTACCATCGTCAATGGCTCGGCCGGTATCAGTCTGTTTACTGAAAAATGGACCCTAGGCGTGGTAGGCCAGAAACCGGTTTACCAGAAGAGTGCCTCCGGACATGTCTTTTTGAAAGAAAGGGCCATGGTACAGCTGGCTTTTCTGTTCTGATCTTTCCTACAACATCTTCCCACTTTTCCATATATTTCAGACAACAGACTGCCCCGAACTTTTTGGGGCGGTCTTTCTTTTTGTGTTCGCTTCAACCATGGGGTTCATACCGAAATGTGGGAATTTAGCTCATGAGTAAAGAAACGCTACGCTCAAGAGAAAAGATGGAACATCCGTGCATGTCCAGTCCTGTCCCCCCGCCCGGATTGCGAGGGCCGGGGGTGAGGTAACAACTTCCAAAAAAATGAGGCTGTCTCTCCTTCTTTGCCAACCTCTCAGATATTAAGGTTTGAGATTTGAATGAATTATGAGACAGCCCCTCTTGAGCAGCAAGGTTTAGGGTACTATAAAGTGGGTTATGTTGGATTCTCCTGTCTCTGATATCAGACGAAGTATGTACATCCCTGGGCGCAGGGTGCTTACGTCGAGAGAATGAGACGGGTTCAGCCTCTGCTCCAACACTTTTACGCCTGAAGCATTCATCACCTCAATGCTTCCCTTTCCGGCTTCGTTCAGATTCAGATAAAGAACACCGTCTGTCACGGGGTTAGGATACACAAAGGTGTGGTGCACGCCGGCAGCGACTGTTCTCACCGGACTGTACATATATCCGCCGTTGTGATCGAGTTGCTTCAACCGGTAATAAGTAAGGACACTCAGAGGTTGAGGATCTGCAAAATGGTAGAACGCTTTCCCATTGGTGGTCGCTGCTGCTTTTACAAATCCGATCGCAGCCCACTGTTGGCCATCCGCACTTCGCTGTACTTCAAATCCCTGGTTATCGGTTTCGTCGGTGGTGGTCCAGCGGAGACTGACCGAATTTTCTTCACGGGTAACTGTAAAATTAACAAAGTTAACCGGCAGCGCGGGATCAATGATGATCAGGTAGTCGACAGGGGCACTTACACTACCCGCCTGATCCACGATGGAATAGGTAAATCCGTAGGGCTGACCAACTGTACCACTTCCTTCCTGCCCGTAGATTACCAGCTTGTCGACGTCAAAATCGGGAATTCTTACGGGTCCGCCGGTTATATCGATTTCCACAATTCCTGTATCACCGCCGAAATCATAGTACAATCTCGTATTAGGATTAACACTTGCAATTTCGAATGTAGTGGAAGTGCCGGTATTGCAGTCGCCGTCTCCGGGACAGTCCTCCCGGTCAGATCCGGTTAAAGACCCTTTGGCAGGATAACCGGTCAGATGGTTCGAGGAAGCCGGCAGGGAATTGTAGCCGGTTACGATTGGGTATCCGGCTGGGGGCGTGCTGGAAAATGCATTGGCACCTACCGAATAAGATTTCGGATCGGCCACGGGCGGTGTCTGGATGCCAAAATTGGCCGGATCGAGGGTCGTACCACCTGCAACCAAACTCAGATCTCCCAAATTAATGCCGCCGGTACTGTTACCCGTATCGGCAGAGAGAGCGTCCCCGCGGTTGGTTCCAGTATAGACATAACCATTCTGGGGAGTACCGGCATCGGGGGCTGGCTGTCCTGAAGCTACCTGAGAATTCGTCAGAATTACAGCGTAAGAACCCGATGCTGATAACTGACCAACTGTAGGCTGAAAAACAAAAGTACCGTCATTATTGACCAGGGTTGAAGCTATCACCTGTCCATCGGGACCGACCAGAACCGCCCAGAAGGCATTGCTGATGCCGGTTTCACCAGAATCGTAAACGGCATCGCCATTGGCATCTACCCAGACATTTCCCGGTATCGTGATTAGAGCGTCACAATCGGTAACATTTATCAAATGATCTACCGTTACGACACCACACTCCGTACTTGTCATTACCTCATAGTTCACCCGAAGGGTACCTGCTCCGGTGAGTGTAATATCGCCTGTGGATGGGTTAAGGGTTGCCGTAGCCGTACTCGAAGGATCGATAGAAAACACGCCGCCGGCAGGATAACCGACAAAACTGAAGGATCTTCCGATACAATAATCGGTCACTACTGAAGGCTCCACCCTGGCGTCCACGGTGGGCGCCCCACATACCTGAATGGCATAGGTGTTGAAATGAACGGTGTTGTCGGTATGATCCGCATCGTTGTTGTCTCCCATACTGCCGTGGATACGGTGACCAATATACCCGAAATTGCTCACACACTCCCGAAGCAGCATGGTCGTATGTCCACCCGATTCGGTGGCGATTATTCCCGTATTGGAATGTCCGGTTTCGAAACTGGTGGGCTCACCAGGGTCGAGAGAAACGGTAGAACTCGGGCTTCCGTTAACGCCCCTACCCAGACAATAACCGCTTTCCTGTCCCCAGTTATAGAGTTTTTTATCGTTGGTAATCACGTTGATAAACGCATATAGTGCATCGTGTTCCTGGGGCGAAATCCACTTAATATTGTTCATTACCGGGCCCCCGGCGCTGTAACGGGGTTGAACCCATGAGGGACTGGCCGTGCTGTTGTTACCTTCCACCCAGTCCGGATCCCAGTTACCCAGCTGTTTCCGGTCATTGGATCCAAGGGCATACAGGTTTCCGTTTTCATAAAGTACGTAGAACGTATTGGTGGTAGTGGATGTACCTCCGATCATTTTGATATTTCCGGTAGCGGCGGCAGGCTTCAACATCGGCACAGCCCGTGAGCTGTTGATTGCAGAAGTTGAGGTTCCATCCCAAATCGAGGATCCCCACACCCACAATCCGCCGGTCTCGTCGAGGGCAATCATACCTCGTTCCGACCCGCGGGTAGCTACAATGCCCGTAAGGTCACCACCTGATGCTTTTTGAACCTTGTTCCAGATAAGCGGATTTACCGATGTGTTTACACCGGATACCCAGAAAGATTGTGTCAGGGTATAGACTTCGCCTCCGCAAGTGGTGATCACAATGGTGCGGTAAGTTACGAACATCATTTTCACATCGGTTGCCGAGACCCCTGCAGGTAATCCGATCGGAAGCTCCTGAAACGGGGATATCAGAACATTGGAATTTTCGACCCTGGCGGTGACATTCTGCGTGAGGTTTTCGGAAACCACAGCACCCGCGGCTCCCCATGCCCATAATTTGTTATCGTCCGTTAACATAATGAACTGCACATTGTTCCGGCTGGCGCTGCCCATTCCGATTTTGAGTGGCGTACCAGTCAGCCCTGGATAGTTGGCCGCAATTACCGGTGTCGGGGTTAGGTGGGGTTCATAACCGTTGGCATGGGATAGCTCCCCCCAAACCTTGAGAGTACCGTCGATATCCCTCACTGCCGATGAGTGGAAACTGGATACATAGTTATCGTATTCGAGGGTAGCCGCTGTCGTCGAATTGTAGCCGAAATTTCCATAATCTGAACAACCCAGCGAATTATAGCATTCACCCTGGCCAAAAGACTGATGGCTGATTACCACTCCCAGTAAAATCACGCAGAAGGTTCTCCATACGTTAGTATAAGTGCTCATGTGTGGTTTGTTATGATTGGTTGAATAATTAAAGGTGTTTGCCCCCGGTCAGCCCGGGGGGCGTACAATGGTTTCTGCCTGATCTGTACACTTTCCCGATTGTCTTCCCTAAAGAGGTGCCTGAGGATGTCCTGCTTTGTGACGACTGGTTCGATTAGAGGATTGGTTGGCGCGGCCTCCCGCTTCGGTCAGCAAGTTTGATCAATTGTACTTATTCAGGAATAATGTCATTGCTCCAGATTATTCTCCTTAGGCATATTGATAAAACAACAGAACGATTAAATCATGTAAATGGTAAGGCTCAAATATTATAGTACGTGCTCACAGTCGAGCCGGTTTTTCTTGTCAAATTATCAGGAATTTCTTTTCACGGTGGGTTTTTTGGGCGTTTCTTCTTCTAAAATAAATTACGTCTAACCGCATACGTGTCTCTTTAGCGGACAGGCAACAGCCCAACAGAGATTTTTTTGATCGGTAATTGTACAGGCAGATAGAAAGGAAGGAGTCTAAGAAGTTCGCGGATTTAATTGGATTTTTCCAATTTGGCGCAAGGAAATAAAAATAACCCTGCAGAACCAGACCTGGTCCTGCAGGGTTAGTATGAGATGTATTTCAGAAACTTCAGTCCAGCGGAATCACCACTTCCCGTTGCGTGCTGCCGGAAGCTGTGATGATAATGGAATTAGGGGTAAGACTGACTTTCCGCCGCTCTCCGGGATTTCGGGCAAAGGCACCGGTCTGCACCTGGGTCAGGCCATGCGGACCGAGTTTTCTGACCAGATTGACGTGCTCATGACCAGCCAGAATGAGTTTCAGAGACGCGTGCCGGGTAAGCAGATCGTAAAGCTCCGAGTTGGCCATATCGTTGCCCAGAGGAATGTGCATCAGCACGATTTCCGTATCCTCTTTCGATTCGTTCAGCTGCTCTTTCAGCCATTCGAGCTGTACCCGGTCGAGGTAGGGCGGCTTGCTTTTTTCCAGTTCTCCCGCCGAATTATAGCCGTTATCGAGGAAAATCAGACGATATTGCCTCTTGCCTACCTGGAGTGTCCTGCTGTAATAGGTCCCCTCGCGAAAAGCAGCCGCCGACTGAATCCAGGCAGCACGGGCTTTTCCGGCGTATCGTTGGGAAGACAGCATTTTGTCACCGCCCCAGGCATAGGTGGCAACATCATGGTTCCCGGGGTTAAGGAAAACCGTGACCGGGTATTGGCCGATCAGCCGGGAAAACTGCTCAATCTGATAATATTTGAATATGCCTTGCGATGTTGTTCCCCCATGAAAGTCGATCATATCGCCGGTAAGGGCTACAAAGCGCAGGTCTTTGCTTCTGGAGACCGAATCGAGGAGGTTCATAAGCGGTTTATGCCCGAAACCATAATGCTTTCGACGGGAGACGATCTCGGGATGAAACTGCTCCAGATCGAAGATCAAATGGGTGTCGGTAATGTGCAGAAAGGAAAGGGTGTCACTCTGCCCATTTACACGAAACGAAGTAACCAGGAGCATGAGGGCTAATACCCTGGTTACGAAGCGGCGTTTTTCCATAAATAAATTATTTCGAAGGTTTGAGTTCGAGGCTATCTACAACCTTCCCTTGCTGATCCACTACTTCAATCAGCAGGCGGTTGTCGTCTGCTTTTGCTCGGAGCAGGTTGTTATTGGAGTTGACCAGTACCGGGAATTTGTGATTGTCGGCGGTAGGCGCAACTTTCATGTGGCGATGCAGGTGTCCGCTCAGCATTACCTGTGCCCCAGCCTCATTTAGCAGGGGTACAAA
>Ga0182792_1000714_pt1 | contig 29888 bp, 26 predicted proteins | sample Passage237B_FD_130497 | JGI IMG/M metagenome (GOLD analysis project Ga0182792, IMG submission 130497) | Cellulose adapted compost microbial communities from Newby Island Compost Facility, Milpitas, CA, USA - Passage2 37B (version 2) (version 2) ...
ATGCGTCCGTCGTGGTCGAGCATGCACGAATGCAGTGAGCTGCCGGGGCGGCACAGCGTGGCGACGTCGTTGGCGAGCAGCCCGCGCAGGAAGGGGATGGCACCGGCGCCGGAGACTTCCATCTGTGTCATGGGCGTCAGGTCGAACAGGCCGGCCGCGCGGCGCACGGCGTGGTGCTCGGCCACGGCGTCGCCGAAGTCCAGCGGCACCTCCCAGCCCGCGTGTCGCGTCATGCGCGCACCACGGGCGAGCTGGGCGGCGTGCAGCGGCGAGGTCAGCGGGGCTCGGGACATGGAGGATCCGGTCGGCGGGGCGCGCGCACCTTAGCACCGGCTCCGTTGCACCGCAACGTGGCCGGGGCCGGGCGCGGTATCATCGCGGGGATGAAGCCATTCCAGAGCCATTTCCACGACGTCCGCGACATCCGCGTGCATGTGCGCGAGTGGGGCCGGCGCGGCGCGCCGATGCTGGTGATGCTGCACGGCTGGTCCGACGTCGGCGCCACCTTCCAGTTCGTCATCGACGCCTTCGAGCACGACTGGCACGTCGTCGCGCCGGACTGGCGCGGTCACGGCCTGAGCGGGCGCGGCCACGACGCCTACTGGTTCGCGGACTACCTCGGCGACCTCGACGCGCTGCTGCGCATCTACAGCCCGGAAGCGCCGGTGCGCATCGTCGGCCACAGCATGGGCGGCAACGTCGCCCACCTGTACGCCGGCATCCGGCCGGAGCGGGTGAGGGCGCTCGTGACACTCGAATCGCTGGCGCGGGCCGACCGGCCGGCCGACGAGGCGCCGGACCGTTACGCGACCTGGCTGGACCAGCTCGCCACGCGCAAGGCGCCGCGCGTCTACGAGTCGGTCGAGGCGCTGGCGCTGCGGCTGCGACGCGCCAATCCGCGCCTGACCGAGGCCCGCGCGCTCTTCATGGCGAGGCATTACACCGAGGCACACGAAGCGGGCGGAGTGCGCATCGCCGTCGAGCCGGCGCACCGCAACGCCCAGCCGGTGATCCACCGTCGCGCGGAGGCCGAGGCCTGCTGGCGCCGCATCACGGCGCCCGTCATGTGGCTGATGCAGGAGGGCACGCAGTGGCAGGAGATCCGCGGCATCGACGCCGAGGCCTACGACCGGACGCGGGCGTGCTTTGCGAACCTGCGTGAAACGCCGGTGCCCGATTGCGGTCACAATCTGCAGCACGACCAGCCGGAGCGCGTGGCCGCGCACATCGAGGCCTTCCTGGACGAGGTCGCGCCCTTCCACGCAGGATGACATGAGCACCTTTCCCCGCAATCCCGACCTGCACTGCCATTCCACCGCGTCCGACGGCTGGCTGCCGCCGGCCGAGGTGGTGCGGCGCGCGCACGCCAATGGCGTCGACCTGCTGGCGCTGACCGACCACGACACGCTGGCCGGGCTCGACGAGGCGAGCGCCGAGGCCGAGGTGCTGGGCGTGCGGCTGGTGCCGGGCGTCGAGATCTCGGTGACCTTCGCGTCCGAGACCGTGCATATCGTCGGGCTGGGCGTGGACCGCCACGACGCGGCGCTCAACGTCGGGCTCGCCGCGCTGCGCGAGGGCCGGCAGCAGCGCGCGCAGCGCATGGGCGAGGCGCTGGCCGGAATCGGCCTGCCGGGCGTCTACGAGGGCGCGCTGCGCTTCGCTCAGAACCCCGAGATGGTCGGCCGCGCTCACCTGGCGCGGCAGATCGTCGCCAGCGGCCACATGCCCGACGTCGGCACGGTGTTCCGCCATTACCTCGCCAAGGGCAAGCCCGGCTACGTCGAGCACCGGTGGGCGAGGCTGGAGGACGCCGTGGGCTGGATCCGCGGCGCCGGCGGCGTGGCCGTGATCGCGCATCCGGCGCGTTACCGGCTCGACGACATCGGCATGGAACACCTGTTCGACCGCTTCGTCGCCTGCGGCGGGGAGGGCGTGGAAGTGGTCTCCGGCGCGCACTCCGACGACGAGGTGCGGCGCTACGCCGAACTCGCGCGCCGGCGCGGCCTGCTGGCCTCGCGCGCGTCCGATTTCCACGGCGCCGGCGAGAGCCGCATCGACCTCGGCGCCTGCCCGCCGCTGCCGGACGGCTTGACGCCGGTCTGGACGCGGCTGTAGGAAACATCATGGCCCAGTTCTTCAGCGTCCATCCCGAGCAGCCCCAGCCCCGGCTGATGAAGCAGGCCGCCGACATCGTGCGCGGCGGCGGGCTGATCGTGTTCCCGACCGACTCGGCCTACGCGCTGGGTGGGCAGATGGGCAACGCCGACCTGCTCGCGCGCATCCGCCGCATCCGCGGCGTGGACGAGCGCCACCACTTCACGCTGATGTGCCGCGACCTGTCCGAGATCGGCACCTACGCCCGCGTCGACAACGCGCAGTACCGGCTGCTCAAGGCCACGACGCCGGGCACCTATACGTTCATCCTCGAGGGCACGCGCGAGCTGCCGCGCCGCGTGCTGCACCCGAAGCGCAAGACCATCGGCCTGCGCGTGCCCGACCATCCGGTCGTCGCGGCGCTGCTGGCCGGGCTGGGCGAGCCGCTGCTGAGCTCGACGCTGCTGCTGCCCGGCGAGGACCTGCCGCTGACCGACGCGCAGGAGATCCTCGACCGGCTCGGCAAGCAGGTGGACCTCGTGATCGAGGCCGGCTTCTGCGGGCCGGAGGCGACCAGCGTGATCGACCTGACCTCGGGTCTGCCCGATCTGGTCCGCGCGGGCAAGGGCGATCTGGCGCCGTTCGGGCTGGAGGCGCCGTGACGCGGTCGCGCCGGGCCGCTCTGCTAGAATCCGCCGTTTTCCGGCCTTCAGGCTTATGGATTCACTGATCACGACCCTCGCCATCTGGGCCTTGCCCGTGCTGCTGGCGATCACGCTGCACGAGGCGGCGCACGGCTACGTGGCGCGGCATTTCGGCGATCCGACCGCGGACGAGGCGGGACGCATCACGCTCAATCCCTTCCGTCACATCGATCCGGTGGGCACGGTGCTGGTGCCGACGGGCATTCTCGCGCTGTCGATGCTGTTCGGCGGCTCCGGCATGCTGTTCGGCTGGGCCAAGCCGGTGCCGGTGAATTTCGGGCGGCTGCGCAATCCCAAGTCCGACATGCTGTGGGTCGCGGCCGCCGGGCCGTTCATGAACCTCGTCATGGCCATCGGCTGGGCGGCGATGCTGAAGCTGGTCGTGAGCGCGGAGCCAGGGCTCTACACCGACGCGCTCGTGCACATGTCGCTCGCCGGCATCACGATCAACACCATCCTGATGTTCCTGAACCTGCTGCCGCTGCCGCCGCTCGACGGCGGGCGCATCGCGGTGAGCCTGCTGCCCGAGCGTCTGGCGTGGAATTTCGCACGCATCGAACCCTACGGTTTTGCGATCCTGCTGGTGCTGCTGTTCTCCGGTATCCTCGGTTCCATCCTGTGGCCGATGATCTCCGCCTTCCGCAGCCTGCTTTCGACCATTTTCGCTTTCTAGACCAAGCCTACCGACCATGTACGCAGAACGCGTTCTCTCAGGCATGCGGCCGACCGGCCGCCTGCACCTCGGCCACTACCACGGCGTGCTCAAGAACTGGGTGAAGCTGCAGGAGGAGTATCCCTGCCTGTTCTTCGTCGCCGACTGGCACGCGCTGACGACCAACTATGACTCGCCGCAGGTGATCGAGGAGAGCGTGTGGGACATGCTCATCGACTGGCTTGCCGCGGGTGTGGATCCGGCCCAGGCCACGCTGTTCATCCAGTCGCGCGTGCCCGAGCACGCCGAGCTGCACCTGCTGCTGTCGATGATGACGCCGCTGGGCTGGCTCGAACGCGTGCCGACCTACAAGGACCAGCAGGAAAAGCTGTCCAACAAGGACCTGTCGACCTACGGCTTCCTCGGCTATCCGCTGCTGCAGTCGGCCGACATCCTGATCTACCGCGCCGACAAGGTGCCGGTGGGTGAGGACCAGATTCCGCACGTCGAGATCACGCGCGAGGTCGCGCGCCGCTTCAACCACCTGTATGGCCGCGAGCCGGGCTTCGAGGAAAAGGCCAAGGAGGCCGCGCGCAAGCTCGGCACCAAGCGCTCGCGCCTGTACTTCGACCTGCGCACGCGCTTCCAGCAGGAAGGCGACGAGGCCGCGCTGGAGCAGGCCCACGCCGTGCTGGACGAGGCGCAGAACCTCAGCATGGCCGACCGCGAGCGCCTGTACGGCTACCTCGAGGGCAGCGGAAAGATGATCCTCGTCGAGCCCGAGGCGCTGCTGACGGAGGCCGCGCGCATGCCGGGCCTGGACGGCCAGAAGATGTCCAAGAGCTACAACAACACGATCTTCCTGCGCGAGGATCCGGATTCGGTGTCGCGCAAGATCCGCACGATGCAGACCGATCCGGCGCGCGTGCGCCGCACCGACCCCGGCGATCCGGGCAAGTGCCCGGTGTGGCAGTTCCACGTCGTGTATTCGGACGACGCCACGCGGGACTGGGTGCAGCAGGGCTGTCGCAGCGCGGGCATCGGCTGCATCGAGTGCAAGCAGCCGGTGATCGACGCGATCGTCGCCGAGCAGGAGGTCATGCGCGAGCGCGCCAAGCCCTACATCGAGGATCCCTCGCTGGTGCGCAACGTCATCGCCGACGGCTGCGAGCGCGCGCGCAAGCTCGCGCAGGAGACCATGCGCGACGTGCGCGAGAGCATGGGGCTGTCGTACTCGTGATGCGGGTGGCCGCATCCTGCGCTTGCGGTCGCCGTGCCCGTTCGGGATAGAATGGAGCGCCCGCTCGATCTCGCGCCGGTGGATGACGGCGCGCCAAAGGATGCGGTGGCGCGCCTGTACGGCGCGCCGATGCTCGAACTTCCGAAGGACCTCTACATCCCGCCCGATGCGCTGGAGGTGTTCCTCGAGGCCTTCGAGGGTCCGCTGGACCTGCTGCTGTACCTGATACGCAAGGCGAATCTCGACATCCTCGACATTCCGATGGCGCCGCTCACGCAGCAGTACCTCGGCTACGTCGAGGCCATGCGGCGCCACAACCTCGAGCTTGCGGCCGACTATCTGCTGATGGCGGCGACGCTGCTGGAGATCAAGTCACGCATGCTGCTGCCGCGCCCGAAGCGCGTGGACGAGGACGACGAGATCGACCCGCGCGAGGCGCTGGTGCGCCGTCTGCTCGAGTACGAGCAGATGAAGCTCGCCGCACTGCGTCTGGACGCGCTGCCGCGTATCGAGCGCGACTTCGACGTCGTCGGCGTGCTGGTGGTCGAGCGCATCGTCGAGCGACAGCCGGAGGTGAGTCTGCACGACCTGCAGGTGGCGTGGCTGGCGCTGATGAAGAAGGCGCGACTGACGCAGCACCACACGGTGCGGCACGAGGAGCTGTCGGTGCGCGAGCACATGAGCCGGATGCTGCGCCTGCTCGGCTCGGGTGAATTCGTGCCTTTCGAGCGGATGTTCGACCTTGGGCACGGCCGTGCCGGCCTCGTGGTGGGGTTTCTGGCGATGCTGGAACTGGTCAAGGAGCGACTGGTGGTCATCACCCAGGTGGAGCCGATGGCGCCGATCTTCGTGAAGCTTGCCGATGCTGCTGAACACGCCTGAGGATTACAAGCGCGTCATCGAGACCGCGCTGCTCGCCGCACACGGTCCGCTGGCGACCAGCGAGCTGCGCCGCATGTTCGACCCCGATCCGGGGCCGGAGCTGGTGCGCAAGCTGCTCGACGAGCTGCGCGCCGACTGGGAGGGGCGCGGCGTGGAACTGGTGCAGAGTGCCTCGGGCTGGCGTTTCCAGACGCGGCTCGAGTTCCAGGTGTATCTGGACCGGCTCAAGGACGAGAAGCCTCCCAGGTATTCGCGCGCGGTGCTGGAGACGCTGGCGATCATCGCCTACCGTCAGCCGGTCACGCGTGGCGACATCGAGGACATCCGCGGCGTCGCGGTGTCCCCGAACGTGATCAAGACGCTGGAGTCGCGCGGCTGGGTGGACGTGGTCGGCCACCGCGACACTCCGGGCCGGCCGGCGTTGCTCGCGACGACCCGGCGTTTTCTCGACGATCTGGGCCTGCGCAGCCTCTCCGAGCTGCCCCCGCTCGTCGAAATTGAAAGGATGATGGATCTTGTCGAACCCCAGGAAATCGCGCAGCCCGCTGCGCCCGCCGACGAAGAAGAACAAGTCTGAATCGACCGCCAGCGGCAATCCCGCGATGCGTCCCGACGCGCACAAGTCGGCGCTGGGCTCGTTCAAGCGCGAAGGACCGCCGCGCGTGCGTCCGCCACGCCCCGGTGCGGAGCCCAAGCTCAAGCCGGCCTCGTTCGCCGAGCCCGAGCGCCTGCAGAAGGTGCTGGCACAGATCGGCATCGGCTCGCGCCGCGAGATCGAGGAGTGGGTCATCGCCGGCCGCATCTCGGTCAATGGCCTGCCGGCCTCGCTGGGCCAGAAGATCGGGCCGGGGGACCGGGTCAAGTACAACGGCAAGCTGATCCCGCTGAAGTTCGCCGAGCAGCGCGAGTCGCGCGTGCTCCTCTACCACAAGCCCGAGGGCGAGATCGTCTCGCGCGACGATCCGGAGGGCCGTCCGTCGGTGTTTGACCGTCTGCCGATGCTCAAGAAGGGACGCTGGATCGCGGTCGGGCGGCTGGACTTCAACACCTCGGGCCTGCTGCTGTTCACGAACGACGGCGATCTGGCCAACAAGCTGATGCACCCGCGCTATGAGATGGAGCGCGAGTATGCCGTGCGCCTGCTCGGCCGGCTGGAGGACGAGCAGATCGAGATGCTGACCTCGGGCATCGAGCTGGAGGATGGCCCGGCACGTTTCTCGAGCCTGCGTGACGAAGGCGGCGAGGGCGCGAACCACTGGTACCGCGTGACGCTGTCCGAGGGACGCAACCGCGAGGTGCGCCGCATGTTCGAGGCCGTGGGCCTGACCGTGAGCCGCCTGATGCGCGTGCGCTACGGCCCGGTCGAGCTGCCGAGCAAGCTCAAGCGCGGCATGTGGATGGAGATGCCCGAGGCCCAGGTGCGTGCGCTGACCGGCAACGCCCAGCCGCAGCGCCAGCAGAGCCCGGAAGAGAAGCAGCGCCGCCGCCGCAACGAGGGTAAGGTGCACCGCACCACGGCGCCGCGTGCGGCCGAGGCCGGCAATGACGGCGGAAACCGTCGACGCCGCCCGCGCAAGGCGAGCAAAATTGCCTGATCCGAGCGCAGGCGCTATACTTTCCGGAATTCGGCGCGGCCCCGCTCGGGTTGCGCCGGTCTTCCGGTTGAATTCAACAGGGATGGGCGTTACGCCCATTTTTTATTTGCGGACGCGAAAATGGATGTCGAAGGTCTGGTCGAACGGGTCGTGAGCGGTCTCGGCTACGAGCTCGTCGACTTCGAGAGCACTCCGAAGGGTCGCCTGCTGCGCGTGTTCATCGACATCGAGCGCGGTGTCACCGTGGACGACTGCGCCACGGTGAGCAACCAGCTCACTCGCGTGTTCGAGGTGGAGAACGTCGATTACGACCGGCTTGAGGTCTCCTCGCCGGGGCTCGACCGTCCGCTGAAGAAGGCCGCAGATTTCGAACGTTTCGCCGGGCAGGAAGTGCAGTTGCGCCTGCGCATGCCCGTCAACAACCAGCGCAATTACATCGGCGTGCTCGCCGGCCTCACGGAGGGCCAGGTGCGCCTGACTACGGGGAAAGGCGAGATCGCCTTTCCGCTTGAAGAAATTGAAAAAGCACGCCTGGTTCCCAGGTTCTGAGAATTCGGATGTGGAGGTCTGTTAGATGAGCCGCGAAATACTGCTGCTTGTGGATGCGCTGGCACGTGAGAAGAACGTCGACAAAGAGATCGTGTTCCAGGCGCTCGAGTCCGCGCTCGCATCCGCGACGAAGAAACGCATTCATGACGATTCGGACGTACGCGTCACGATCGACCGCGAGACGGGCGACTACCAGTCGTTCCGCCGCTGGGTCGTGATGCCGGACGAGGAGGTCACGAACGATGAGGCCGAGATGGGCATCATCGACGCGCGCGAGATCGATCCCGAGATCGAGATCGGTGACTACATCGAGGAGCCGCTCGAGCCGATCGACTTCGGCCGCGTCGGCGCCCAGGCCGCCAAGCAGGTGATCCTGCAGAAGATCCGCGACGCCGAGCGCGAGCAGGTGCTCAACGACTTCCTCGAGCGCAAGGAGCACATGGTCTCCGGCACGATCAAGCGCATGGAGCGCGGCAACGCGATCATCGAGGTCGGCCGCCTGGAGGCCGTGATCCCGCGTGACCAGATGGTGCCGCGCGAGAACCTGCGCGTGGGCGACCGCGTCAAGGCCTACCTGCTGCGCATCGACCGCAACGCGCGCGGCCCGCAGCTGATCCTGTCGCGCACCGCGCCGGAATTCCTCGCCAAGCTGTTCGAGCTCGAGGTGCCGGAGATCGAGGAAGGCCTGCTGGAGATCAAGGGCTGCGCCCGCGACCCCGGCCTGCGCGCCAAGATCGCCGTGCATTCGCACGATCCGCGCATCGACCCGATCGGTACCTGCGTGGGCCTGCGCGGCTCGCGCGTGACCGCCGTGCGCAACGAGATCGCCGGCGAGCAGATCGACATCATCGTGTGGTCGCCCGATCCGGCGCAGTTCGTCATCGCCGCGCTGCAGCCGGCCGAGGTGGTGTCCATCGTCGTCGACGAGGAAACCCACAGCATGGACGTGGTGGTGGACGAGAACAACCTTGCCATCGCCATCGGCCGCAGCGGGCAGAACGTCAAGCTGGCCTCCGAGCTGACCGGCTGGACCATCAACCTGATGAGCGAGGAAGAATCCGCCCAGAAGGCGGACGAGGAACGCAGCGAGCTGCGTTCCCTGTTCATGAGCAAGCTCGACGTCGACGAGGAGATCGCCGACATCCTGATTGACGAAGGCTTTACCTCGCTCGAGGAGATCGCCTACGTCCCGCTCGCCGAGATGCTCGAGATCGAGGCCTTCGACGAGGGCACGGTCAACGAGCTCCGCGACCGCGCGCGCAACGTGTTGCTGACCGAGGCCATCGTGACCGAGGAGCAGCTCGAGCAGGTCTCGGAGGACATGCTCACGCTCGAGGGCATGGACAAGCCGCTGGCGGCCAAGCTGGCCCAGAACGGCGTGCGCACGCGCGACGAACTGGCCGATCTGGCCGTCGACGAACTGGTGGAGATGGCCGGCATTCCGGCCGACCGCGCCGCCGCACTGATCTCGGTTGCGCGCGCGCACTGGTTCGAAGAATGAGGGGAGGGGTTCAATGGATGAAATGAGCGTCAACCAGTTTGCCGGCGAGCTGAAGATGCCGGCCAACGTGTTGCTCGAACAGCTGCAGAAGGCCGGTGTGGCCAAGAGCGGCGTCGACGACCTGCTGACCGAGCAGGACAAGGCACGGCTGCTGGACTATCTGCGGCGTTCCCATGGGGACAGCCAGCCCAAGGGCAAGATCACGCTGACGCGCAAGCAGACGTCGGAGATCCGAGCCACCGACTCGTCGGGACGCGCGCGGACCGTGCAGGTCGAGGTGCGCAAGAAGCGCGTCTTCGTCAAGCGCGACGAACTGCTGCCCGAAGCCCCGCCCGCGGCCGCCCGGCCCGAGGCCCCGCCGGCCGAGCCGGCCGCTCCTCCGGTCGAGGACGTCGTGCCGGCTGACACCCCCGTGGTCGAGGTCCAGACCCCGCCGCCCGCTCCGGCGCCCGAGCCCGTGATGGAGGCCGAAGCCGCGCCCGCGGCGCCCGAGGCGCCGGCCGAACCGCCCGCCGCCGAGCCGGTCGAGGCGGCCAAGCCGGCCGCGCCCGAACGCAAGAAGGCCCGCGTGGCCGCCAAGGCCTATCTGACCCCCGAGGAAATCGCGGCACGCGAGGCCGAGGAACAGCGCATGCGCGAGCTGCGCGCCCGTCAGGAAGCCGACCTGCGCGCCCGTCAGGAACGCGAGGCCGCCGCCCGGGAAGCGGCTGCCCGTGCCGCCGAACAGCAGCGCGCGGCCGAGGCCGAGCCGCCGGCGAAGGCGCCCACCGGCACGCTGCACCGTCCGGCCAAGACCGAGGACCGTGGCGACCGTCGTGGTCGTGTCGCGCCCGCCGAGGAGGCGCCGAAGTCGCGCCGCGGCATCAAGACGCGCGGCGAGGTCGGCGGTGGTGGCGGCAACTGGAAGGGTGCCCGCGCCGGCGGTGGCCGCTCGCGCGGCAACAACCGCAACGACCAGTCCACCTTCCAGGCACCGACCGAGCCCATCGTGCGCGAGGTCCACGTCCCCGAGACCATCACCGTGGCCGACCTGGCCCATAAGATGGCCGTCAAGGCGACCGAGCTCATCAAGACGCTGATGAAGATGGGCTCGATGGTCACGATCAACCAGGTCCTGGATCAGGAAACGGCCATGATCCTGGTCGAGGAGATGGGCCACAAGGCCTTCGCCGCCAAGCTCGACGATCCCGACGCCTTCCTCGAGACGGCGGAGGAGCACGCCGACGCGCAGCTGCTGCCGCGCGCCCCGGTCGTGACCGTGATGGGCCACGTCGACCACGGCAAGACCTCGCTGCTCGACTACATCCGCACCTCCAAGGTCGCGGCGGGCGAGTTCGGCGGCATCACGCAGCACATCGGCGCCTACCACGTCGAGACGCCGCGCGGCATGCTGACCTTCCTCGACACGCCGGGCCACGAGGCCTTTACCGCGATGCGTGCCCGCGGCGCAAAGGCCACCGACATCGTGATCCTGGTGGTCGCCGCCGACGACGGCGTGATGCCGCAGACGCGTGAGGCCATCCACCACGCCAAGGCGGCCGGGGTGCCGCTGGTGGTCGCCGTCAACAAGATCGACAAGCCCGAGGCCAACCCCGAGCGCGTCAAGCAGGAGCTGGTCTCCGAGGGCGTCGTGCCGGAGGAGTACGGCGGCGACGCGATGTTCATCAACGTCTCGGCCAAGACCGGCCAGGGCATCGACGAACTGCTCGAGGCCGTGCTGCTGCAGGCCGAGGTGCTGGAACTGACGGCGCCGGTCGATACGCCGGCCAAGGGCCTGATCATCGAGGCCCGCCTCGACAAGGGCCGTGGCCCGGTGGCCTCGCTGCTGGTGCAGTCGGGCACGTTGCGCAAAGGTGACGTGCTGCTGGTCGGCGCGACCTACGGCCGCGTGCGCGCGATGCTCGACGAGAACGGCAAGGCCATCGAGGAGGCCGGTCCGTCGATCCCGGTCGAGATCCTGGGTCTGTCCGACGTCCCGGCCGCCGGCGACGAGGCCATCGCGCTGGTCGACGAGAAGAAGGCGCGCGAGATCGCGCTGTTCCGTCAGGGCAAGTTCCGCGACGTCAAGCTGGCCAAGCAGCAGGCCGCCAAGCTCGAGAACATGTTCGAGCAGATGGGCGAGTCCGAGGTCAAGGCGCTGCCGCTCATCGTCAAGGCCGACGTGCAGGGTTCGCAGGAAGCGCTGGTGCAGTCGCTCAACAAGCTCTCCACCGACGAGGTACGCGTCAACGTCATCCACAGCGCGGTGGGCGCCATCAGCGAGTCGGACGTCAACCTCGCCCAGGCCTCCGGCGCCGTGATCATCGGCTTCAACATCCGTGCCGATGCCGGCGCGCGTCGCCTGGCCGAGAGCTTCGGCGTCGACATCCGCTACTACAACATCATCTACGACGCCGTGGATGACGTGAAGGCAGCGCTGTCGGGCATGCTTTCGCCGGAGAGGCGCGAGAACATCATCGGCATGGTCGAGGTGCGCCAGGTCTTCCGCGTGCCGAAGGTCGGCGCCGTGGCGGGCTGCTACGTCACCGAGGGCCTGGTCAAGCGCGGTTCGCTGGTGCGCGTGCTGCGCGACAACACCGTCATCCACAGCGGCAGCCTCGAATCGCTCAAGCGCTTCAAGGACGACGTCAAGGAAGTGCGCGCGGGCTTCGAGTGCGGCCTGTCGGTCAAGAACTACAACGACATCGCGGAAGGCGACCAGCTGGAGATCTACGAGATCCAGGAAATCGCCCGGACGCTGTAAGAAGAAGCGATGGCCAAGGAGTTCTCCCGCAGCCAGCGCGTCGTCGAGCAGATCCGGCGCGAGCTGGCCGAGCTGATCCGGACGGAAGTGAAGGACCCCCGCGTGGGGTTCATCACCCTGACCGACGTGGAGATCACGCCGGACTATGCGCATGCCAAGGTCTACTTCACGTCGATGACCGGCGAGCAGGACGTGCCGCAGATCCTCGTCGGCTTGCGCCGCGCGAGCGGCTTCCTGCGCCGCGAGCTCGGTCGTCGCGTGCGCATCCACACCACGCCGGAGCTGCACTTCGTCTATGACCGGTCGGTCGAGGAGGGCAGCCGCATGTCCCGCCTGATCGACGAGGTCGTGCGCGAGGACGCGGCGCGGGCGGACAAGGACCCGTCCTCCGAATCGTGAACGCTCCGCAACGCAGGGCGGCGCGCCAGCGTGTCGATGGCGTGCTGCTGCTCGACAAGCCGTCCGGCCTGAGCTCCAACACCGCGCTGCAGAAGGCCCGGCGCCTGCTCAACGCCGCCAAGGCAGGGCACACCGGCACGCTGGACCCGATGGCTACCGGCCTGCTGCCGCTGACCTTCGGCGAGGCGACCAAGTTCTCCCAGACGCTGCTCGACGCCGACAAGGTGTACGAGGCGACCGTTCGCCTCGGCAGCGAGACCGACACCGGCGACGCCGAAGGGCAGGTCATCGCGACGGCTCCCGTCAACGTCACGCGCGAGGCGCTGGGCGCCGCACTCGTGGCTTTCCGCGGCGGGATCGAGCAGATCCCGCCGATGCATTCCGCGCTCAAGCGCGACGGCAAGCCGCTGTATGAATACGCCCGTGCCGGCATCGAGGTCGAGCGCGCGCCGCGCCGCGTGACCATCCACGCGCTCGACGTGCTCGGCTTCGACGGCACGGAGGCGCGGCTGCGCGTGCATTGCAGCAAGGGTACCTACATCCGCACGCTGGCGATCGACCTGGGGCGTGCGCTCGGTTGCGGCGCGCACCTGAGCGCGCTGCGGCGCACCGCGATCGGTCCTTTCGGCATCGAGGACGCCGTGACGCTGGAGGCCTTCGAGGCGGCCGACGACCGTGTCGCGCTGCTCGCGCCGGTCGACGCGCTGATCGCGCACTGGCCGCGCATCGACCTGACGCCGGAGCAGGGCGCCGACATCCTCCAGGGGCGCGAGATCCGGGGCGGCGACGCCGTCGGGCTGCTGCGGCTCTATTGCGAAGACCGTTTCCTCGGCCTGGGCGAGCGCCGCGCCGACGGCCGCATCGCGCCGAAACGCCTGATCGCCACCGAAGCATGAGCCTGGGCACGGGCCCGGCCCGGAATGATTGAGTTTTAACCGACGCGCGCGTTATAATCGCGCACTTGAATCCAGAAGATCGAAACGAGTAAACACCAACATGGCTCTCGAAACCGCAACCAAGTCCCAGATCGTTTCCGAATACCAGCGCAAGCCGGGCGACACCGGCTCGCCGGAAGTTCAGGTCGCCCTGCTGACCGCCCGCATCAACGGTCTGACCGCCCACTTCAAGGCCAACGCGAAGGATCACCACTCGCGTCGCGGTCTGCTGAAGATGGTCAGCCAGCGTCGCAAGCTGCTCGACTACCTCAAGGGTCGCAACGCTGACAGCTACCGCAACCTGATCGAGCGTCTGGGCCTGCGCAAGTAACCGCTCGCACCGCCGAGCCGGACTACGCCCATCGTTTCATCCGTGCGAAAAGCCGGTACGGTGCCTCATACCGTTCCGGCTTTTTCGTTCTTGCGGTCCAGAACATCGTGCGCATGGTTGTCGTTTGCCGAGCGCCATTACTGAAAGGAATTCACCGTGCCTCAATCCATCAAGAAGACATTCACGTACGGCGCGCACACCGTCACCCTGGAGACGGGTGAGATCGCCCGCCAGGCCGGCGGTGCCGTCATCGTCAACATGGACGACACCGTCGTCCTCGCCACCGTCGTCGCGCAGCGCGAGCCCAAGCCGGGCCAGGACTTCTTCCCGCTCACCGTCGACTACGTCGAGAAGTTCTACGCCGCCGGCCGCGTGCCGGGCGGCTTCTTCAAGCGTGAGGGCCGTCCGACCGAGAAGGAGACGCTGACGTCCCGCCTGATCGACCGTCCGATCCGTCCGCTCTTCCCGGACGGCTTCTACAACGAAGTCCAGATCATCGCGATGGTGCTGTCGCTGAACCCCGAGGTCGATCCGGACATTCCGGCGATGATCGCCGCCTCGGCCGCGCTGGCCATCTCCGGCGTGCCGTTCAACGGCCCGATCGGTGCCGCGCGCGTCGGCTACGTCGACGGCCAGTACGTGCTGAACCCGACCCAGAGCCAGCTCAAGCAGAGCGCGCTCGACCTCGTCGTCGCCGGTACCGAGACCGCCGTGCTGATGGTCGAGTCCGAAGCCAAGGAACTGCCCGAGGACGTCATGCTCGGCTCCGTGGTGTTCGGCCACGAGCAGATGCAGGCCGCCATCCGCGCGATCAACGAGCTGGTCGAGGTGGCCGGCAAGCCGGAATGGGACTGGCAGCCGCCGCCGGCCAACGAGGCCCTGATCGCGCGCCTGCGCGAGCTGGCCTACGAGCCGCTGAGCCAGGCCTACAGCATCACCAGCAAGCAGCAGCGCACCGTGCGCGTCAACGAGATCCGCGCCGAGGTCGTCGCCGCGCTGACCGAGGGCGTCGAGAACCCGCCGTCGGCCAACGAGATCAAGGACATGTTCCACAACCTCGAGGCCGAGATCGTCCGCAGCCGCATCCTGGCCGGCGAGCCGCGCATCGACGGCCGCGACACGCGCACCGTGCGTCCGATCGACATCCGCGTCGGCGTGCTGCCGCGTGCCCACGGCTCCGCGCTGTTCACCCGTGGCGAGACGCAGGCGCTGGTCGTCGCCACGCTGGGCACCGGCCGTGACGAGCAGATCATCGACGCGATCGCGGGCGAGTACCGCGAGAACTTCATGCTGCACTACAACTTCCCGCCGTTCTGCACGGGCGAGACCGGCCGGTTCGGCGGCACCAAGCGCCGCGAGATCGGCCACGGCCGTCTGGCCAAGCGCGCGCTGATCGCCGCGCTGCCGAAGCCGGAGGATTTCGGCTACACCGTGCGCGTGGTCTCCGAGATCACCGAATCGAACGGCTCCAGCTCGATGGCCTCGGTGTGCGGCGGCTCGCTCGCGCTGATGGACGCCGGCGTGCCGATGAGCGCCCACGTGGCCGGCATCGCCATGGGCCTGATCAAGGAAGGCAACCGCTTCGCCGTGCTGACCGACATCCTCGGCGACGAGGACCACCTCGGCGACATGGACTTCAAGGTGGCCGGCACCGAGAACGGCGTGACCGCCCTGCAGATGGACATCAAGATCCAGGGCATCACCAAGGAGATCATGCAGGTCGCGCTGGCCCAGGCCAAGGAAGGCCGCATGCACATCCTCGGCATCATGAAGCAGGCGCTGGCCTCGCACCGCGGCGAGGTTTCCGCCTACGCCCCGCGCATGCTGACGATGAAGATCAACCCCGAGAAGATCCGTGACGTGATCGGCAAGGGCGGCGCCGTGATCCGCGCGCTTCAGGAGGAGACCGGCGCGATCATCGAGATCGAGGACGACGGCACCGTCACGATCTCCTCGGTCAGCTCCGAGGGCGCCCAGCTCGCCAAGAGCAAGATCGAGGCGATCACGGCCGAGGCCGAGGTCGGCCGCGTCTATGACGGCACGGTCGTGCGTCTGCTCGACTTCGGCGCCATCGTGAACATCCTGCCGGGCAAGGACGGCCTGCTGCACATCTCGCAGATCGCCAACGAGCGCGTCAACGCCGTGACCGACTACCTGTCGGAAGGCCAGGCCGTGCGCGTGAAGGTGCTCGAGACCGACGAGCGCGGCAAGATCCGCCTGAGCATGAAGGCGCTGCTCGAGGAGCAGGCCGCCGCCGAGTGACCGGACGGACGTGAAACGCAAAGGGGACGCCGAGGCGTCCCCTTTTTTCTTTCAGGCCCCGCGAAAGGGCGGGATGCCTACTTGGCGACCTGGCGCTCGCGGATCTCCTCGAGCGTCTTGCAGTCGATGCACAGCGTCGCCGTGGGACGCGCCTCGAGCCGCTTGAGGCCGATCTCGACGCCGCAGCTGTCGCAGTAGCCGTATTCGCCGGCCTCGATGCGGCTGAGCGCCTCGTTGATCTTCTTGATCAGGCGGCGTTCGCGGTCCCGGTTGCGCAGCTCTAGCGCCATGTCCGATTCCTGGCTGGCGCGGTCGTTGGGGTCGGCGAACACCGTGGCCTCGTCCTGCATGGTATGCACCGTGCGGTCGATGTCCTCCATCATGATCCGGCGGGCATTCTCGAGGATCGTCCGGAAATGGGCGAGTTGCGCCGCGCTCATGTATTCCTCGCCCTTGGCGGGAACATAGGGGGTGAAGCCCTTGCTCAGCGATTCATCCGACATGCGCATGATCCGGTCATCAAAGGAAGCGCACTAATAGCAGAATCACCCGTCGGAGACAAGCCGTAAATTCATCGGGATCGGCTCTGGAAGCCGCTCCCCGGTCCGACGAATCGGTTTGACGGCACGGGTCCGGGTGTGTAGAATGCGCGGCTCTCGGGGTGTAGCGCAGTCCGGTAGCGCGCTTGCTTTGGGAGCAAGATGTCGGGGGTTCGAATCCCTCCACCCCGACCAGCTCACCCCGATGTGCCCGGACGGATACGAGTCTGCCCGTAGCTCAATTGGATAGAGCACCGGCCTTCTAAGCCGGGGGTTGCAGGTTCGATCCCTGCCGGGCAGGCCAACAGGTTTCGCATCGCGGTTTCCGGACTGCGCTGCACACGCTCAGTGGCGGCATTAGCTCAGTTGGTAGAGCACTGGATTGTGGCTCCAGGTGTCACCGGTTCGATTCCGGTATGTCGCCCCATACAACGCAAGACGGCACCCCTCGGGGTGCCGTTTCTGCTTTCCGGGCCCGTCTTCGCGGGCCGTTCCTTCCTCAGTCGAGCAGCGGGTAGGCGCCGCTCGCGTCGTGCGTCTCGCGTCCGGTCAGCGGCGGGTTGAAGACGCACACCATGCGCATCGGCACGCCGCGGTTGGCGCGCAGCACGTGGTGGTCGTGCCGGTTCAGCGCGTACAGCGTGCCGGGGCGGATGGCGTGTACTTCGCCCGTGCCCAGGTCCTCGATCTCGCCTTCGCCCTCGATGCAATACACGGTCTCGAGGTGGTTGCGGTACTGCATTTCCAGCGTGGCGCCGGCCTTGATGATGGTGTCGTTGACGGAATAGCCCATGCCGTCCTGCTTGAGGATGAGGCGGCGGCTGGTCCAGCCCTCGGCATCGACGTCGGCGTCGGTGCCGAGGATCCGGTCGAGATGTCTGACGATCATGGATTCTCCTGTGGTTGCGTGGACGGGCCGCCGTCCGGCGGCCCCGGAACTCAGGCGGCGCTCTTCTCGGCCACCGGGGTGTGGGACGCGAGCACGGCGGCGAGGCTGCGCTCGATGATGTCCAGGCCGCGGACCAGCTCTTCCTCGCTGATGGTCAGGCTGGGCAGCAGCTTGAGCACCTCGTCGGAGACGCCGGCGGTCTCGATGATCAGGCCTTCTTCGAAGCAGGCCGCCGAGACCTTGCCGGCGATCGCGGCGTCCTCGAAGGCGATGCCCCAGATCAGCCCGCGGCCACGCACCGTCGCGGCCACGCCCGAGGTCTCGACGATGGACTGCAGGCGCTCGGCGACGAGGCGGGCCTTGGCGGCGACGGATTTCGCCAGCCAGCCCTCGGCCCAGAAGTCGAGCGCGGCCGTGGCCGTGACGAAGGCCGGACAATGGCCGCGGAAGGTGCCGTTGTGTTCGCCCGGCGCCCAGACGTCGAACTCGGGCTTCATCAGCACCAGCGACAGCGGAAGGCCGTAACCGGACAGCGATTTCGACAGCGTGATGATGTCGGGGTCGATGCCGGCTTCCTCGAAGCTGAAGAAGGTGCCGGTGCGGCCGCAGCCGACCTGGATGTCGTCGACGATCAGCAGCACGCCGTGGCGGCGCGTGATGTCGCGCAGGCGACGCAGCCATTCGGTGCTGGCGACGTTGACGCCGCCCTCGGCCTGCACCGTCTCGAGGATTACGGCGGCCGGCGTATCGAGCCCGCTGCCGTCGTCCTCCAGCATGCGGTCGAGGTAGTCGAGGGTGTCGACGTCGTCGCCCAGATAGCCTTCGAAGGGCACGGCCAGCGTGTTGTTGAGCGGCACGCCCGCGCCGGCGCGCTTGAAGCCGTTTCCGGTCACGGCCAGCGCGCCGAGCGTCATGCCGTGGAAGGCGTTCGTGAAGTTCACGATGCGCTCGCGGCCGGTGACCTTGCGCGCGAGCTTGAGTGCCGATTCGACGGCGTTGGTGCCGGTCGGGCCGGGAAACTGCATCTTGTACGTCATGCCGCGCGGCTCGAGGATGACCTCGTTGAAGCGTTCGATGAAACGCTGCTTGGCCACGCTGTACATGTCCAGCGTGTGCGTGATGCCGTCGCCGGCCAGATAGTCGATCAGCGCGCTCTTGATGCGGTCCGGATTGTGGCCGTAGTTCAGCACGCCGGCACCGGCGAAGAAGTCCAGGTAGCTCCGGCCGTCGACGTCGGTCATCCAGGCGCCCTTGGCGCTCTTGAACACGGCCGGAAAGCTGCGGCAGTAGCTGCGTACCTCGGATTCGTGGCGTTCGAAGGTGTTCATCGCGTTTTCTCCTCTCGATTTGGGTTCTGGTGTCGTGTCGCGCGGGGGAGGGGGCCGATGCGGTAGAGCGGCTCGGCCGGATGCCCCGCCGGGAACAGATCCTCGGTGAAGTGGGGCAGGACGGTGCAGGCGACGCCGAGCTCGCGTGCCATGGCCGCGAACAGGCGGCGTGACGGCGCGTTGTCGTCGCTGACCGTGGCGGTCAGCCAGCGTGCGTCCCGCACGGCGGGCAGTTCCAGCCACCGGCGCAGCAGGGCCTTGCCCAGTCCGCGGCCCCGCTCGCTGCGGGCCACGCCGATCTGCCACACGAAGGCGGCCTCGGGCTCGCGCGGTGGGCGATAGCCGATGACGGCGCCGACTGGTCCGCCCGCGCGCTCCGCGATCAGGCAGGTGCCGCCGAAGTCGCTGGCGAAGACCAGGTAGAAATAGGCGGTGTTGGCCTCCAGCGTGCCGGCCTCGCGCACCAGTCGCCACAGGGCGGCGCCGTCGCGGACGGTGGCGCTGCGGAAGGTGATGCCGTCGTGAATGGAATCGTCCATGAGTCCTTTGAATGCTGTTGTCATTGTGCGGGCGTGATACGGGCCCGGGCGCCATGTGGCGCGGGCGAAAACGGATCAGGGAGGCGATCGGCCTTCGGCCGGAGGGAACGGGGTGCCGGAGCGGAAGGGCAGCGCGGTCACCGCCGGAGTGCGCCGTGCGGCCCCGTTCGGGCGGCTGGCGAGTGGCGTGGGAAAGTAGGGGGTCGAGGGGCGGTCAGGTGGTCGTTCTGGCGTGAATCCGGACATCGATCCGCAGACTGCATCTCGCCGGGGCGAAACCGTCTGCTGCTGTGATGGAAGCGGACACCATAACATGTTTGTACCAATGTTTCCAAACCGGCCCGGCCGCCGCCCCGACGCGTGGCCGGTTTACAATCGTCCCCGACACCACCGGAGAACGCCGCATGTCCAAGCTCATCATCGTGCCCGCGGGCGACACCGAAGCCCACGCGGCGGATCGCATCCTCGGCGCGCTGGAGACTTCGCCGCGCATCACCGACGCATGCGTGAACGGACAGGAGCACCCGGTGCCCGAACCCGCGCGCGAGGACGCCGTGGTGCTGGTCGCCGCCGCGGGCTGGACGGAACGCATGACGATGTCCGATGCGGGTGCCCTGCTGGTCCGGGCGAACGAACGCGGCGCGGCCGTGCACGTGGCGCTGGTCGACGGAGCGGAGGCCCCGGGCATGACGGCGCTGCCGGAGCCGTTCGCCTTCCTGAGCGAAGCGACCACGCACGACGTGCGTCACGCGCACTGGGCCGACGATGTCGCCGCGCTGATCGACACGCTCTCGGCGTCGATGCCAGTCGTCGCCGGTCCGGTGCAGGCGCTGCCGGCACGCCAGCTGCTGTTCGCGGCAGGGCTGGTCGGCGCCCTGGCGCTGCTCGGTGCGCTGCTGGTGGTGAGCCGCATGTGGACCGACACGCCGGCCGTCGTCGGCAGCTGGGTCGCCGAGGTCGATTACGGACGCGGTCTGGTGCGCGAGGAACGCTTCGATTTCCGTCAGGCCGGCGGCCAGATCACCGGCAACGCGACCTGGCAGGGCGTACGCCGCGCCATCGAGGGCGCGGTGCAGGACGGCGAGCGCCTGAGCTTCCACACCCGCGCGCACGAGAACCGCGGCAGCGAGCGGCGCGAGCTGCGGCTCGACTACGTGGGCCTCGTCGCCGGAGACGGCATCCGCTTCACGCTGCGCGCCAGCGGTGGCTTCGAGGAGCGGCCGCCGGTGGAATTCACGGCGCGGCGCTTGGACAATTGAGACACGGGATCACGCCTTGAGCCACCTCCCTACGCGCGGTGCCTGGATCGGGCTGTTCCTGCCGTTCGCGCTCGGCTATTACCTGTCGTACCTGCTGCGCACCGTCAACGCGGTGATCTCGCCCGACCTGACCGGGGAGCTGACGCTGTCCTCGGCCGATCTCGGGCTGCTGACCAGCGCGTACTTCCTGACCTTCGGGCTCGCGCAGATTCCGCTCGGCATCGCGCTCGACCGCTACGGGCCACGCCGCATCAACGCCGTGCTGCTGCTCGTGGCGGCCTGCGGCTGTGTGGTGTTCGCGCTCGGCACCGACATGCCCGAGCTGAGCGTCGGGCGCGGCCTGATCGGACTGGGGGTTTCGGCCTGCCTGATGGCGGGGCTGAAGGCGTTCTCGATGTGGTTCCCGGCCGAGCGGCAGAGCTCGATGACGGGCTTCATCATGGCTTTCGGCGCGCTCGGCGCGCTGACCGCCGCCACGCCGATCGAGGCCATGCTGCCGTTCATGGGCTGGCGCGGCGTGTTCTGGCTGCTCGCGGCCGCGGCCGTGGCCGCCGCCGCCGGCGTGTGGTGGCGCATTCCGGACACGCCGCGCGCCGAAGGCATCGGCTCGCTGCGCGAGTCCTTCGTGTCCCTCGGACACATCTTCCGCTCGCTCGAGTTCCTGCGCTTCGCCGGCACGGCGATGTTCTTCACCGGCGGCTTCATGGCACTGCAGAGCCTGTGGGCCGTGCCGTGGCTGATGACGGTCGACGGCCTGTCACGCAGCCAGGCCGCAGGCTATCTGGTGCTGCTCAACCTCGGCATGTTCTGCGGCCAGATGTCCATCGGCTTCTTCGGCACGCGGCTCGCGCGGCGCGGCGTGCGGCCGCTCAACCTGCTGCAGGTCGGCTATTGCTGCGTGCTCGCGACCGAGGTGATGATCGTCACCGGCTGGCTGCCTTCGGCGCCGCTGTGGTTCCTGCTCGGCCTGCTCGCGGCGGTCAACGCGCAGGCCTACGTCGCGGCCGGGTCATGCTTCCCGCGCGAGGCCTTCGGCCGCGTCAGCACCGCGATCAACCTGATGGCCTTCGCCGGTGCCTTCGTCGTGCAGTGGGGCATGGGCATCGCGCTCGACGTGCTCGATGCCGCCGGCCATGGCGGCGTGGTGGCGCTTACGAGCGCCTTCCTGATGCTGATGGCGGTGCAGTCCGTGATGATCGTGCCGCTCTTCCTCGGGCGGCAGCGGCTTCACACGAACTGAGCGGCGGCGTGACCGGACGACCACGCCCACTGGAAATTGAAGCCGCCCAGATGTCCGGTGACGTCCATGACCTCGCCGACGAAGAACAGCCCCGGCACGTCGCGCGCCTCCATCGTCTTCGATGACAGCGCGTCGGTGTCGACGCCCCCCAGCGTGACCTCGGCCTTGGCGTAGCCCTGCGTGCCCGAGGGCAGGATGCGCCAGTCCGACAGCGCCTCGGCGACGGCCGTCAGCTCGCGCGGCGAGAACTGGTTGAGCGGGCGTTCCCAGCCCATCAGCGCGCACCACGCCTGCGCGAAGCGGCGCGGCAGGTGGTCGGCCAGCAGGTTGGCGAGGAGCGTGCGGCTGCCGGCGTGTTCCGCGAGCCAGGCCGTCACTTCCAGATCCGGCAGCAGGTTCACCGACACCGGTTCCCACGGCGCGTCCGCGTAGGCCTGCTGCTGCCAGTAACTCGACACCTGCAGGATGACCGGGCCGGATAGGCCGCGGTGCGTGATCAGCATGGCCTCGCGGAAGCGTCCGCCGTTGCACCGCGCGATGACGTCGAGCGAGGCGCCCGACAGCGGCGCGAAGCGCTCCAGCGTCTCGGGCGGCAGCGTCAGCGGCACCAGCGCGGGACGCGGCGGCACCACCGGCAGGCCGAACTGCTCGGCGATGCGGTAGCCGAACGGCGTGGCGCCGATCTTGGGGATGGACAGTCCGCCGGTGGCGATCACCAGGCTCTCGCAGCGCAGCGTGCCGCGCGCGGTGTCGAGTTCGAAGCGCGTGCCGCCTCCGCCGATGCGGCGCACGGCGTGAACGGCGCAGGGCATGGCCCATTCGACGACGCCCCATTCGCACTCGGTGCGCAGCATCGCGATGATGTCCTGCGCGGACTCGTTGCAGAACAGCTGGCCGTGCTCACGCTCGTGATACTCGATGCCGTGGCGCTCGACCATTCCGATGAAGTCGGTGGAGCCGAAACGCGCCAGCGCCGAACGCGCGAAGTGCGGGTTGCGCGACAGGAAGTTCGCGGCCTCGACGCGGCGGTTCGTGAAGTTGCAGCGTCCGCCGCCGGAGATGCGGATCTTCTCGGCAAGCTTCTCGGCGTGATCGACGAGCAGCACGCGCCGGCCGCGCTGGCCGGCCTGGGCCGCGCACATCATGCCGGCCGCGCCGGCGCCGATCACGATGACGTCGAAGGTTTCGATCCGGGACAAGATGGTGGCCGCGTGGCTGGAAACGCGGCAGGATACGCGCTCGCCCATCCACCGGCAAACGGAGTGCGACCATGACCCGCAAACTCGACCCCGAGGCCCGCCGCGCGGCGCTCGCGAGCCTGCCCGAGTGGCGCGAGGTGGAAGGCCGTGACGCGATCACGCGCAGCCTGCGCTTCGCCGATTTCGGCGCCGCCTTCGCCTTCATGACGCGCGTGGCGCTGCGCGCCGAGCAGATGAACCATCACCCGGAGTGGTTCAACGTCTACGACCGCGTGGACGTCACGCTGTCGACGCACGATGCGGGCGGCCTGAGCGAGCTCGACGTGGAGCTGGCGCGTTTCATCGACGCGCAGGCATGAAGAAACGGCGCCCTCGGGCGCCGTTCCGTCCGCGTCGCGGCCGGGCTCAGGCCTTGGCCAGCGCCTGATCGAGGTCCGCGATCAGGTCGTCGACGTGCTCGATGCCGATCGACAGCCGGATCATGTCCTCGGACACGCCGGCCTTCTTCAGCTCGTCCGGACCGAGCTGGCGGTGCGTGGTCGAAGCCGGATGGCAGGCCAGCGTCTTGCAGTCGCCGATGTTGACGAGGCGGGTGACGAGCTGCAGCGCGTCCTGGAAGCGCGCACCGGCCGCCGCGCCGCCGTTCACGCCGAAGTTCAGGATGCCCGAGGCGCGGCCCCCCATGTATTTCCGCACCAGCGGGTGGTCGGGGTGGTCCGGCAGGCCGGCGTACTGTACCCAGCCCACCTTGGGATGCGACTTCAGGTACTGCGCGATCTTCAGCGCGTTCTCGCAGATGCGGTCCATGCGCAGCGCCAGCGTCTCGATGCCCTGCAGGATCAGGAAGGCGTTGAACGGCGAGATCGCCGCGCCCATGTTGCGCAGCGGCACGACGCGCGCGCGGGCGATGTAGGCCGCCGGCCCCATCGCCTCGGTGTAGACGACGCCGTGGTAGGACACGTCCGGCTCGTTCAGGCGGCGGAACTTCTGCTTGTGCTCGGCCCACGGGAACTTGCCCGAGTCGACGATGATGCCGCCGATGGAGTTGCCGTGGCCGCCCAGGTACTTGGTCAGCGCATGCACGACGATGTCCGCGCCGTGCTCGAAGGGACGGCACAGGTAGGGCGAGGGCACGGTGTTGTCGACGATCACCGGCACGCCGTGGCGGTGCGCGATGCTGGCGAGCAGCTCGAAATCGGTGATGTTGCCGAGCGGGTTGCCGACCGACTCGCAGAACACGGCCTTGGTCCGGTCGTCGATCAGGCGCTCGAAGCTCGCCGGATCGCGGTGGTCGGCAAAGCGTACCTCGATGCCGTACTGCGGCAGCGTGTGCGCGAACAGGTTGTAGGTGCCGCCGTACAGCGTGGCCGAGGTCACGATGTTGTCGCCGGCCTCGGCGATGGTCTGGATCGCCGCCGTGATGGCCGCCATGCCCGAGGCCATCGCCAGCGCGGCCACGCCGCCTTCCAGCTCCGCGACGCGCTTCTCGAGCACGTCGGTGGTCGGGTTCATGATGCGGGTGTAGATGTTGCCCGGCACCTTCAGGTCGAACAGGTCGGCGCCGTGCTGGGTGTCGTCGAAGGCGTACGACGTGGTCTGGTAGATCGGCACCGCGACCGCGCGGGTCGTCGGATCGGGCGAGTAGCCGCCGTGGACGGCGATGGTTTCCAGTTTCAAGAGGACCTCCTTTCCTGTCGTGGAAGCGGCGAGTATAGACGCCCGGACTCAGCGCCGGCGCAGCTCGGCCCGCAGCAGGCCGCGCAGCGCGTTTCCGACGTAGAGCGCGGCGGCCGATTCCAGCGCCGCGCGGTCGAGCACGGCCTCGCGCGCGCGGCCGGCCTCGAGCAGCTCGCGCCGCAGCACGCCGTCGAGTGCGCCGCAGGCCAGCGGCGGCGTCCGCAACACGCCGTCGCCGGGGTCGACGAACACCGTGCTGCGCGCGCCCTCGGCGACCTCGCCGCGCTCGTTCAGGAAGATCAGGTCGAACAGCCCGGCCGCCTCGGCCTCGCGCGAGGCGGCATCGTAGCGTGCGCGAGCCGTGGTCTTGTGGCGCAGCAGCGGATCGGACGACGACACGGTTTCCGGCGCGAGCGCGACCGGCACGGGGCCGGTCTGATCCCGCATCGGCGCGCCGGTGATCGCGAAGCCGCCGTCCGGCCGCAGTTCCAGCCGCACGCGGTGCAGGCCCGACCGCGTCGCCGCGTGGTGCAGCAGCGCCGCGCGCAGCACCCCGACGTCGCACGGGATGCCCAGATGGGCGGCGGAGGAGGCGATCCGCGCCAGATGGCCGGCCAGGCGCGGGTAGGGCGTGGCCGTGCCGGCCTCGCACCGCAGCGTCTCGATCAGGCCGAAGGGCGGCGTCAGCCCCGTCAGGAAACGGCCCTTGAGCAGGCATTCCTCCCATTCGGCCTCGGGGTCGGAGTCCGCCACGATGCCGCTGCCGATGCCGCAGCGGAAGGTACCGTCGCGCCCGATCTCCAGCGTGCGGATCGGCACGCTGAAGCGGAAGTCGCCGTCCGGCGCGATCCAGCCCAGCGCGCCGCAGTACAGGCCGCGCGGCGCGTCCTCGAGCGCGGCGATGATCTCCATCGCGCGGATCTTCGGCGCGCCGGTCACCGAGCCGCAGGGGAACAGCGCGCGGAACACGTCGAGCAGTCCGGCGTCGACCGGCCCGGCGGACACCGTGGACGTGAGCTGCCACAGGCTGGGATAGGCCTCGATGTCGAACAGGCTGTCGACGCACACGCCGCCCGGAGGCGCGAGGCGGCCGAGGTCGTTGCGGATCAGGTCCACGATCATGACGTTTTCGGCGCGGTTTTTCTCCGTGCCGAGCGCGGCCCGCGGATCGGCCTCGCGCGGGGCCGTGCCCTTCATCGGCCGGCAGGTCAGGCGCCGGCCCTGCCGTTCCACGAAAAGCTCCGGCGAGCGCGACAGGATGGCGCCGTCCTCGTGCAGCACGCAGGCGCCGTGCCGCACCGGCTGCCGCTCGCGCAGCGCCGCGTACAGCGCCAGCGGATGACCGAGGCACTGCCCGTACAGCGGGAAGGTGAAATTGACCTGGTAGCAGTCGCCGTCGCGGATCCAGCGCTGGATGCGTCCGACCGCGTCGAGGTAGCGCGCGCGCTCCATGCCGGTCCGCACGCCGCCCAGCGCCGGCAGGCGGGCGTGTTCGTCGAGCGCCGCGACGCGTTCCGCGATGAAGGCCCCGGTCTCGGCGGCCGAAAGCGTCCGGCCGCGCGCGAACACCCAGGCCGTCAGCAACGGGACGTCGTCCGGCGCGGCGTGGCGGCCGAAGCAGGCGCCCAGCTCGTACCCGGCCGCGAGCGCGACCCAGTGGCCGGCACGGCCGGCCGCCTCGATGCGGGAGAAAGCGTGTTCCAGTCCGTCCCGGTCGGTGCACACGATGCGCTCCACCTGGACGTCGAGCAGCAGGTCGCCGCGACCGTCCAGGTTGTCGTCGAACAGGGCGAACGCGGCGTGTGCGGCGGTCATGTGTGGGGTGCGAGCAACGGATCGGGATGCGCATGGTAGCCGAAGGCCGGCCGGGGCGGGCGCGCAGTGGACAGCCTGTCCGGCCGCACCACACAATGCCGTTGGCGTCGGACGAACACAAGGTCATACGGCGCCGCCTCGCCCCCCAGCGGAGACCTGATGGAGCGGACCGTCCGCTTTCGCCCCGGCGCACTGCCGACGCTGCTGATCAACCTGTTCGCGGTTGCGGCGCTGTGCTTTCTCATTCTGGTCCATGCGGTCTTCGACCGCCGCGAGACCCTTGCCGATGCCCGGTCCGAGGTCGTCAACCTCAGCGAGGCGCTTTCCGAACACACCCGCCAGACCCTGGCCGCGATCGATCTGGGCCTCGTCACGCTGGCGCGCGAGCTGGCCGAGCGCGGCGGCCTCGGACAGGTGCCTCCCGATGTACTGCACGGGCTGTTGCGCGAGCGCCAGGCCGTGTCCCCGTCCACGCTGGTCTTCTACGTGCTCGACGAGGACGGCTGGCTGGTCGCGTCCTCGCACCGCGCCGGGATGGCGCCGGTGCCGCTGGGCGAGACGCCGAACTTCCGCCGCCACCTCGAACAGACCACCGACGGCCTGCTCACGTCCGGGCCGTTCGCGGGCCGGGTCGACGAATTCGCCGGCCGCTGGATCAGTACCGCCTCGCGGCGGCTCGCCGACCCCGACGGGAGCTTCGGCGGCGTGGTCGGCGCCGTGGTGTCGCTCGAGCACCTGCTGGAGTTCTACGGCGCCTTCGACCTCGGCCGGCAGGGGCTGGTGCTGCTGCTCGACGCCGACGGCACCGTCGTCGCGCGCAGTCCGGAACTGGAGCATCCGTCCGGCCCGTTACCGGCCGCGCCGGAGTCATACCGCGAGCGGCTGACCGGCCCGCGCGGACATTTCCTCGTGCGTGACCCGTCCGACGGCATCGAGCGCGTGACCGGCTACCACTCCGTTCCGGGACGGGAGCTCGTCGTGCTCGTGGGCCTGGGGCTGGACGAGGTGCTGGGGCCGTGGCGGCAGCGCCTCGCCGTGGACATCGTCGTCGCGGGCGGCGTGATCCTGCTGTTCGTGCTGTCGACGTCGCTGGTCGGCCGGCATCTGGCCCGCCGGCGCGCCTGGGAGCGCATGCGCATGAGCCGGCTCGGGGCGCTGACCGAGGCCTCGGCACACCTCATCGGCGCCGGCGACGAGGGCGAGGCCCAGTCCCGCGTGGCCGAGGTCGCACGCACGCTGACCGGCGCGCGCGAAGCCATCGTCAGCCTGCGTGATCCGTCCGCGCCGGGCGGCTACGTGCATGTGGCCAGCCCGCCCGGCGACACCGACGGCGCCGACGCGCTGGCCGCGCGCGTGTGCGAGGCGAGGGAACCCTTCTGCGATTCGCGCGAGGGCATCGTGGCACGCAGCGACTGGCCGGCCGCGGCCGCCGCGCGCCTGCCGCAGTACGGCTGGCTGGGCGTGCCGGTCGTCGGCCAGGACGGCGGAGCGCTCGGGGCCATCCTGCTGTTCGACGGTGCGGAAGGGATGTTCGGCCCGCTCGACGTGGCCGAGATCACGCAGCTCGCCGGCTTCACCGCCATCGCGCTGGAGCGCCTGCGTTCGGTGCGGCGGCGCGAGGAGGCGCTGGCCGAGATCGGCACCATCTTCAACTCCATCTCCGACGGCGTGGCCGCCGTCGATGCCGACTGGCGCTTCACCTTCGTCAACGCCGAGGCCGAGCGCCTGCTGCACCGTCCGCGCGAGGCACTGATCGGCCGGAGCATGTGGGACGTGTTCCCGGAGGGGCGTGATTCGCCGGCCTTCGAGGTCTATCGCCGCGCGCGGGCCGAGAACCGCATGGTCAGCGCCGAATTCCGCTACGCACCACTCGACGCATGGTTCTCGGTGCGCGCCTATCCGCACCCGCAAGGCTTGACAATCTACTTTCAGGATATCACGCAACGCATTGAAACTGAAGAACAACTTCGCCATGCCCAGAAGATGGATGCGCTCGGCAAGCTCACCGGCGGCGTGGCCCACGACTTCAACAACCTGCTCACCGTGATCCTCGGTAACGCCGAGGCGCTGCTCGACCGCGCCGGCGATCCGGGCCTGCCTGAGAAACTGCGCAAGCCGGTGGAGCTGATCCGCGTCGCCGGCGAGCGCGCCGCCGGGCTGACGCGCAGGCTGCTGGCCTTCGCGCGACGCCAGCCGCTCGATCCGGTCGAGACCGACGTCAACGCGCTGCTGCAAGACTTCGACGAACTGCTCGCGCGCACGCTGGGCGAGCGCGTGACGGTACGGTTCGAACGCGGGGAAGGGCTGTGGCCGACCGTCGTCGACCGCAACGAGCTGCACAACGCCATCCTCAACCTCGCGATCAATGCGCGCGACGCCATGTCCGCCGGCGGCACGGTCACGATCCGCACCACCAACCGCGTGCTGGATGCCGACAGGGCGCGCGAATGGGAGCTGCCCGAGGGCGACTACGTGGCCGTGTCCGTCTCCGACACCGGCGAGGGCATGACGCCGGACGTGATCGCGCGCGCCTTCGAACCCTTCTTCACCACCAAGCCGGCGGGCAAGGGGTCCGGCCTGGGGCTGTCGATGGTCTATGGCTTCGCACGGCAGTCGGGCGGCTCGGCGCGCATCGACAGCCGTCCGGGCACGGGCACGACGGTGACCCTGCTGCTGCCGCGCGCCAGCGATCCGGCCGCGCCCGAGGCCGAGGCGGCGCTGCCCGCCGGCGTGCCGGCGGGGCGGGGCGAGCGCGTGCTGCTGCTCGACGACGACGATCTGGTGCGCGAACACACGCACGCCTGTCTCGAGGACCTCGGCTACCACGTCACGGCCTGCGCCGACGCGGCCGACGCGCTGGCGCGCCTGCGCGCGGACGGTCCCTTCGACCTGCTGCTCACCGATGTGCAGCTGTCCGGCCCGATGAGCGGCCGCGAGGTGGCGCGGATCGCACTCGAACATTGCAATGTCATGAAGGTGCTGTATGTTTCGGGCTATACAGAGGACGTGTTCGTGCATGACGGAAGAATGGAGAGCGGGGTTTGCCTGCTGGGCAAACCGTTCCGCGTCGAGGAACTCGCGCGTCGCCTGCGGGAGCTGCTCGATGCCTGATCGCGCGACGGAATGGCGGACGGAAGACCGATGACCGAGCCCAGACTCATCATCCTCGACGACGAACCCATGGTGGGGCACACCATGGAAGGCATCGCCGAGGCCGCGGGCTACCGCGTGCGCCTGACCTTCGACGCGGACGCGTTCTTCCGTGCGCTCAGGGAATTCCCGCCCGACTGCGTGGCGATCGACCTGATCATGCCCGGCATGGACGGCGTGCAGGTCATGGAGGCGCTGGCGCGGAGCGGCTGCCGCGCCGGCGTCATCATCACCAGCCGCTCGGGCCCGCGCGTGCTCGACGCGGCCAGCCGCGCCGCCGCCGAGAACGGGCTGCGCATCCTCGGCGTGCTGCACAAGCCGTTTCGTCCGGCCCAGCTGCGCGCGCTGCTGCTGCGGCAGGCCGGG
>Ga0182792_1000718_pt1 | contig 29700 bp, 12 predicted proteins | sample Passage237B_FD_130497 | JGI IMG/M metagenome (GOLD analysis project Ga0182792, IMG submission 130497) | Cellulose adapted compost microbial communities from Newby Island Compost Facility, Milpitas, CA, USA - Passage2 37B (version 2) (version 2) ...
AAGCGGCCCAGCGGGATGCGGGCCGGCGACGAGGCGACGCCGCCGCGCACCATGTCGGTCTCGATCAGAGACGGTGCCACGGCATTGACCGTGACGCCCTCCTTGGCGAGACGTGCCGCATATCCACGTGTCAGGCCCTCGAGCCCGGCCTTGGACGCATTGTAGTGCGGCCCGACCGCGCCGGCCCCGCGCGCCGCCCCGGAGGAGACGTTGACGATCCGTCCCCATCCACGCGCCCGCATGCCGGGCAGGACGGCTTGCATGCAGAGGAAAGCCGATTTCAAGTTCACGGCGATCGTGCGATCGAAATCCGCCTCGGTGAGCTCATCGATGCCGCGCACCAAGCCGATCCCTGCGTTGTTGACCAGGATGTCGACGGGCCCAAGCGTAGCCTCGACGGCAGCAATCATATCGGTCACGGCCGCTCCCTGGGAAACGTCGGCGGCGACAGCCGTCGCGCGACCGCCGCGGCCTCGAATCTCCTCGACGAAGTCATGCGCCTGACCCGCCTGCTGCAGATAGTTCACGGCCACGGCGGCGCCGGCATCGGCCAGCGAAACGGCAATGGCCCGGCCGATGCCGCGCGAACCACCCGTCACCAGTGCAACCTTGCCTGTCAGATCTGCCAATCTCGCCTCCGCGTATCGACCCCGCTGCCTCGGCATGTTACCCGTTTCCCGTGACATAGGAGCATCCACATGCCTCGGCTCGGCTTCGGCGCGTTCCTCGCGCCTCATCACCCGATCGGCGAGAACCCCACCCTCCAGTTCCGCCGCGACCTCAAGTTCGTCGAGCATCTCGATGAGCTCGGCTACGACGAGTTCTGGTGCGGCGAACATCATTCGTCGGGCTGGGAAATGATCGCCTCGCCGGAGATGTTCCTAGCCGCCGCCGGCGAGCGTACTAAGCGCATCAAGCTCGGCACCGGCGTAGTCTCGCTGCCCTATCACCATCCCTACAACGTCGCGCAGCGCATGGTGCAGCTCGACCACATGACCGGCGGGCGCGCGATCTTCGGTTCCGGTCCGGGTGCGCTGCCGTCCGACGCCCATACGCTCGGCATCGATCCCATGGTTCAGCGCGACCGTCAGGACGACGCGATCGATGTGATCCGTCGCCTGATGCGCGGCGAGCGGGTCACCAAGAAGACCGACTGGTACACGCTGCAGGACGCCGCCCTGCAGATCCTCCCTCTCCAGGAGGATATGGAGTTCGTGGTCGCCTCGCAGATCAGCCCGTCGGGCATGACCCTGGCCGGCAAGTACGGCATCGGCATCATCTCGCTGGGCTCGATGTCCGAGCAGGGCCTGCTGTCGCTGCCCACGCAGTGGGGCTTCGCCGAAGAGGCGGCGAAGAAGCACGGCACGACCGTGAACCGCAAGCAGTGGCGCGTGCTGCTGAACTGGCACATCGCCGAGACGCGCGAGAAGGCGCGCGAGGAGGCCAAGCATGGCCTGATGCGCTGGCACAACGAATACATCACCGGCACCCTGCAGCGGCCGGGTTCCGTCCCCTTCTCCTCGCCCGACGAGGCCGTCGACAAGACCGCCTTTGCCCCGGGCGCGGCCGCCGTCATCGGCACGCCCGACGATCTCGTGAAGATGATCAAGTCCGTGCACGACAAGAGCGGCGGCTTCGGCACCGTCGTCGGCTTCGTGCACGACTGGGCCAATCCGGAAAACACCTTCCAGAGCTGGGATCTGGTGGCGCGCTACGTCATTCCCGAGGTCAACGGCTACGTGACCAAGCTGCGTGAATCCCAAAAATTCCTGATCGACAACCGCGCCGTGTTCGACCGTGCCGGCCAGGCGATCATGGCCAAGATCATGGAGAACAAGTCAGCCGCCGAGGCCCTCAAGGTGACCGACTCGCCGCGCTTCGCCGCGGCTGGCGCCCAGGTGCCGAAGGAGCTGGGCAAAGGCGAGGGCAAGGGCAAGCAGGCGGCGGAGTAGCGCCGACCCCCGTCAGGCGGCACGCATCCACACCGCGGTATCGTGGAAGGCCGCGCCGCCATTGGGCGGCACGGGATCCGCGCCGATCAGGACATTGATGCCGACACGATCGGGAAAGGCATCGCTGGGCCAATTGCCTTCGACGACCACGACACCCGGCCGCGCCGTCGTCGAGGGCCGGGCGCGCAACCTGACCTCGCCTCGCGCATTGCCCAGCCGGACCATGCCGCCTTCGCCGAGACCCAGCCGGGCGGCATCCTGCTCGTGGATCAAGGCGCGCGGTTCGCCCTCGCGGGCGACCGATCCGGGCGTCTCCGTGAAGGTGGTGTTCAGGAAGGCTCGTGCCGGCGGAACGACGAGGCGGAAGGGCAGCTCTTCGGTCTCCCGCTCGTAGTTCTCCAGATGGTCCGGCAGCGGCCGCAGCCCGGCATGATAAGGGCCGACCGAAGACCAGTCCGGTTTGAAATGGAAGCGTCCATCCTTCGACGGAAATCCCTCGGCGAAGTGCGAGGCCTCGAAGCCCTGGTCGCAGTCGATCCAGCCGCGCGCCGCCGCCTCGTCCCATGTGCCGCGCCCCGAGGCGCGCAACGTGGCGTCGAGCAGCTCCATCGCACTCATGCCGAAACTCGGATGATTGGAACCCAGCCGTCGGGCGAGCTGGCAGACGACCTCGTGATTCGTGCGGCATTCGTGATGGCGATCGAGCACGGCAGGGCCGAGGGTCAGATGCGTGTGGCCCAGCCCGTAGTAGATGTCGTCATACTCGAGGAACATCGCCGCAGGCAGCAGGATATCGGCATACTTCGCCGTCGCGGTCATGAACTGCTCGTGCACGCAGAGGAAGAGGTCCTCTCGACCGAGCCCGCGCGCGACGGAAGCACTGTCCGGCGCGACGTTGGCCGAGTTGGCGTTCTGCATGATCATCGCCGTAACCGGCGGTCCGCCGGCCAGCGCATCGGCTTCGCCGCACAGGATGGGGCCGATGCGCGACTGATCGAGCACGCGCGTCGCCGGATCGATGAGATCGAGGCCGTGCGCCAGCGTCGTGTCGAGCCGCCAGTTGTCCCAGTTGAGGAAGAAGGCGCCGCCACCCGGATGCTGCCAGGCGCCGGTGATCGACGGCAGGCAGGTCACCGCATGCATGGCGGCAGAGCCGTTGCGCGTGCGCGTGAAGCCGAAGCCCAGCCGCAGGAAACTCCGCCGTGTGCCACCATAGAGCCGCGCGAAGTCGACGATGTCTTCCGTCGGCAACCCGGTGATCGCGGCCGCCCAGGCCGGTGTCTTGTCGGCGAGATGCGCCTCGATGTCAGGGCCGAAATCGGTGTGGCGCGCGAGATAGGCCCTGTCGGCGAAACCCTCCTTCAGGAGGACATGCATCATCGCCAGCGCCAGCGCGCCGTCGGTGCCCGGCCGCAGCACCAGGCCGATATCGGCGGCCTCGACCGTCGGCGTGCGATAGACGTCGACAACGGCAAGCTTGGCGCCACGCTGCTTGCGGGCCTTCGCGATGTGGGTCATCGCATTCACCTGCGTGGAGACGGGATTGCCGCCCCACACCACGATCAGGTCCGATTGGGCCATCTCGCGCGGATCGGGCCCCAGGAGCTTGCCGACGCCGGCACGCCAGCCCGATTCGGCCGGCGTCATGCAGATGGTTGTCTTCTGACGTGAATAGCCGAAGGCGTTGCGCAGCCGATCGAGCCCCCAGCGTTGCACGACCCCCATCGTGCCGCCCGAGTGATAGGGCCACACGGCTTCGGCGCCGTACCGCTGCGTCGTCCGGGTGAAAGCCGCCGCAACCTCGTCGAGGGCATCGTCCCAGGAGATCGGACGGAAGCTGCCGCTTCCCTTCCCGCCCACCCGCTGCAGCGGTTGCTTGAGCCGGTCGGGATGGTGCACGCGCTCGGCATAGCGCGCGACCTTGGCGCAGACCACGCCGTCGGTGTAGCTGTTGGCGGCGGCGCCGCGGATGCGGCCGATGCGTGTCGAGGACAGCCGCTCGACCTCCAGCGAACAGGCGCTGGGACAGTCATGCGGACAGGCCGACTTCCAGAATTCCTTGCCCATCTACACCTCGTCCACGCCAAATGCCTGGCGCATGGCTCTCACCCCTTCCTGATGCGGAGTCCACATCCGGCCGCCGACCAGCCCGCCATCGACCACCAGGTCGTGGCCGTTGACGAAGGACGACTCGTCGGAGGCGAGGAAGACGGCCGCGTTGGCGATGTCGTCGACGCTGCCGGCGCGGGGAATCGGCTGGTTCTTGGCCATGCTGGCCTTCATCGCTTCGGCGAAGGCGTCGGCCTTGTCGGGCGGCAGCCCCAGCGCCTTGGCGAAGATGCCTGTGGCAATGCCTCCCGGAGAGATCGAGTTGCAGCGGACGTTCTTCTCGCCGAGCTGCATGGCGGCGCACACTGTCAGGTGGTTCACCGCGGCCTTGGCGGCACCGTAGATCATCGATGTCGAATAGCCGGCACGGCGGCCGGCGACGCTGCCGTTGTTGATGATGCTGCCCGAGCCCTGCTTCATCATGACAGGGGCGGCGTGCTTCATGCCCAGCATGACCGACCGCACCAGGGTCGCCATCGCCGCATCGAATCCCTCGACGGGAATCGTTTCGATGCCGCCGACCGGCGCAGGTCCACCCGCATTGTTGAACAGGCAGTCCAGCCGCCCCCATCGGGACAGGCACGACTCGATCATCGCCTCCACATCGGCCTCCCGCGTCGCGTCGGCCTCGACGAAAAGACAGCTCTCCTTGCCCAAAGCCGCTTCCAGCGTGCGGCCCAGCTCCTCGCGGCGGCCGGTCGCCACGACCTTGGCACCCTCCCGGACGAAGACCTCGACAGTGCGGCGGCCGATTCCGCTGGTCGCTCCCGTGACGATCGCGATCTTGCCGTCGAGCCTGCCCATGCGCGTCTCCCTTTTGCACGACGGGGATGATACACCACCGGCAACGAGGAGCGGCAGATGACTATGTTGGGAATCCTGGGTGGCAGTGGCCTGTACGAGATCGCGGGCCTGAAGAATGCGGAATGGCGGCGGATCGCCTCCCCGTTCGGGGCGACATCGGACGAGTTCCTGTTCGGCGAACTCGACGGGCTACCGCTCGTGTTCGTGCCGCGCCATGGCCGCGGCCACCGCCATTCGCCGACCTCGATCAACTATCGCGCCAACATCGACGCCCTGAAGCGCGCCGGCGTGACGGACATTCTCTCCCTGTCCGCCTGCGGTTCGCTGAAGGAGGATCTGCCGCCGGGCCACTTCGTCGTGGTCGACCAGTTCATCGACCGCACCTTCGCGCGCGAGAAGAGCTTCTTCGGCGACGGCCTCGTGGCGCATGTGTCGATGGCGCACCCGACCTGCAACCGGCTGGCCCGGGCGGTGCACGACTGCGCCCGCAATGCCGGCTATCCGATCAAGTTCGGCGGCACCTATCTCGCGATGGAGGGGCCGCAATTCTCCAGCCTTGCCGAATCGCGGCTCTACAGGAGCTGGGGCTGCGACGTCATCGGCATGACCAACATGCCCGAGGCCAAGCTCGCCCGTGAAGCGGAGATCTGCTACGTCACCATCGCCATGGTCACCGACTTCGACTGCTGGCATCCCGATCACGGCCACGTGCAGGTCGCCGATATCGTGCGCGTGCTGCACGACAATGCGGAGAGGGCAAAGGCGCTGATCACGATGGTGGCGCCGCTGCTGAAGGAGTCCCGCCCCACCCCGTGCCCGTCGGGCTGCGACCGCGCTCTTGAGCACGCGCTGATCACGGCGCCCAGCGCGCGGTCGAAGGAGATGATCGCGAAGCTCGATGCCGTCGCGGGCCGCGTACTGAAGGCCTGAACTTCTTCCCGGCGGTCTTCTTCCGGACCGCGCGCATCCTGCGCGCTCATGAGCGAGCTGGAAGCTCGCGGTTCAGAAGACGTGACGGCTCAGATCACCGGTGCCAGTCGGTGAGCCACTCGCGAGGCATGGCGCGAGGCGACCGGCAGGAAGGCGCGGAAGTCGAGATGGCTGCCGTCGCCGGCCAGGTCGCTGAGGCAGCGTACGTTGACGAAGGGGATGTCCTTGCCCCAGCGCCGGGCGATCTGAGCGACCGCGCCGCCTTCCATCTCGACGGCCTGGGCGCCGAATTCGGCGTACAGGCGGCGCCGCAGCGATTCGGAATTGACGAAGGCGTCGCCGGTCAGGATGGCCCCGAGCCGCACCGCCGGCAGCCGCCGACCGACGCCCACGGCTTCCGGCAGCGGCTCCAGCGCCAGCCCTTCGATCGCTTCGGCCAGCCGTGTCACGAGAGGGTCGGCGAGCCGGTAGCCAGGCGTACAATCGTGCCCGAGCGACGGACGACTGCCGGGCTGGATGGTCAGGAAGCCGTCTTCCTTGTGAACACCATAGTCGTGCTGGGTGTTGCTCGTGGCCACCACGACATCGCCGACGCCCAGCTTCGGATCGAGGCCGCCGGCCACGCCGCAAAGCAGCAGGGCCCGGCAATCGAAGCGGTCGAGCAGCAGCGCCGCGGCGACGCCGGCATTCACCTTTCCGGCACCGGATTCCACGAACACGGCCTCGCGACCGGCGATCTCGCCGCGCCAGAAGGCCAATCCGCCGATCTCGTGCGTCTCGCCCGATCGATCCGACAGATGGGCAAGTTCCTCGGGCAGGGCCGATATGACGCCCAGAAGCCTGTTTGCCATGCGTGAATCGGTTATAAGGTCGCCGCCCCCCAACGCAATGAGTCCCGTGCCCCAGCCACTGCCCTCCCGAGAAGTCCTGCGCCAGACCTGCACAGAGATCGCCGACCAGGCCGCGCGCGAAATCATGCGCATCTATGCCGGCGACCTCGGCGTGCGCGACAAGGCCGACCGCAGCCCCGTGACCGACGCCGATCATGCGGCAGAAGCGATCATCCTTGCGGGGCTGAATGCGCTGACGCCCGGCACGCCCATCGTCGCCGAGGAGGAGATGGCGGCAGGCCGCGTTCCCGTGCTCGACGATGGTCCGTTCTGGCTGGTCGATCCGCTCGACGGCACCAAGGAATTCATCAAGAGGAACGGCGAGTTCACCGTGAACATCGCCCTGATCGAGAACTGCCGGCCGACCGTCGGCGTCGTGCTGGCCCCGGCAACCGACACGCTGTGGCGCGGGGTGGTCGGCCTGGGCGCCGACAAGCGCCAGCCGGACGGCACCTTCGCTGCCATCCATACGCGCCCGCTCCCGGCCGGCGGCCTCACCGCCTGCGCCAGTCGCAGCCACGCCGTCTACAGCGATCTCGACATCTGGTTCCGCAACAATGACCTGGCCGTCGCCGAGCGCGTGCAGGCCGGATCGTCCCTCAAGTTCTGCCTCATCGCCGAGGGCAAGGCGGACATCTATCCGCGCTTCGGGCCGACCAGCGAATGGGACACGGCGGCCGGCCATGCCGTGCTCGAAGCGGCCGGTGGAGAAGTCGTGAAGACCGACGGCACGCCGCTCGGCTACGGCAAGCCGGGCTTCAAGAACCCGCACTTCATCGCCCGCAGCAAGGCGGCATGGTGAACATCGAGGAGGCCGCCCGCCTGATCCGCGAAGGCGAGCTCGTCGCCTTCCCGACGGAGACCGTCTATGGCCTCGGTGCCGACGCGACCAACGAGCGCGCCGTGGCCAGGATCTTCGAAGCCAAGGGCCGGCCGCGCTTCAACCCCCTGATCTCCCATGTCGCGGACGCCGAAGGCGCGCGGCGGCTGGTCCGATGGAGCGATCTCGCCGAAAGACTTGCGGCGCATTTCTGGCCGGGGCCCCTCACCCTGGTGCTGCCGAAGGCGGAGAGCTCCCCGCTTGCCCTGCTGACGACGGCCGGCCTGGACACGGCGGCGATCCGGGCGCCTGACCACCCGATCGCCCAGGCGCTGATCTGCGCCGCCGACCGCCCGATCGCGGCGCCGTCCGCGAACCGCAGCGGCGGCGTCAGCCCAACGCGGGCCGAGCATGTCGCGCAATCGCTGGGCGACAGGGTCAAGCTCATCCTGGATGGCGGTCCCTGCCAGGTCGGCCTCGAATCGACGGTGCTCGACCTCACCACGCCTGCGCCAACGCTGTTGCGCCCCGGCGGCGCCACGCGCGAAGCGATCGAGACGCTGATCGGCCCGATCGCGCTCAGCCATGCGCTGCCGGCCGGCGACGCACCGCTGAAGTCGCCGGGCCAGCTCGCCAGCCACTATGCGCCGTCGCGGCCCGTGCGGCTGGCGGCCACGACCGTGGAACCCGGCGAGGCGCTGCTCGCCTTCGGTCCCCACGCGCCGGCCGGCGCGCGGCATATGCTCAATCTCAGCCCGTCCGGCGACCTCACCGAGGCGGCAGCCAACCTGTTCGCCCACCTGCGCGCCCTCGACCGCCCCGACATCGCCTGCATCGCTGTCATGCCCATTCCCGAAGCGGGGCTGGGCCTGGCGATCAACGACCGGCTGCGCCGCGCCGCCGTGGGGTGATGGCGGTCACTTCTTGTGCAGGTAGTACTGGACTCCGAGGCTCGCCCAGCCGATCGGATTGCTGAGCTGGGCAAAGACGGTCGCCCCCTCGATGACGCTCGTCGTGCCGGCGGCGGCTGCGCCCCAGGCCTCCGGATTGTCCGAGCCGAGATTGCGCGCCAAGTCCTCCGTGCCTTTTCCGGCATCCACGATGCGCTTGTCCGCACCGATGTGCGGCATGATTGCAACGGTCGCCTCGCCCCCTAGCACCACGAGGCCGGCAGGACCGCTCAGGCCGACCACGGCCAGGCCGACATCCAGGCCATCTTCGACCTTCTTTGCTGTCTTGTCCCAGCGATCGATCTTGTCGTCGGCCGCCGGTTCGGGGCCGGCTTCAGCGGCATGTGCGGCCTTGATGCCGATACTGAACACCGCGAGTCCGACCGCCACCGGCTTCACGACCTTGCCCAGGGGCTTGGCGATCTTGAGCAGCGGCTTGCCCACCTTGGCCACGTCGCCCAGCGCATCGCCCACCTTGGCCATGGTCGCCGAGAACTTGCTCACGCGCGTGGTGGCCGGGATGCTCTTCAAGGTCTCGGCGATCTGCAGGTCGGCCACCTTGGCGATGTTCTCGCGGCTCACCATCGGCGCACCGAAGATGCCTTTCTGGGCGACCATGTTGTCGTACGCCCTCAGCGCATTGGCCTTTGACAGATTCAGGAATTCCCCGGCGTCGATCGCCCCCCGTTTCAGCAAGCCGATCAACCGCCGATCACCCAGCGTCTTGCCGACGGCATATTCGCGGTCGACGATCAGGGTGATGGCCTTGCGGTAGATGAATCGCGGATCGAGGCGCTTCAAGCCGCCGCCGGCGATGATGTGCTCGTTCTCGGTGAGCCGGATTCCCTTCTTCCAGGAGCTCCAGATCGAGGACCAGCGCGAGCGGCCCTGGGCGCTGTAGGGCGCGATGTCGTTGACGTCGGCCTTGAAGCGGACCTCGATATCCTTGACGTTCTCGCGCGCCCGGGCCAGCAGCTTGTCGACGGCGTTCTCCGGCGCCTCGCCGTCGGTATCGGCGAGATGGATGGGATTGAGAGCGTAGGCATAGGGCGTATTCGGTCCTTCCGCGACCGCCGGATCGACGCTCAGCCATCGCGTCAGCCAGGGCGCGTAGTAGCGTGCGCCGTGATATGACAGTCCGCTCTCCTCGTCGCGCTCCTTGCCGAGGAACCTGTAGCGCTTGGCGCTTTCCAGGCCTGGCCGCGCCGTCTCGTAGGCGGTCGACCCGAAGGGATGGAACTCCTCATAGGAGATCACCGCCGCCGTCTCGTCGAGCTCGAGCGTCGCCGATCCCACCTGGTTGGCGAGCTGGTAGCGGACGAGCCGTCCGCTCCCGGCCCCCGCCGGCACCTCGCCCCTGGTGTGCGTCTCGACCAGCGCGATCCGCTGCTCGCCATCCATCACGTGCAGGCTCTCACGCTCCAGCGCCAAGGTTTCGCCATCGGCCTCGTAGCGTCTCAGGATCTCCATGCCACCGAGATAGAGCCGCTCCTGCACGCGACGCGGCGCCTCGCCCGGCCGCGCGGCGCGCTCGGTCACCTTGCGCAGCCGCTGGCCTGTCGAATCGTAGACATAGTACGTCGTTTCCGGCGTGCCCTCCTCCACCACCTGACGTGCGCTGGAGGCCAGGCGATCCTCGAAGTCCCAGCCAAGGTGCGACAGATGAGGCATGGCCGTGGTGTTGCCATGTGTGTCGTAGCTGTAGCGGGTGCGCGGCCCGTCGCTGATCGCGGTGGCGACCAGGCGGTTCCCGCCCTCGACATCGTAGTGATAGTGGCGGGTCCAACCTCCGACCGCGGCGTCGGTGCGATGCACGAGGCGCAGGATGTTGCCGACGAGGTCGTAGACATAGTGTTCCTCGTACCGGCCCATCGCCTGCTCGTCGCCCGCCGACGGCAGGCCGGCGCGCCCGCGACCGGCGAGCCCGATGGACGGTTCCGTGACCGGCCCGGGCGCCATCTGGCCCAGATGCTCGCGACCCGTGGCCCTCACCAGCCGGTACAGGGCGTCGTAGAGGTGGTCCTGCTCCGCCGTGACGCGGAGATTGCGGAAGAATACGACGGGCTGGGCCGCATCGGCGATATGGGTGATATTGCCGACGGCATCGTAGGTGAAGGCGAGGTCCTGTAGCGCCTCGGGATGTTCCGCCGACGCCGGACGCGTGGTGAGGATGCGGCGCAGGCGGAAGGTGCGGTCGTCGTAGACGTAGCGGCTTTCGACCTCGTTGCCGTACCCGATGGCGATGCGTCGGCCGTGCGCGTCGTACTCGACCCGCGTCACCGGCCGGATCGTCGCGGCGGCGGGATCGATGAGCCCCGCCGGCAGCTCGGCAAGGTCGAGCCCGACGGCAACTTGCTCCAGCAGGCGCGCCTCATTGTAGAGGAGACGCAGCACGCTCGATGGCGCGCCGGCCCGGTGTCCCGGCACGACCTGGACCATGCGGTTCAGAGCGTCATAGGCCATGACGGTGGCATGGCTTTCGTCCTCCAGTGCGACCTCGCCCGACCAGTCCGGCGCCTGCCGGTAGTCGCGCGCCAGCCGGCGCCGTTCGCTCAGCGCATTGCCCTTGAAGTCGTAGGCCGTGGTGAGCTCGCCGGCCGTGTCGCGCCGACGCCAGGCCTTGCCGCGCAGATTGCGCGCCTCGGGCGGCGCGTCGTCGGGACCGTCCGGTCCATCACCATAGTGGGTGCGCTCGAACAGGATCTCGCCCGATCGGCCATGCGCGCCGGTCACCCAGGAGGCGGTGGGCCGTCGCAAGGCGTCGTAGGTGTTGCGGAAGGCGTGGCCCCGCGAATCCCAGGCCCGCAACGGCGATCCTTCGATGTCGGGCAGCGTGCGGCGCCAGGACCTGTCGAGGGTGTAGTCGACCAATCGCCGTCCCAGAAGGTCGACGACATGCCGGGCGAACACGCGCCCCATCGGATCGAGCGTTCGGCGCACGCTGCCCAGCGCATCGTAGAAGGTCCGCACGGTGGCGAACTCTTCCAAAGGCGAGGGAGCCCGATCGACGCGATTATGGCTGATGCTGCAGATGGCCCGGCCCAGTGCGTCGACGAACACGCGGTCCGGCGTGCCGGCATGGACGGATGCCTTCAGCGCGCTGTCCCGCTCATGCGGGCCGAGCCCGCCTGTCATCCGCGCCGCCCGCCAGGTCGGCAGGAACTCCTCCTCGCCCAGCCGCCGGAAATGGCCACCGACATCCTCGTCGTCGCGCGGATCCTCGACGAGGCAAGTATCGTTGGCATCCCAATTCTCCTGCGACCAGGAATCGAAACGTGTCTTCTCGAAGCTGTGATCGGGATGGAGGGTACCGATGACGCGCCCCAGTGGGTCGCGGAGCAAGATCGAACTCGCCCCCGCGATGCGACCGAAGCGGAACTTGTGGGTGTCGTCGAAGAACGGTTCGTAGCGGCGGACCGGTTCACCCTTGTTGTCGAAGACCGTCCAGCCCGTTGTCGCCCAGCGATCGGCCACCACGGGTGCATCCGGATCGACAGGGTCGATCGGCCCGGGCTCGGCCTCCGCCTTGGCCTGAATCTGGCGGCTGAATCCGTCGAAGTACGACAGCGAGACGCGAATCGGCGAGGTTGCCCCCGGTGCGAGATCGCTTGCATGGATTTCACGTGCCAGCGCCAGGATCGCGGCCGGCTCGCCGCGGCCGACCCCGCGACGGCGGCCGAAGGCGGACAGGTCGTGCACGTAGCGCATCGTTGCTCCGGCCAGGGCGGCTGCCGCCCCGGCCTTCGGATCGGCCAGCAGCACAGCGACCGCATCATCGTCGAGGTCGGCCTCGAAGCCGTCCAGCGTGTCGCCCAGCGATTCGCCGAGCTTGCCCATGACGGCCACGCCTGCCGCCATCCCGAGCACGTCGAAGGCGACGGCAGTACGGTTGCGGTTGATGTCGGTCACCAGAGCCGGCTCCAGCACGCGATAGTCGAGGCGCGACGAGACCTCGCCCTCGGCCGTCCGCTCGCCGGCGGTCACCCGGTTGCCCAGCGCATCCCGGGTCTCCAGCGTCAGCAGATGATAGCGATCGTAGGTGACGACCGTCTCGGCGCCGAACGGATCGAGAAACCGGCGCGCCAGGAAGAAGCCTCGGCGCGCCTGCTCGAGCTCGGCGGCGGCGTCCTCGCCGGCAGCGGAAAGGAAGGCGCGGCCGGATGGCGCCCACCAGCCCGCCTTGCCGGCCAGCCGGACATAGCCGCCCTCCGTCGACAGGATCTCTTCCAGCGCGTCGCCGAGCTTTTCGCCCCACGTCCGCTGCGCCAGATCGTCCGTTAAGGCGAGTGCATAGCTTTCATACGGCAATGCCAGAGATTGCGCCGCTCCCGCCGGCAGCACGCTTGCGAGATCGTCCGAGCGGTAGAGGCTGATGCTGGCGGCGACCGGCCGCCGGTGCGGCCCGGCCAAAGGAGCGCCCTCGCCCTCCTCCTCGTCGCCGAAGGCGAGTTCGGTCGTGGTGGCAGCCTTGCTCGCCAACGCCGCCGCCTGCTCGAAGGTCAGCGGCGCCGCCCCGATCTCCGCCACGATCTCGAACCCGTCGCTGCCCGCCGGCAATGGCGCCAGATGGTCGTCGGGTCCGTCGAGGGCCGCCGTGTAGGTGCTGATCGTATGGACGACATGGCTGCGCCTCTGCCGCAGCCGATCGGCGTTCGCCAGCAGCGGTTCAACCTCATGGCGACGCCCATAGGCGATGGTCAGCGCGCTCAGCGGGTTGCCGAAGTCGTCGACGGCGAGGACCACCGAGTGCGACAGGCGCGGGTCGTCGGATCGGCGCTCGCCGGCGCTGTCGAGCGTCTCCCGCGGATGGACCAGGAAGACAGCGTGGGGGTTGGGGCCCCGCCGCTGTACCGTCCGAACCGTGAAGTTCCGGTCGCTGACGCTGTAAGGCCTGTGCTCGACGGCCGACCCATCGAGAGCGTAGACCTCTTCGCGCAGCACCGCCCCCTTGAGGGCGCGGCAGGCCTCGCGCCGCTCGTCCAGCGGGAGATTCGCGGGCAGCACCGCCAACGGCAGGCATCCAGGTGCCGTCTGCTCCAGGCTGCCGACATGGAACCAGGTGCGCGTCAGCACCGGAGGGCGGTGCGAGGCGGCATCGAGGTTGCAGGCTTCGGCTGCGAGACGCTGCGGCGAGGCCAGCAACGCGTAGGTCTCGGTGTCCCAGCGTTCGACCATGGCGAAGCCACGGAATTCGCGCTCGCGACCGTCGAAGTAGCCATGATGATAGGCATAGCGGCTGACGAACAACGAGCCGGAGACATGGTCGAAGGTCTCGACCCGTTCGACCACCTGTACCGGAAACGGCAGGCGGGTTGTCCAGGGCCGGCCGGCAGCACGGTCATCGAGGTAGAAACGTGTCGACGGCGCATAGCCGACGCGGGTCTCGGCCCCGAGGTTGTTGCGCACCGCCGTGAGGAGATGTGGCTTGCCGGCCGGCATCAGGTCGATATAGCGGACATGCCGCCCGGCATCGGCCGGGTTGCGCGAAGACCAGACGAGGCAGGCCGCACCACGGCCCAGCAGGTCGACGACAGCGACCTCGGACAGGTTATCGAGCTGCGGCAGGGGCGGCAGGCGCTGCTCCGGCCCCCAGGTATCGCCCTGGCGGTTGGGGAACAGGCGTACGCCGTCGCTGCCGAGATAGATGAGGTCGGCAGGGCCGCTGCCGTCGATGTCGGCCAGACGCACCCGGCGCGGATCGAACGCCTCGAGCGATGCCAGGTGCGGCGCGTGGTCCATGACGATCCGGCGGCCGAACCGCCCATGGCCGAGGTTCGGCCAATAGCAGACCTCGCGATGCGTGATTCGCACGAGATCCGTCAGGCCGTCGCCCGTCATGTCGGCCAGGAAGATCGACTGACCGGCTCCGCTGAAGACGATGCGCGGCCCGTCCTCCTCGTCGTGCGGCTTGGCACGATGCTCGGCGGCGGCGAAGCCCTCGCGGCGGCGCGAGCGATGCCACACCAGCGCATCGTCGGCCGTGACCAGCACATCGGCGAAGCCGTCGCCGTCCAGATCGAGGAACCGGAGGTTCGGATCGTTCCAGTCGAGGTTGGGCAGGCTCCGGAACGGCGAGAACCGTGACCAGCGCAGTCGCTCGTCGCTCGCATAGTAGCCCGGCGCCGGCCCTTCGAGATCCACCAGTTCCAGCCTGCCGTCGCCATCGAGATCGAGAAGCTGCTGGTTGGCCGAGCCCAGCCGCGCGGTCGATGGGCTCTCGCGCAGGATCTCGAGTGGTCCCAGCCGGCCTTCGCCGAGATTGCGTTTGTAGAACCAGCCGGTTCCCTGCTGCACCAGCAGGCCGGCCAGCCCCTCGCCATCGAGGTCGATCCAGCCGGGTATCGCCGCCAGACCCTGCGGCAGGTTCTCCAGACTCTCCGCCGGCATCTCGCGCACTTCGCCCGAAAGGACCGGCGGGCTGTAGTCGAACTCGACGGCCGGCAGCGCCTTGCGCAGATAGCCGCCGGTTCGGCGGCGGAAACGTGCATGCGTCACCGCGCGCAGGCAGGAAAGACCCTTGTCGAGATCGCCGCCCGCCGGACCGTACGCCAGCTCGGTTGCTGCCACGAGACAATCGCGGCCGACTGTCGGCTCCTCCGGAAAATGGTGAAACATCAGCAGGCGGCGGCACAGCCGATAGGTTCGGATCTCGAATCCCGCACGACGCTCGGAGAATGGATCCTGCCGTGCGCGCCACGGCCTTGTCTCCTGCGGCGCCGGTGCATCGTCATCGTGCTCGCCATAGTCGAACACCAGCTCGAACATGAAGTCGCTACGCGCCTGCTGTGAATCGACCAGCGTGGAGACGCGATTGCCGTAGCGGACGCGCTTCGGGTAGCGGTTGGCGGTCCGCATCCGCACCGTGCGGTTCTCTTCGGCGTGGGCGTCGAGCCGCACGCCCGCGGAATCCTCGGCCTTGTACTCGTAGAGAACGAGATGGCCCCTGGGATCGCGGCTCTCGCTGATCAGCCACGAGAAGATGCGGCGTGGATCGTCGGGATCGGCGATCCGGCTCGACCCGCTCGTGCCGTAGAAGGTGGTGACATTGTCGCGCGAGATCGTCCGCCAATGGCTTTCGCCGGATTGCGGATCGGACCAGTGTTCGATCCGCGCGAAGAGACCTTCGATGCGGGGCCGGTAGTGGTCGACGCGATGGCGCCGGCCCTGCCAGCTTCGCCATTCGACGCGGGGCAACAGCGCAGGTCCGCGCTGGTCGAGCACGGCGACGAGATCCTCGGCCCCTGACAGGACGAAGACATCGGCATCGGACTCCGGCGATCCGGCCGGCGCATATAGCGGGATGCCCCTGTCCGTGCGCCGGGAAATGGCGGGAAGCGACAGCGACCAGCCCAGGCCGAAGACTCCGGCGCCCGATCCCGAATCGTACCCCAGGGCGAGCTCGGGCGCGGCGCCGCCGCGGCCGGGACTGATCGCGATCGGAACGGAAAGCGAGGCCGTACCACGCGACGGATCGGTCCTGAACGTCTCGCCGATGCCACGCAGCGCTCCACCGCCTTTGGGCAGCGCGATCGCCGGCGGCTTGATGGACGATGAAGCCGACGGCTGGCCCTGCTTCGCGTCGGACGGTGCGCGCGTCTGCCCTTCCGTCGCGCCCGGTGGCGTGCCCTGGGCTGCGGCGGGGCCGCGCCTGCCGGCCTGCTGTCGTATTTCGGAGAGGTCGGGCGGCATCTACCAGACCTTCGCGATCGGGGCCGATCCGTGGCCCTGCCAATGGGCGGCGAGCGGCGGATGCTCGTGCTCGGCGAGCTCGTACTCGCACATGACGAACAGGCGGCGCAGACGGCCGATCGCCTTCGGCAGGAAGAAGGTCAGCGGACCGTTTGCGTCGCCGCGCAACGGCCCGAGATCGATATCGATCCCGCCATGGTACAGGCCCCGCCAGGCCGTGCTCGCGACGCATTCGAAAGTGCGCTCGATGCACGGCTCATGGCCGTGCTTGCAGCCGCGCGGCGGCGGCATGGTGAGCGCGACCAGATGATGGGCCGGTGACGGCTCGGCATGATGCAGCGGATCGATCTCCAGCAACAGCTCGACCCGGCGCACCTCCACGGCCCGATTGCCGGGGACGAAGGCGAACAGGCTGCGATCGAGACAGACCTCGAGGCGCGCCCCGTCGCCGTCGCAACGCAGCTCGTGCCCGAGCTGGCGCCAGGCGTCGGGGAACTCGGACCGCACATCGAAGGCGCGACGACCGGCATCCGGCAGCCCGCTCTGCACAGACGCCGTGGCCGCGTCGGCCAGCACGCGGCCGCCCTCGCGGGCGGTATAGTTCAGGTGCAGAACCACGTCGCTCAGCGTGTCCATGTCGAAGTAGTTGTTCTCGTGTGGCAGCTCGATGCGCCAGCGGCTGACCGCGCCGGCGAACTCGAACGGCAGGTAGCGCTCGTCCCGGAAGCTAAGCTCGAACAGGCCCGAATCGGCCTGGCCGCTCGACGTCGCGATGGCCTCGCGCGCGGCATATTGCCTGACCAGGCGCGGATCGTCGGCCACCGCCCCATAGCCGGTCGCGGCAGGCGACCATTTGGCCTTCGCCGGAACGTCCTCGTCGCCGCAAGCACAGGGCTCGAGCGGCGGCGGCAGCAGCGGCGCCTCGCAGCAGATCTCCGCAGGCCCGCGCAGCCTGGGATCGACACGGGTGACCGACGACAGCAGCGTCAGCCGGCAATGCAGGCCGGCATAGGGGCCGAGCGTGGCCGGCACCGTCATCGTCACGTTCCGGATGCGGCGCATGAAGTGCCCCGGATAGTCGAGGTCGAACAGCCATTCGGGGATCTCGACCTCGCAACAGCCCGTGATCTTGAGCTGCAGGAACTGCAGCGGGAAGAGCTGGCGCAGCGAGAGGTGCTTCGTCAGCTCGTATTCGCGTACGTTTTCGTCGAGATACGCCTTTTCCATCTGCCGCAGCGCCAGCGCCAGCCGCTCGCCGGACAGCAACCCCTCGTGGAGGTCGTCCCACGCCGCGGCCGGCAGGAACGACCGGGCGGTGTGGCCACGCTCGTAGTTGAAGGCCCGCTGTGTCTGGCGGGCAGACAGCAGCGCGAGCTCGTACATCTGGTAGTGCAGAGCCGTCGTCTCGCGCTGCAGCCACAGATACAGTTCGTGATTCGTGAACTTGTCCCGCAGGAAATCCTGCATCTCTGCGGCTTGCTCGATCTGGCGCTGCTGGATGTTCAGTTCGCGCAGCGCCATGTCGCGCCGGCGCTCGGCGCCCAGGATCTGGCGCTCGACCTGCTCGATCTCGATGTCGAGCACCTCGACCTGATGCCGCCATTCCTCCTCCCGCCTGTCCCATCCTCCTTCGGTCAGCCGCACGGAGCCGGTGGTCGCCAGGATATCACCGACGGTGTTGGAGACACGGGCGACAGCGGAGAAGACGCTGGCGAGCTTGCTGCCGACCGGAAGCTGGGCAAAGTTGACGGTGCCTACGAACACGTCGGGAATGAGATGCATGAGCTGGGCGATCGCCTCGGAGACGTTGCCTGCCGCCTTCACCCCGGTCGAGGCGTTGGTGAGGTCGCGATAGTCGATCTCGCCGCCATTCAGGCCATTGTCGATCAGAACCTGATAGTAGGCCCGCCGCGTCTGGGCGATCTCCTTGGTCTTGCGTAGCGCCTGCACCTGCCAGTCGGCGTCGCGCCACTGGTTCTGACGGACCGAGAGTCCCAGCGTCAGAAGCTGGCGCTCATGGGCGGCTCGCAGCGACGCCAGATATTCGGCATCGCCCTTCTCGAACGCCGCCAACAGGTTCGCGCCGAAGCTGCGCACCTCGCTCGCCAGCTCCAGGCTCTTCTGGACGAGGAACAGGAAGCGGTAGGGACTCGCCGACGTGCACCAGTCGCCATCGTCGGCGCAGATATCCTGCGCGACCTTCCAACCGTCGCGGAACGGCGGATTGCCGAAGTAGGGCATGTCGACGCCAGGCCGACCGTTGCGCAGCCGCCGATCGTTCAGGCAATTGTGGATCAGCGAGCGGCGGTCCTCGACACGCTCGTACAGGCTGAGCAGGCGAGGATTGAGCGGCGGCGCCAGCGGCTTGAGATCGGCGACGGTCTGCGGCAGGCCGTCCTCCTCATGATCGAGGATGGTCGACGGCGCCTCCCCCAGGATGCGCGCCATCGCATCGAACACCGGGCGCGCCTGATGGAACGCTTCGGGTGAGTTGCGGCGCATCAGCGCGTCGCCCCAGTCGAGCATGGTCTCGAGATAGGCCAGGGTGATCGCGCGCTGGCGCGCGACCGCGCAGGATACCTTGCCGCCCTTGCAGCATCCGTCCGGTGCCGTCCGCGGCGGCACGGTCACGTGCACGGTGTCGGCATCATCGGAGCGGACGGCTGCCTGCCGACGCCGTGCGACGACCGTGCCGTCGCCGGTGCTGTCGCTGTGGCCCGGCGTGCCCGCCGGGGGCTCGTCCTTGCCATGCTCGCCGCGGCACCAGGCGGCATCACCGTGAAGCGGATCGAACGCCTCTTCGTACCATTTCAGGGCAGCCTCGAAGCGGCAATGGCTACGCAACCAGCCTGCGGTGACGATGGCCTGGCTGAAGAAGGTGGGCGGCACCAGAGGCGCACCCGGCGTGAAGTAGAGGAAATAGGGATAGGCCGCGAAGTTGGCCAGGAACGGACCCGGTACGGGCGGATCGGCGACAACGGGAGGCAACGCCTCCGCCGAATCGCTGGCGAGATCGTAACGGAAGCCTGGATTCGGCGCAGCTTCATGGCCGACCGGCGCCATGCCTCCGGTCACCTCGAAGCGCAGCGAGTCGGCGAAGCGGCCGACGAAGACGAGGTCGGGAGCGGCGCCGGGGCTGAGCGGCACCCCGTGCTGCGAGCGGCGCGTCTGCTTGAGCTCGCCGTTGTGCACGCGCGTCCATGCCAGATGGACCATGGGCTGCGACGGCCAGTGCAGCAACTTCGGCTGCGCCGCCTCGTCGTGCCATGACGCCTCGTCGGTCGACAACGTCGGCGCCTTCACATTGGCGTCCTGTACCTGCTTCTCGAAGAAGCGCGAATCCATCAGCCAGAAGTAGTACTCGTCCACGAGCGGCGGGTGAGCGACGCCGCACTCCGTGCAGCAGGACACGCACTGTTCTGCATCGGGTGCGCCGCCGCTCTGGAACGTCGCTGCTCCCATCGGCAGGCCCGATGCGGCGACGCGCACGAAGCGGACCCCCAGCCGGATCGCCGCCTCGATCCACCACGGCAGCTCGCCGTAGGCAGTCGGCGGGAAGGACGGCCGGACCGCCGAGCGAACCGTCGCGGCGATGCCTGGGACGTCGGTCGGCCGATCGCCGCCGTTCCCAGCACGATCGCTACGTTGCAGGCCGGCAGCCAGCCAGGACGGACGGGCATGCCGTTCTTCGGTGCCGAGCAGGCCGAGCCCTTCACGCGGCGGCTTGACCGCCGCAATCGAGGACGGCTCGACCGCCTGGAGGAGCTGCAGGCCGGGATGTGCCGGCGGACGCTTGCCGGTCCAAAGCGCGAGGCCGGCCGGCGCGGGCACGGTGAGCGTCGCGCTGCGCAACCGATCCTCGAGAAAACGGAAGCTCTCCGAGGCGCGCGCCTGGGCAAGCTCCTCCCATTCGATCCAGTTCTCACCGTAGATGTCGCGCCGTTTGCAGGTCTCCCAGACCGCGAAGCTGGCGAACTTGCGATCCCACAGCAGCGGCAGCTCCGGTCCCGGCAACCACGACGCGTCGAGCCGCAGGCGTGCGTACTGGACGAAGGTCTGGAGCGCGGTGACCGCCTCCTGGATACGGCTGGCGCGCTGGCACAGGCCGGCCTCGACGTCGAGCAGCAACAGCTCGCTGAGATCGCGTGGCTCGCGAGCGTGACCACCCCAGGGCAGCACGACGCGGTCCATGCTGCACAGGAACGCGATGAGCGCCGCATGCGCCCGTTGACGCAGGCCGTCGTTGAGCCGCTTGAGCTCGTCGTAGCGGCGCGGGTGCTCCGTCTCGATGTAGCCGTCGCGCACGAAGCGGGTCAGGATCTCGTTGCCGGAGGCGGTCTCCGGCGCCTCGACCGTGGCCGGCAAAGCGGACGCCCAGAGATCCGGTCGCGCCGACCGCACATCGAGGCACGTGAACGATGCCCGCAGGCGCTCCAGCCAGGTATCGGCGCGCCAGGCCCGGATCGCCCATTGCTCGTCCTCCAGGAGATCGCTGCCGACCTCGAACTGCTTGTAGTAGCGCAGCACCAGGGCGGCGTGTGAGAGATCGATGCCGATATGGCGCAGCGTCTGCGCCGGATCGTCCGGATGGCGTTCGGCCGCCTCGTGGAAGAGCAGCCAGGCAGGCTGTTCGGGGGCGGTATCCGCCCGCGTCCTGAGTTCGGCGTAGTCGAATATCCTCTCCCAGCTGTCGAAGAGCGCGCGCTGGCGGCGAATGGCCGGCTGGACACGCTTGTCCTGAGCGGCCGGCGGGGAGAAATAGTTGTCTCCGACAGGCAGCAGGTTGAAATCGAACCAGGCGCGGTGCGGCTGATGACTTACCCCCTGCGTATAGAAGGACATGCCGGCGAAGTCCTCGGCATGGGCGAGCATGTAACCGACCTCCGACTGCAGATCGTCGGAAACGGGCTTGGCGGACAGGCCGAAGCGATGGGCGAACAGCAGCGCCTTGAATGCGCGCTGATAGGTACGCCGGACATCACGTACCGTGCTGACGAAGCGCAGGCGGAGGTAGTCGAGGGCTTCACCCTGGGCCTGCGACGACAGGCCAAGCGCGAGCGTGCCGTCCTTGGCGCGCACGAACAGCCGATCGGCCGGCACGGCGATCAGCCGATCGGCCGTATCCGGCCCCGCATATTTGAGCTGGAAGCCCGTCCTCTGGCGCGTGATATCCTCGGGGTCGTCGAACTCCGGCGCGCACTCGACGAATTCCACGGTGATGTCGTAGGCGCCGCGGCGCAGCGGCATCGGCTCGGAACGACGCGCAGGCGCGGTTTCGCCGGGCCAGCGGTGGCTCAGCACGACGTACTTGCGCTGGCCGCGGGTCAAGGTGATGCGCCAGCGCTGGTGTTCCGCGCAGTCCCAGCCCGGCTGCTCGCCCTCCGGCGTCGGCAGGCCGGCATGGAAGGCATGGTTGCCGGCGGCCTCGACCAGCAGCACGCCGCTCCAGGTGACGGAGAAGCCCTGGGCGCCGCCGAGCGCGAGGCCGTCCGCATTCTTCAAGGCGAAGCCGTTGCGGATGCCGATGTGGCGCAGCTGGGCTGCGCTCAGGGTCAGCCCCGCCGACGGCACGAGGGGCGGCAGCGGCGCATTCCAGTCGTTGCGTACCGATCCGAAGGCATCGAGCGGACCCCGCAACTCCCGTGATACGATGTCGTCGCTGCCCTCGGCGCGGACCTCACCGAGCAGGCCCGTGCCGACCAGCCCGAGCAGCGCCGCGAAAGCGCCGCCGCTGGGCGGCGGAGTCCAGGTCACGTCGGGCGGCTTGCCGGAGTTGGCCTCCCACGTCGACAGCGCCAGATTCTCGTCGGCGAAGAGATGGCGCAGCAGGCGCCAGGCAAGGCCATGTCCTTCCGTCGATTCCCGGCCGGTCTGGGCCGCGACATGGGCCGCGAGATGTTCGGCAATCGCGCGACAGCGCGCATGGAACGTCGCGAAGGCGCGCTGGAAGTAGGCCCAGCGCCTGCCCTCGTCGGCCTCCTGGATCAGATGTTCGTCCGCCTCCTGGAAGTTCGGGAAGATCGCCGCGAAACGTGCGAGCTCCTTCCGCGGCATGAAGTAGAGGTCGCGCACCGCCTCCTGCTCGGCCGTGCCGAGAGGCTTGATGCGGCTGATCTTCTGGATCACCGCGGCATCGGCGAGCGGGATCACCGAGTAGAGTCTGTTGGCGTCCTGATCGTAGCGGAACGGCCCGTCCGCCGGGGTGTTCCACATGAGGGGCGATGTCGTGTTGAGCGGCGCCCGGTATTGCTGCTCCTGCACGTTGGCCGGCTGGCCGGCCGCCGCCAGGATACCCGGGAAGAAGTGTGCACCGAGCGCACGCAAGGGGTCTGGGGCGCCGCTGGGAAAGCCGAACTCCTCGCGCAGCGAGGCCACGATGCGCTCCCATGTCCACGCCGCGGCGTCCTGGTCGGTCGCCGAAAGAGCCAGCAGCTTTGCCCGCAGGTGCCACAACGAATGCCGTTGGTCGTCGTCGGGATACTGCAGCGGGTCATCGACCGCCTCGTTCGGTGGCTGCAGTGCAAACGGGTCGTCACCCCCTAGATGGTCGGCTGTCGTGAAGAGGAACAGGATCTCCCCGATGGCGAAGTCCGAGGCGTAGATCTTCGCAAGCACCTCGACGAATCTCAGCGTATGGGTCGGATGGGCATGCCAGGTCTCGGCGGACACGGCTGGATCGAAGCCGGCCAGGCGAGACAGCGGATCGAGGTTGGCCGTCAGGAGCTTCAGGAACTCGGGCGTGCGTGCCTGGCAATGGTGACGGGCCTCTGCATAGTGGCGAATCTGGTCGAGCAGATGATCGACCGCCCAGCCCCATTTGGCAGCCGCCGGTCCAACCCACAGAGCGAGCAGATGCGTACGGTCGGCCCCGGTCCCTCCCGGCGCCGTGAACCGGTCGGCCAGCATGAGCGCGAAATGATCGCGCAGGATCTGGAAGGCCGCGAGCTGGCGCATGAAGTCGGGATTGACGTTGCCGGCGGCATCGAAGAGCGCCAGAACCGTGCAGATGTCGCTGAGCTCGACGACGGAGTAGCCGGCGCCCGGCAGGGCCTGCAGCTTGCGCCACAGCCGCGCGAACACGGCAAGCCGCTTCAAGCCTTCCTTTGTGGCCAGCGGTGTCTGGAACACGATGATGTAGTCGTCGAGGCAGCATGGCGGGCATTGCGGAAACTCGACAGGCCGCGGCACAGATGCATCGTCGCGATCACGCTCCTGGACGCGGCGGTTGGTGCGGTCGCGCGTGGCGGCGGCCGCGCCTTGGGCACGCCGGCCGGTCACGACCGTGTCCGCCGAACCTGTGGCGGATCTCGCCTCGCGCAGCGAGAACTCGACGAACTTCGTCTGCCACAGCGCGAAGAGCTCGCAATATTCCAGGCCGGTCTGCTCGAGAAAGACCGGAAGCTTGACGGCCGTCGACAGCCATTGAGGATCGGCAGCCGACAGGCCGAACAGCTCGGCCAGCAGCGCATCGCCGAGGTCCTTCATGAAGATCGCATCCTCCGCGGGATCGATCCCGAGATACTCGCGAGCGATCTCGAAGCGCACCGGATAGCGCCACAGGTGCGATCGGAAGGATGCCGGCTCGTTCATCGGATCGAGGACGAACTCGGTGATCTCCTTCCGGAAACGGCGCATCGTCGCGTAGCGGGTCGTGCCGAGCGCCCGCAGGTTCGCGCGATTGACGTCGAGCGGCTGGTCGTAGGGCAGCACGGATGCGGAAAAGGCGTCGGCCAGGGCGTCGTAGGCGGCGGGCTTCTTCACGGGCGTGGCCGGCGAGGAATGCTCCGGTAGGGCGCCGAACAGGACCGCAGGATCGTGCCCGTTCGCGGTTGTTGCGCCAGCCAGCGCATGCCCGCCAAGCTCGGTACCCGCCGTGTCGTGTACGACCCCGGAGACGCTGCCGGGCACATCGGCTGCCATTGCCTCGAGACACTCGTTGACCAGGTCCACCAGGGGCAGCGGCGTCTCGAGATTGGCTCGCGTCGCGTGGAGATCGCGGGGGGCCCCCCGCCGCTTCTCGAGCGCAAGCGCCAGCGTGGATGGATCCTGCGTCTCCACCTGATCGCAGGTCGAGCTGGCCGAGACCCGCAGCATCTCCTGAAGGTAGGCCACCGGCCCGAGCGGCGACAGATGAGCCGGCGGGACGCAGTTTACCAGCGAGCCGTCGGGATTGATCGGCTTCGACGGTCCGGCGCCGGAACCGCCCGTGCCCGCCCCTCCTCCCGCCTTGGCGTGGATGGCGTCGCTATGCTCGTAGGCCACCGTTCCGGTGAGGGCGTCCCGGAAATCCTCGGCGACGAGCGCGGCAACAGCCTCCGTACGACGGAACCCTCGCGAATACAGCGCCTCCATCAGCGAGATGCGCAGTTCGTTGGATACGCCGATATCGGTCAAAGTGAAAAGGTCGTTCAGACTGCCGACGGCCGCGATCAGCCATTGCCTGCCGCGCAGGTCGTCAGGGAAGACATCGGCCGCGGCGGCTTCGACCGCCGCGGCGACGGGCGGCGCACCGAACGCGAAGGCTGCCCCCGCCTGCATGGCATAACGCTGCAGGAACAGGGAGAGCGGATCCCCGGAAGGGATGCCGAAGCCGGCAACCGGCTCGGCAGCCGCCGGCACATAGGTGTTCGCCTGCACCGTGATGTCGAAGAACCGTTCGAGATGGCGGATGAAGGCGTCGGTCCGTTCCTCGACCGTACCGGGCCTGGTGAAGGCCGGGAGGAGCGCAGGATTGGCGGCGAAGATCTGGTGCCACTGCGCTGCCGTTACCGCGACCAGATCGGCGACCGTCCCTATCGGGCCAACGACGGTGCCGATCGCCGCGACCAGCGGCTCGACATTGGCCATCTCGGTCGCCCCACAGAGCACGAGACGCAGGTGCCCAGCCGGATGGGCCGGCGCACCGGTGGGCCCGGTCCAGAACGGTGCGATGTCGAGTTGGGGATCGTCGCTGGGTGCGGGGTTGGCGAAGGCCAACCACGCTTCGATCAGCGCCTCGAGATCGGAGGCGCCTGCGACCTGGCATGGGGGCCGCCCCTTGGTGCGTCCGAGCGAAACCAGGCGTCGGCTGGCCTGCGCCGGCGTGATCCCCGATCCGGCAACCAGCTCCGGGGCAGGCAACGCGTCGATCGTGCCACGCTCGATCGAAGAGGCCATGATCTCGCGTACGGCACGTTCGCCCTGGAGGCAGGCCATCCGGTATCGCGTGTCGGCGCTGACGTCCGGCGGCAGATGTGAACCCAGTGCATAGAAATACTGGGCTGGCACCACAAAGCTGGGATTCATGGGAAGGTCCTCTCCCGTTGGGGCACGAACGGCCAATCCGGGCCGGCGGCTCCGGTACCTAGTTCCGAAGGATCACTTCGAATTCGTTGATCTTGCCACCGGGCGTCGCGACGCCCGGCTGCACCGGGAAGCGCAGGCCGGCGGCCATGGCATCGATGCTCTTTCGCTCGCACACCAGTGCCGCGACCATCGCGTAGATGTAGCTCGCCAGCATCTCGGCCTTGGCGTCGTGGGCCGCCCGGTGCTTGAGCAGTTCCGCCTGGAAGATCTGATATGCCTGGGCGTCGAAACCGGCCGCGTCCGCCGTGTACATCACTTCAAGGTCGGGAGTCGGCGTGGGCAACGGATCGATATGGCGGTTCCAGGCGATCTCGTAGGCGATGTGGCGGCATTGCGAAGGCGTGAGCGATTCGAGAGCGGGCGATCCGCCGGGATCCTGCGACAGGACCTTCTGCACCGCCCCCTTCAAGTCGGCGAAGGAAGGCGGCGAGCCGTCCTTGGGCAGCACGACGACGGCATCGTTCGGATCGGCCGCCGAGCCGGGCGGCGGCAGGGTCAGATGAATGGTCGGTGCCCCGACGGGAAAGGGCGATGCAGCCGGTGGCAGGACGGCCGGCGGAACGAGCGGCAGGTTGACCGTGCTGGCATTGTATTCGACGACGAAGGAACCCAGCGACGTGCCGCCGCGCGTCACGCGCAGAAGGATATCGACATCGGAATATTCCGTCGCGGGCGGCGCAGTGATCTCCAGCAGTGCGGTCGCGACTGCGGCCGGTGGAAAGGTCAGGGTCGGCACCCAGTGCTGCGCGATACGGGTAATCGCCGGATCGGCATCGAACTGTGCCGTACCGATCGGAGGATCGGCCGCGACATTCACCTTCGGCTTGGCGAAGGAGGCGTCCCATGCCTCGATCTTCAAGCCGAGCAGATAGCTGGTGAACGCCGCACCGTCGACCGGCTCTTCGGGAACAAGTCGGATGACCAAGACCTGGGGCATGGCGCTATCCTTCTTTTGCGCATCAGCGTGATCAGATCAGGAGCCGAGTTGGGCGCCTCGTGCCTGCGTCGGATCCCAATCAACGATGAGAGAATGCCGTGCATGCTGCATGGGGTCTGTGGTGGAGCGCACATCTCCTGTGGCCGGATACATCACTCTGGAAAGTATCGCCTCCGTCGGCGATGATCCCTTCCGGCAGCCAGGCAAGGCGGCGACGACGGCGCAGGCCGCAAGCGGCAAGCTGCCGCAAAGAGAGGAAACGATGCCGGACACCGTCCTTCCCGACATTCCCACCACTCCGGTGACGCCTGCCATGCTCGACGGGCTGCGCGCCATCGTTGGCGACAAGGGCCTGATCCTGGACGATCAGGGCAAGGAACCCTTTGTGCGCGACTGGCGCGGCTCGCTGGTCGGCACGGCGGCCGTCGTGGTGCGCCCGGCCTCGACGGAGGAAGTGTCGAAGGTCGTGCGGCTCTGCTTCGAACACGGAATTGCTATCGTACCCCAGGGCGGCAATACCGGCCTGATGGGTGGCGCCACCCCGTGGCCGACGCACAGCGGCATCGTGCTCTCGCTCGGCCGGATGAACCGGGTGATCGAGATCGATCCCGTGGGCTACACCATGACCGTGGAGGCTGGCTGCATCCTGCAGACGCTTCAGGAGACTGCATCGAGCCACGACCGGTTCTTTCCGCTCAGCCTCGGCGCCCAGGGCTCGTGCATGATCGGCGGCAATCTCTCGACCAATGCCGGCGGCGTGCAGGTGCTGCGCTACGGCAATGCGCGCAACCTCGTGCTGGGGCTCGAGGTCGTGCTGCCCAGCGGCGATGTCTGGAACGGGCTGCGCTCACTGAAGAAGGACAACACCGGCTACGACCTCAAGCACCTCTTCATGGGAGCCGAAGGCACGCTCGGCATCATCACCAAGGCCGTGCTGAAGCTCTGGCCAGCCCCCAAGGACGTCGCCACGGCGTGGCTCGCCATCCGCGATCCGCAGGCGGCGATCGAGATCCTGTCGGAGGCGCATGCGGCGTCGGAGGACAATGTCGGCTCCTGCGAGCTTATGAGCCGCGCCTGCACCGACATGGTCCTGCGCCACATCCCCGGCACGCAGGATCCGCTCAAGGCCGAAACGCCATGGTTCCTGCTGCTCGAATGGTCCTCGTCGCGGCCCCGTGTCGACGGCGCCGAAGGCATGTCGGAGAAGATGGAGCAGTTCCTGGCCGACCAGATGGAGGCCGGCCGCGTGCTCGATGCGGTGATCGCCCAGAACGAAGCGCAGGCGCGCAACATGTGGACCATCCGCGAATCCGTGGCGCCCGCATCGCGCGCCGAAGGGCCGGGGCTGAGCTACGACATCTCCGTGCCGATCTCGAAGATCCCCGCCTTCATCGAGAAGGGCGTGGCGGCGGCGCTCGAGATCCTGCCCAGCATCCGGCCCTATCCGCTGGGCCATATCGGCGACGGCAACCTGCACTTCTCCTTCATGGGGCCAAAGGGCATGGACCGCCAGACACTGCATCAGTACTCGCCCGCCATCACGCGTGCCGTGAACGACCTGGTGCGCGACATGGCCGGCTCGATCTCGGCCGAGCACGGCATCGGCATCGACAAGATCGACGAGCTGGCGCATTACCGCAGCAGGATCGAGCTCGACACGATGCGCTCGATCAAGCGTGCGCTCGACCCGAAGAACATCATGAACCCCGGAAAGATCCTGCGACTGTGAGCGACCTCATCGACAAGCTGCGCGCCATCGTGGGCGAGCGCGGCCTGATTACCGACGATCAGGGCAAGCATCCCTACCTGACCGACTGGCGCGAGAACTATCTCGGCGCGGCCCAGGCGATCGTGCGGCCCGCCAGCACGGAGGAGGTCGCAGCCGTCGTGCGGCTGTGCGCCGCCGAGAAGGTCGCGATCGTGCCGCAGGGCGGCAATACCGGCATGGTCGGCGGCGGCACGCCGGACGAATCCGGCCGCGAGATCGTGCTGTCCCTCAACCGCATGAACCGCATCGTCGACCTCGATCCGATCGGCTACACGATGACCGTCGAAGCGGGCGTCGTGCTGAAGACCATCCAGGATACGGCGGCGCAGCACGATCGCCTGTTCCCCTTGAGCCTGGGCGCCGAGGGAAGCTGCACGATCGGCGGCAATCTCTCGACCAATGCCGGCGGCGTGCAGGTCCTGCACTACGGCAATGCCCGCCAGCTCGTGCTGGGGCTCGAGGTCGTCACGCCGCAGGGCGAGATCTGGAACGGCCTGCGGGCGCTGAAGAAGGACAATACCGGCTACGACCTGCGCGACCTCTATCTCGGCGCCGAGGGCACGCTCGGCATCATCACCAGGGCCGTGCTCAAGCTGTGGCCCAAGCCCAAGGACGTGGCGACGGCGTGGATCGCGGTGCCCTCTCCCGAGGCCGCCGTGGCGCTGCTGAGCGGCGCACACGCGGCCAGCGAGGACAATGTGACGTCCTGCGAGCTGATGGGCCGACAGGGGATCGACTTCGTGCTGAGCCACATCCCGGGCTCCGTCGATCCGCTCGCCGGGCGGCATGACTGGTACGTGCTGCTCGAATGGTCGTCCACCCGCCCCCGCCGCGACGGCGACAACGCGGGAGGCCTGGCGGAGAAGATGGAGGCCTATCTCGGCGAGGCCATGGAACAGGGCCTCGTGCTCGACGCCGCGCTGGCGCAGAACGAGGCACAGGCGCGGGCCTTCTGGAGCCTGCGCGAGAACCACTCCGAGGGCCAGAAGCGCGAGGGTCCCTCGATCAAGCACGACATCTCGGTCTCGGTCAGCAAGCTGCCGGCCTTCATGAAGGAAGGGCTGGCCGCGATGAAGAAGGTGCTGCCCGACTGCCGGCCGGTGCCGTTCGGCCATGTCGGCGACGGCAACCTGCACTTCAATTGCCAGTCACCACCCGGCTGGGACAAGCCGCGCTTCATGGCATACGGCGAGGCGATCAGCGGCGCGGTGTACGATCTGGTCGTGGGCTACGGCGGCTCGATCTCGGCCGAGCACGGGATCGGGCGGCTGAAGGTCGAGGAGCTGGCGCATTATCGCAGCAAGATCGAGCTGGATACCATGCGCGCGATCAAGCGCGCCCTCGATCCGCAGAACCTGATGAATCCGGGGAAGGTCCTGCAGGTCTAGGGTCTGTACCTAATAGGCGCGCTATGATTCATTGCTCCTGGTTGTGAGTACGGAGCAAGAGAGTGCGTGCGGGTTTGTTTTGGTTGAATGACAGACAGTGGTCGCGGATCGAACGGCA
>Ga0182792_1000720_pt1 | contig 29650 bp, 23 predicted proteins | sample Passage237B_FD_130497 | JGI IMG/M metagenome (GOLD analysis project Ga0182792, IMG submission 130497) | Cellulose adapted compost microbial communities from Newby Island Compost Facility, Milpitas, CA, USA - Passage2 37B (version 2) (version 2) ...
CCACCACACCGCGGAGAGGGTGGGGCCCGGCCGTCGCTTCCGCGCCGGGACCGTTGGGTGGTTCGTCGCTCAAGCTGCCCCGTGGAAATTCAGCTCGGAAAGGATCAGCCGTGCTTCTTCCAGACCAGCCGCCCGGTGCTCGTGTTCTTTCTGGTAGCCGGGATTGCTGATCATGCTGATGAAGGCCTTGCGCGACGGGTACTGAACCAGGACCACCGCGTCCCACTCGGGCTCGTCCGGGCCGATGATCGACTCGACGCTGCTGGTCGCGGTCAGCACCTTGCCGCCGATCTCCGCCAGGTAAGGAGCGATCTTCTCGCCGTAGGTGGCGTAAGCCTCCGCCCCTGACTTGCCTTCATCGATCCCGGTCGCCCGGTCCTTGAAACGGACCAGGTTGACCATCACGATCGGCGAGTCATCGTCGGATTCGACCAGCGCCTTGAACTGCTCCGGGGTCGGGTCGATCACCGGCACTGCTTGCCCTTGCACTTGCTGAGCTGGACTGCCTTGGTCTCGAGCTTGCCGATCACCCCGGCCATTTCCGGGTTGCCGGCGATGTTCTCGAGCTCGTTCGGGTCCTTCTTCATGTCGTAGAGCTCGATGTCGCCGAAGGACCAGTGGATGTACTTGTAGCGCTTGGTCTTGACCCCGTAGAACGGGAGGTCGAACTTGGTCAGCGGCGTGGTGAACTTGAAGACCGGCCGCGCGGCTTCCATCGGCAAGTCGCGGTTGGGCAGCTTGCCCTTCTTGCGGGCTGCCGCCAGCAGCGAGACACCGTCCATCAGCCGACCGGGCTTGCCCTTGGCCGCCTTGAGGATGGTCGGCGTCAGGTCGACATCCATCGTGGTCGAGTTGATCTTGGCACCGCGCTTGATGCCGGGGCCCCTCATCAGCAACGGCACCCGGAGCGAGTTCTCGAACGGCAGGAACTTCGACGAAGCAAGCCGGTGCTCGCCCTGCAAGTACCCGTTGTCCGAGGTGAAGATGATCAACGTGTTCTTCAGCTCATGGCTGCGCTTCAAGGACTTGATGATCTTCCCGACCTGGTCATCGATCGACCTTGCCGCCCCCAGCCGGCCGCGATAGCTCGCCTGGACCCTTTCGATCTGGGCGTCGTTCATCAGGGGCAGGTCGCGTACGTTGGCGGCCTTGTCGGAAACATCGGCTTCGTTGAAGGCCGGCGGCCGCGGCAGCTTGACCTTGTCGAAGGTGTGCTCGTAGCGCTTGGGCGGCCGGGGGTCCGGTTGCGGGGCACCCGGCCTGAGACCCTGGATGTTGTTGGTGTCCTCGGCGTGCGGACCGGGCGTCGCGTAGTAGAGGAAGAAAGGCTTGCGTGACTTGACGGACTTCTTGACGAAGTCATTGGCCATCTTGCCGTTGACATCCATCGTGTAGTCCTTGGGCCGCTGCCACCCGAAGTAGTCCCAGGGATCGAACGCCTGGTGGAAGATGGCGAGCAGTTCCCCGAACGATTCCGGCGTATTCGCGGTCCCGAGCGTCCCCAACTCGATCTGCGACTTGGCGTAGTCCTTGTCACCCCAGTAGTGGACCTTGCCGTTCAGGTTCATCCCGTAGTTGTAGTAGTCGTAAGTCGACTGGTCGAGGAGGGCCTTCCAGCTGTCCCAGCCCGGGGGAACTTCTGTCACATCGAGCGTCGAGTATTCGTTGAGGTACTTGCCGACGAAACCGGTCCGGTAACCGGCTTTCTTCATCCAAGGGGCCAGGGTGTTGCGCTGGTTGCGCTTGCCAGGCATGTCGCGAAGCTGGTAGTACCCGCCGTCGTTGCCCTTGAAGTTGGCCAGCACACCGTTGTTGTGCGAGAGCTGGCCGGTGAGCAGCGCGGCACGGGCCGGACCGCAGAGCGGATACGGGGCGTTGTAATTGGTAAAGGTGGTGCCACCCCGGGCGAAGTAGCGCTGGACGTTCGGCATGTAGCGGACGTCGCCGCGAACCAGGTCATCGGTCTGTATCAAGACGATGTTGGGCCGGTTCCCGAAGTTGGTGTGCGCCTTGCGGGCGGCCGACCAGGCTTTCTCATGTAGGCCGCCGACCATCATGAGCAGCGCGAAGAATGCGAACGCCAAGCTCCCGCAGGCAACGAGTTTGGTGGCTGCACCTTCAAAAAAACGACGGTTCATCCTCATCCTCTCCACTCCCGGTGTGGCTCTCCTCGCGGAAGAATAGCCAAAACTTGATCCGTATCAAGTTTCCTAACCCTCAACCGTTCAAAATGTTGCGGTCTACCGCCAAAACTTGGCCCTCGCGGTCGAGCGCTGGGACGAAGATCGTTTCCCCGACCTGACCAACTGCTACGAGCGGCTGATCGAGCGACCCTCGGTCGCCGGGGTAGTGATGAAGCTCGCCCCTACCGCGAGCTCTTCCCGCCCGGTTGGCCCGATCACGTCGACTGAGCCGGTTCGACTCCGCCTTCACCCGCTCCGAGCACGCGGCCGGGCAGGTTGCGGGCCGACCAGAACGAGGGGATGGTCAATAGAGCCGCGATCAGCAGGGCGAGCTTGAGCGACTGGAGCTGAGCGTCCTGATAACCGTCGACGATCGCCGACGTTTCTGCTTCGTCCACCCCGGCCTGCTCGGCCGAGCGGCGGACCTGGTCGGCCGAGACGAAGCTACCGCCGGAGCTCAGCCGCTGCTCGACCTGAACCTTGGTGGCTTCGGAGATCTCGGCGTGCCCCGCCACGTTCTGGCTGAACGCCGCCAACAGCCCGGTGATCAGGATTGCCCCGAGGACCGCGGTGCCGAGCGAGGAACCGAGCTGCTGGGCGGTGTACTGGAGGCCACCCGCCTCGCTGCGGTCGCTGTCGCCGACCGCCGACTGGGCCACGTTCCCGAGCTGGGAGACGATCAGCCCCATACCGATCCCGAGCACCCCCATCGCAACCAGGAAGTCGGCGTTGTCGAGAGCAGGTTCGATGGTCCCGACCAGAAGCAGAGCGGCGACGAAGACGACGACCAGGCCGATCCGTACGAGCGGCCGCGGGGCGAAGCGTGAGGCGAGGGCCGAGCCGACCAGCGAGGTGGCGAACAGGCCGACCGAGGTCGGCAGCATCCGCACGCCGGTTTCCAGCGCGTCGAAGCCGAGCACGACCTGAAGATAGAGCGGGATCGTGAAGAAGATCCCCATCAGGATCAGGTTCTGGGCCAGCATCATCACGAGGCCGGAGCGAAGCGTGACGATCCTGAAGAGCCCCAGGTGAACCAACGGATCCTCGTCCCGCTCTTCGCGGCGGCGCTGCCAACTGGCAAACAGGCCGAGCAGGATCAGCCCGCCGATGATCACGAACGGAGTCAGGGAGAAGCCGAAGACCTCGACCGGCGAGTTCATCGGTTTCAGCCAACCCCAGGTGCTGGCTTCGAGCACGCCGAGGACGATCATCGCGAGTCCCACGGCCGAGAGGGCGCCCCCGACCAGATCGAGGCGGGGTCGCCTGCCCTCGGCCGGTGGCTCCAGCATCCAGCGGGTGCCGATCAAGATCCCGGCCGCGACGACGACCTCCCCGATGAACACGTAGCGCCAGGTGAAATCGGTGGTCAGCCAGCCGCCCAGGATCGGACCGACCGCGATCCCGACCCCCGCCATGCCGCCGAGCACGCCGTAGGCCACGGCCCGGCTCTTGCCCTCGAAATTGCCGGCGACCAGGGCCACCATCGCCGGCAGCACCATCGCCGCTCCGATCCCCTCGAGCACCGACCAGCCGATGGCAAGCGAGGCGACGTTCCAGGAAGCGGCGGTCAGGGCCGATCCGGCCGCATAGACGACCAGTCCGAGCTTGAAAATCCGTTTGCGCCCGTAGATGTCACCGAGCTTGCCGCCGATCAGCATCAGCCCAGCCATGACCAGCGCGTAGAACGCGATGATCGCCTGGATCGTCGTGACAGTGGTGTCGAAGTCCGCGACCAGCTGGGAGATCGAGACGTTCATGACGGCCTGGTCGAGGACCATCAGGAACTGGGCCGCGGCCAGGGTCATCAGCAGTTTCATGTTCATGTGCTGCCCGATTCTCCTGCTCGGCCCGGCAATCCCGTCACCCGGTCCGGGTGATTTATGCGTTGGGTATCACCCAGACGATGCGGGTGGTCAGGTTACGTGTCTTCGTCGGCCCGAACTTGGTGCATTCGGGGTTCTTCGCTTTGCTGGCGTAGCTGATCACGAAGCGGACCTTTTTCTTCGGCTTCAGCTTCTTGCGGAGCTTCTTCGGGATCGCGACCTTGTAGTTGGTCCACTTGCCCGCCACCTGAAACTGGCGCTGCGGATACTTGATCTTGCCCTGCTTGCCTCTCAGGTGGTAGATCACCTTCGAGGAGATCCGCACCACTGCCGGCCCGGCGGTCGTGATTCGTGCCCGGACGCCCGGGATGTTCGATCGCTTCTTGACCGATGGCGTGAAGTAGGCAACCTTCTTGATCGCGATTGGCTCACACGGATCGGGCGGCGGAACGGGGTCCTGGCCCGATCCGGTCAGCTGGGCCGTGGCCGGGCCCTCGACGGCATTGGTCGCGACATCGAGCTCTGCGGTCTTCTCGCCGGCCGAAGTCGGCGCGAAGGCCACCGAGACGTCGCATGTGGCCTCCGGGGCGAGGGTACGGTTTGAGCAGCCGTCGGCCGTGAGCTGGAACTGGTCCGCGGCAACGCCGGTCAGGGAGACGGTCCCGGTCTCGAGATCTGTCGTGCCTGCGCTCGTCAGGGTGAACACCTGCGGGGCACCGGGCCCCTCGTCGGTCAGCCGGGTACCGAAGTCGTTGGCCCCGGGTGTGATGTCCCTGCCCGGGTCGATCCCGTCGCCCTCTGCGAAAAGGACCCCCTGTATCCCGGGCATCGAGTATTTGATCAACCCGTTCCGTTCCCCGATCGCGGTGGGATCGAACACGACCGAGAACTGGCAGGTTTCACCGACCTGGAGTGTCTCGCCGAGGCAACCGTCGTCCACGATGGCGAAGTCATCCGGATTCCCGTTGATCTGATCGATCCCGAGCGTCTCCACGACAAGCGGCGAGGCGCCGTTTGCCTCCATGGTGACCGTGAGGGGCGCCGTCGCCCCCGATTCGATCGGTACGGGACCGAAATCGAGCGAGGTCGGATCGAACGTCGGATAGGCGAAAGGCGTTCCGGTTCCGCTGAGCGCGGCTGTCTGGGGGCTTCCCGACACGTTCGTCGTGAGGCTGAGGCTGGCGGACTTCGCTCCCACCGTGGTCGGGGAAAAATCCACGATCACTTCGCACCCGCCGTCCGGGGCGATCGGGGAAGCTCCGGTGCAGGTTTCGCTGTCGATCTCGAACTGGTCAGCGTTCGCGCCGGTGAGGGTCACGCTGTCGATTTCCAGCGGGGTCGTGCCCGAGCTCTCGACCGTGAACGTCTGGGGCGCCGAGTCGCTGTCAACCGTGATCCTCGCGTCACCGAAATCGTGGCTGGTCGGATCGATCTCGATGCCCGGGTTCGCCGTTCCGGTGCCGCTCAGGGCGACGGTCGTCGGGGAGCCGGCGGCGTCGTGGGCGACGTTGAGCGTGGCGCTCTTTCCCCCGACACTCGACGGGGAGAACACCACCGCCACCTCACAGGAGTCGCCGCTGTCCAGCGTCTGGGATTCGCAATCTTCGGAATCGATCGCATAGTCGCCCGCGTCGGTGCCGGTGATCGTCACCCCGCCCTCGTCGATGTTGACCGGACCGACCCCGGTGTTGGTCAAGGTCGCGGTCAAGGGAGTCGAATCGCCGCCCACCGGCACGTCGGGGAAGTTCAGCGTGGTCGGGTCCGCAGTAACGGCCGGGGCTTCGTTCATGAAGACCGAGACGCGTCCGCCTTGATCCCCGGATACCCAGTCGGGATGGCCGTCGGCATTGAAATCACCGGTCGCGACCTGCCAGGGGTAGGCCGGACTGGTGGTCACCCACGGCCCGTCGGGGGAGACGGTCAGGCTGCCGGCCGAGGAGCCGAGAAAGACCGGGGCGCTGTCGGTCAGGGGGTCGGAGAGGTTGCTGGCCATGCCGATCAGCAGATCCTCGTATCCGTCGCCGTTGAAATCGGCGCTGGCGTCCGAGTTGCCCCACTGGCTGTCGATCAGGGGAACCGTGGGTGAGTCCGTGAAGCCCCCGGAGTCGGTCCCCAGCTTGACCAGGAGCTGCCGGTCGGCCCGGCTTACCACCGCGAAATCCTGGTGACCGTCGTCGTTGTAATCCCCGGCCGAGATGCCGCGCGGCTGGAAGTAGCCGTCGTATGTGTCGACGCCGTCAAAGGAGATGTAGACCGAAACGGCCCCGGGCAGCGGCGGTATTCCAGCATTCACGTTCAGGTTGGCGGTCGCGAAGTCATCGATGCCGTCCCCGTCGAAGTCGGCCGCCACGATGCTCACCGGGCTGTCCCCGACGGTGACGGTCACGTTTCCGAGCGTGCCGCCGGCTCCATCGCCGAAGATGACCTGGACGTTGTCGGTGCTCGAGCCGACTACCGCCAAGTCCGGGTAGGGGTCTTCGCTGAAGTGACCGGTGGTGATCGCCTCCCCATTGACGGCGGTGGCGATTGTCGTGGCCGAGCCGAAGCTACCGGTCCCGGTGCCGGGGAAGATCCGCACTTTGTTGTTGGTCGCGATCGCCACGTCGAGCTTCCCGTCCCCGTTGAAGTCGAGGAGCGTGCCCGAGAGCGCGTAGTCGGAACCAGTCGAGAACGGGCTGCCCGCGGCCTGGGTCATCGATCCGTTCGGGCCGGCGAGGAACACGGAGAACGAGTACTCGGCATTGGCCGTCACGACGTCGTCGCGGCCGTCGCCGTTCAGATCGCCGGTCAGGACCGAGTTCGAGGTCAGGGCCCCGGTGCTGTACGGGCTGCCGGCCGGCTGGATGAAATTGAGTGCCGTGGCCGGCGCGGCCGAGCAGAGTGCGGCGAGCGTCACTACAACAGCGATGCCGGACTTGACGAAGCTCAACATTCCCCCTAAGCGGATCGGTGCCCGGCCAGATACCGAGCGGTCGCCGAAATCCTAACCGCTGACCCGTTGCCGTTTCAAACGACTGACCCCGGGTCGCGCTGGGGAGCCGTCCATGGCTCCCAAAGCGCGACCCGGGGGGGTTGAAGCCCGCCGCTGCTAGGCGGATTCCAGCGCGGCCTTGGCCGCCTCGGCGCCGTCGGCCTGCGCCGCCTCGGCGTGCTCGCGGCTGTCCTTGCTGGAGATCAGGGTCGCGGCGAGGATCGCCCCGGCCAGGGCGAAGAAAGCCCCGACCATGAAGGCATCCGCGAAACCGTCGGTCAGAGCGACCGACTGGCTCGCTCCGGACGCGATCGAGTCACCGGTCGACGAGTTGGCGATCGAGGCGAGGATCGCCAGGCCGAGCGCACCGCCCACCTGCTGAGAGGTGTTGATGAGGCCGGACGCCAGGCCGGCCTCCTCGGGCTTGGTGCCGGACATCGCGGCGATGGTCACCGGCACGAAGGTCAACCCGAGGCCGATACCGGCCAGGATCGAGGGGCCGAGGACATCGGCCCAGAATGACCCATCGGCGCTGATCTGCGTGAACCAGCCGAGTGCGATCGCGATCAGAAGCAGACCGGTGGTCATGATCGGCTTGAAGCCCATCTTGGTGACCAGCTGCCCGGCCACGCCCGCGGCGAGGATGATCGCGATCGCCAGGGGCAGGTAGGCCAGACCGGCTTCGAGCGCGTCGAGCCCCAGCACCTGCTGCAGGTAGAGCGTGATCAGGAAGAACATGGAGAACAGCGACATGCCGGTCAGCACTCCGACCACGTTGGCGCCCCGCAGGGTGCGCATGCGGAAGATCGAGAAGGGCACCAGCGGCTTGCGGGTCCGCAGTTCGATCACCACGAAGGCGGCGATCAGCGCGAGGCCGACCCCACCCCGAACCAGGGTCTCGGTCGAGGTCCAGCCGGCACTGGCCGCGTCGACCAGGGCGTAGACGAGGATCGCCAGGCCGGCCGTGATCGTGACCGCGCCGGGGATGTCGAGGGTACGCTCGGACTCTTCTTCTTCACGCGACTCGAGCAGGCGTTGCGGCGCCTGCCAGACCACGAAGGCCGCAATCGGGACGTTGACGAAGAGCACCCATTCCCAGCCGGCCCACTCGGTCAGCACACCACCGAGCAGAACACCGGCTGCGCCGCCGGCACCGGCTACCGCGCCCCAGATGCCGAGTGCGCGGTTGCGTTCGGATCCTTCGGCGAAGGTCGTGGTCACGATCGAGAGCGCGGCTGGTGAAGCGATTGCTGCGCCGAGGCCCTGCACGGCCCGGGCGGTGATCAGCCAGGCCTCGGACTGGGCCAGGCCACCGGCCAGTGAGGCGATCCCGAACAGGGACATGCCGACCATGAACATCCGGCGTCGGCCGAGGAAGTCGGCCAGCCGGCCGCCGAGCAGCAGAAAGCCGCCGAAGACGAGGGTGTAGCTGTTGACGACCCAGGAGAGACTGTCCTGGTCAATTTCAAGCGCCTTGCCGATCGAAGGCAGGGCGACGTTGGTGATCGAGGCGTCGATCACCACGACGAACTGGGTGAGGGCGAGCAGCAGCAGGGCCAGATTCTTGGCTCTGGGCGTCCTCAGATCCGGTGTTGACACGTGTGCTCCTGACGACTGGGGTAAGATTTGAAAGCGGAATCTTGATTCATGTTGATTCGAGCACTATACGGAACTAAGATTCCGTTTGTCAAGGATAGGCATCGTGGAAAGAACACTCAGGGCTGACGCCCGCCGCAATCGGGAGAAGATCATGCTCGCCGCTCGCGAACTTTTCGCGCGCGAGGGCGAGGACGTGCAGATCGAGCAGATCGCGAGCCACGCCGGGGTCGGCATCGGCACCGTCTACCGCCACTTCCCGACCAAACAGGACCTCGTGACCGAGATGGTGCGGGCCCGGTTCAAGCGCTTCACCGAGATCGCGTTGGCGGCCGAGCAGATCGAAGACCCTGGCGAGGCAGTCACCACGCTCTTCACCGAGTCGGCGATCGCGGTCGAAGGCGACGCTGGATTCCAGCTGGCGATGATGGGCCTCGAGGATCTCGAATGGGAAGGGATCGAGGAGGAGAAGGCAGAGTTCGCCGCGCCGGCGACCCGGATCATCGAACGGGCGGTCAAGGCCGGAGCGATCCGCCCGGATTTCTCCTTCGATGACTTCCCGATGCTGATGTGCGGGGTCACCTCGACCATGTACTTCGCACCGGGTGGCGGCGAGTGGCGCCGCCACCTTGACCTGATCCTGGCCGGCCTCCTGCTCACCCGGCCGGAGAGCGGGTCAGTTGACGAGCAGGCCGCCGTCGACCGGTAGTAGGGCGCCGGTCACATACGAGGAAGCATCGGAAGCGAGGAAGATCGCCGCCCTGACCAGTTCTTCCGCCTCACCCTTGCGACCGGCCGGCACCCGGAACATCATCTGCTCGAGGTAGCCCTCCGGGTACTGGTCGGTCATCTCTGACTCGAAAAAGCCCGGCGCGAGGGCGTTGACACGGATGTTCTTTCGCCCGGTCCACTGCTGGGCGAGATCACGAGTCAGTCCGATGATCGCCGCCTTCGACGAGCAGTAGGCCGCCTGGGGCAGGTGGGCCGTCGTCGAGCCGAGCACGCTGCCGATGTTGACGATGCTGCCGCCGCCGCTCTTGCCCATCGCCCGGCCGGAGGCCTGGGCCATGTAATACGAGCCGTTCAGGTTCACATCGATCACCTGGCTGAACTGCTCCGGCGTCTCGCGAGTGGCCGGCACCGCGGTGGCCACCCCGGCGTTGTTGATCAGCACGTCGACCCCGCCCAGGTTTGCCACGGTCTCCTCGACCACCCGCTCGCAGTCTTCGGGCTTGGCGACATCGGCGTTGACCGCGATCACCCGGTGGCCCATCGCCTCGATCGCCGCCCGGGTCGCTTCCAGCTTCTCGACTCGCCGGGCGCAGATCGCGACGTCGGCGCCGGCCTCCGCCAAGCCTTTGGCGAAGGCCACGCCGAGCCCCGAAGAGGCTCCGGTGACGATCGCGACCTTTCCGTCCAGGGAGAAGCTGTCGAGAATGCTCATGGCCGAAGCGTACCGTCGCCCCGAGCAGGCTCACACCAAGCCCTCGCCCGCGGCCGCGCCTAGAGCAGGTCGTCGATCTGGCCCATCGCCTGAGTCATTCCTTCGTCCATGCCCATCTCGAGCAGCTGTTCGAGCTCCTCGAGCGAGTTGAACTTGGTGACGGTGGTCATCTTCGTCTTTCCGTCCGCTTCATCGAGGGTCATTTCCATGACCATGGTCGGCATCTGGTCGTTCGGGCTGCCGTCCTCCGAGGCGAAGCCGTCCAGAAACCGGATCCGCCGGTGCTGTTCGATCGCTTCGAAGCGCCAGTACCCCGGAGCCTTTTCTCCTTCGGGCCCGGTCATGTGGTACTCGACCTTGCCGCCCTCGGTGAATTCGAAGGTGGTCAACGAGGCCGGCCAGCCGGGCGGTCCCCACCACTTCTCCAGCTTGCGCGGGTCTTCCCACACTTGCCAGACCCGATCCACGGCCGCGTCGAATTCGGCGACCACGGTCATTTCGAGGTTCTCCCGGTCGGGGGTGGTGCTGATGACGGTCATCTGCGCTTCCTTTCCTCTACTCGTTTACGGTCGCCGGTCTGCCGCTCTTCATCGAGGATCTGGCTGATCGCGTCGATCCGATGGGTCCAGATGCGTTCGTACTCGGCCAACAGCTCGGTGGCCCGCCGCAGGGTCTCCGGGTTGTTCCGGACCAGCTTCTGCCTTCCGTTTACCCGCTTGGTCACGAGTGAAGCCTTCTCGAGCACGCTGACGTGCTTTTGGATCGCGGCGAAGCTGACGTCGTACTGCCGGGCCAGGTCGGAGATCGACTGCTCGCCCTGGCTGACCTTGCCCATGATGTCGCGGCGGGTGCGGTCGGAGAGCGCGTGGAAGATCAGATCAACCTGACCCTCGTCGAATCCGGGCCCTTTGGCATCCGGCTTTGTCGGCATACCTACAACCATTTGGTTGTAATATAGCAGGACGGCACGTTGTAGCCTCATCACATGCCGGAGACCTCGGAGACACCCCGCCGCAAGCCCGGAATGCCTGACCCTGGTGAGGGGTGCATGGCGTCGCAGGAAGTCAAGGTTGTGCGGCTCGAAGACTTTCCGGACCTGAATGACGAGCTGATCTTCCCTCGGCTCAGCGAGAGGAAGATGAAGTGGATGCGAAAGGTCGGGGCCGAAGACGGACACTTCGAGCCTGGCGAGATCCTCTACGAACACGGTCAGCGCGACACCCCGTTCTTCGTGCTGAGGACCGGCCGAGTCGCGCTCGTCGAGCGCAAACCGGGCAAGGACATCCACATCGCCGAAGCCGACGCACCGACCTTCCTCGGCGACATCGCGATCTTCACCGGGGAACCGACGATCAGCGCCTGCATCGCCACCGAACCGACCGATGTCCTGATCCTGAAGCAGGATTGCCTGCGCGCCATGGTGGCCCGCTGGCCGGAGTTCGGCGAGCACGTCTTCGAGACCATGCTTGCCCGGCGGGCATGGCATGAGGAGCAAGGAAACGGTGTGCTCCGACTGATCGCGGACCGCAGCTCACGGCGAGCTTTCGAGGTGCGCGATCTGCTTGAGAGAAATCTGCTGCCGGTGAAGTGGTATGACGTCGACAACGACCCGGAGAGCGAGAAGATGCTCAACTGGCTCGGCGTCCCGAAGGAAGAGACGCCCGTCCTGGTCCACGCCCGGGAGGTCATGCAGAACCCATCCACTGCGCAGGTCGCCCGCACGCTTCACCTGCGGCAGGAAGTCGACGGCGAACGATTCGACCTGGTCGTGCTCGGCGGCGGGCCGGCCGGATTGGCTGCCGCCGTTTACGGCGGATCGGAAGGGCTCAGCACCTTCGTCGCCGAGTCATGGGCTCCCGGCGGACAGGCCGGCACCAGCACGAGAATCGAGAACTACCTCGGGTTTCCGGCCGGGCTCACCGGACGCGAGCTGACCACCCGCGCCACCCTCCAGGCGCGGCGCTTCAACGCGAAGATCTCGAGCTTCCACCGGGCAGTCGAACTTGCCAACGGACCGGAAGGGCTGGTCCGGGTCGACCTCGACGACGGCCAGTACGTCCTGGCCCGCTCGCTGGTCATGGCGACCGGAGCCGAATGGCGTCTGCTCAACGCCGAGGGGATCGACCGCTTCATGGGAGCCGGCGTCTACCACGCCGCGATGCCCGCCGACGCGGCCCGGGCCGCCGGCCAGACCGTGGTCGTGATCGGGGGCGGCAACTCTGCCGGTCAGGCGGCCGCCCACATGGCGACCAGGGCCAAGTGCGTCAAGGTGGTGATCCGCGGGGAAGCGCTCGCGTCGACGATGTCCAGCTACCTCGTCGATCGACTCGAGAAGGCGAAGAACATCGAGATCCTGACCGAGACCGAGGTTGTTTCCGTGAACGGCGAGGGGACGGTCGATTCGGTCACCTTGCGGGACAATCGCGACGGCAGCCAGACCAACGTCGATTGCGTAGCGGTCTACGTGATGATCGGAGCCGAACCATGCACCCAGGCCTCCTCGAGCATGCTGGCTGCCGATCCGGCCGGCTACCTGCTTTGCGGCGAAGGAGCCGCCGATTGCAACGGCCGCTTCAGCTGGCCCCTTTCCGACCGCCGACCGCACCTGCTCGAGACTGTCCACCCAGGGATCTTTGCGGTCGGGGACGTCAGGGCCGGCGCCTCGAAAAGAGTCGCGGGGGCGGTCGGTGATGGTGCGATGTCAGTTCGCTTCGCCCACCAGGTGCTCGACGCCTGACTCTGTCAGGCACCGCCGATCACGCTGGCCGAGCGGATGAAGAGGTTCCTTGCGGCCTCGAGACGGCCCGGCTCATCGCCCTCGAGGCGTTCGATCGCCAGGCCTTCGACGGCGGCAAGCAGATAGGTCGCAAGCGCCGGAACCTCGGAAGCGCGGACGCCCGCCGCGGCCAGATAGCCGGCGATCACGTCTCGCCAGCGGTCCTTGACCTCGTGGAGCGCCCGGCGGATCTCGTCGTCGACCACCGAGACCGCGCTCAGGTCGAAGTAGAGCCGCGCGACCCGCGGATCCTGGTCCATGACCCGCCAGAGGCCGGCGATCATCCCTTCCGCGATCCGCCCGGTCGTGTCGACCTCATCGAACTCCTCCAAAACCTCATCGGTTATCCGTTCGCCGATCACTTCGGCGACCGCCCCGACCAATCCCTGCTTGGAGCCGAAGTAATAGGAGATAAGGGACTTGTTCTCTCCCGCCCGATCGGCCACCTTGGCGTAGCTGAGTCCGGCGTAGCCCTCCTCCAGCAAGGTTTCCAGACCGGCCTCCAGGACCCGCTCGCGGGCACCACTGGATGGCCTGCCCGGCCCCCGCTTCTGCTCGGTCGTGACCGTCACCCGTCGACCTCAGGCTGGGTCGGCGGTCAGCATCGCCGGGTCAAGGCCCATCGCGGCCAGCTTCTTGGCTAGTGACTTCATCGCGTACTCGAACACGACGGACGAGTGGTAGAAGGGCGTATCGAAGTTGTACGGGTCATCGACCCAGGAGGGAGCGAAGACCAGCGGCGCGATCGGCAGGCACTCCTTCAAGGTGTCCTGGATGATCTGCGCATTGGCCTGATCGGCTTTGATCGCGTCGGCTAGGAACTTGACCCCGAAGCCGACGTGGCGAGACTCGTCCCGGTTGACGGCGGTGAAGCCGGAGGTGAATCCGGGCAGCCAGTCGCGCTCCTTCAGCGACTTCACGATGAAGCGGGCGCCGGTCAGGGCGAGAGTGCCTTCGATCACGATCATGTAGACGGTGACCCCACGGACCAGGGCCGGGAAGTCCGTCGGGTCGAGGCGAAGCCGCTCGGCGCAGTCGTGCAGGATGCCGTCGAAGAGCTTCTCCCAGTCCTTGTTCACATTCGGACGCTGTGTTTCGAGCATGCCGCCGATGTCCTCGGCCTTCATCCCCAGCACCTCGCGGTAGAAGCGGTCGAAGAAGACCATGTGCTTGGCCTCGTCCGAGATCTGCGTGGTGAGGAACGCCTTCGCCTCATGCGAAGGAGCGGCGATCGCGAAGGGCAGCAACTCGATCGTCACCCTCTCCTCGCCGAGGAAGAATTGCGAGAAGCCGAAGAGCATGAATCTCTTCTCTTCTTCGGTCATCAGGTCAGGGTCGTTCCACTGCTCCGCGTCGACGCTGAAGTCGAAGTCCTCGGTCGACCAGTGCTGCCGCTGCCAGCGCATGAACAGCTTCTCGTAGGAGGGTGCCGCCTCGATGATCCGGTCGAGGCCCGACATCACCTTGTCGATATCGGCGTCGAGCAGAACCTGAAGAGCCTCGTCCTCAGTCTTGAACTCGCCTGCTCCGTTGCCCGCGAAGCTGCCGTCGCTACTGTCGTTTTCGCTCATATCTCCGTTCCCGTCAGGTGGCTTGGCCAAATACTAAACGAACGACCAAGAAATAATCACGGCCGACTCGAATCGACGTGGGGGGGCAAGCGAGATTCAGGCATGGCTCAAAAATTTTTCTAGATGATGTAGCATCCTCGTCCGTGGAAGCGACCACGGTTGACAAACGGGACGTGCCGGCCGACGGCTCGATCGGCGTGCCCCGGGCCTCCGACCTCGAGAAGCTGCGGGCGAAAGGCCGGGCGCGCTACTTCCTGGCTCTTTTCGGCGCCGCGTTCGTAGCCGCCGTCGCCTACGTCGACCCGGGCAATTTCGCCACCAACGTGGCGGCCGGCGCCGAGTACGGGTACATGCTGCTCTGGACCGTCCTGGCCGCCAATCTGATGGCGATGTTGATCCAGTTCCTCTCGGCCAAGATGGGTATCGCCACCGGGAAGAACCTGGCCCAGCTCTGCCGGGAGAACTACTCCCGCCCCGTGACCTTGGGTCTGTGGGTCCAGGCCGAGGTGATCGCGATGGCGACCGACCTGGCCGAGATCGTCGGCGCCGCGATCGCCCTAAATCTCCTCTTCGGCACGCCGCTCTTCGTCGGTGGCCTGATCGGCAGTGCCATCGCCTTCGTCTTGCTCGCCCTGCGCAACCGCGGTTACCGTCGCTTTGAAACGGCGATCATCGGTCTGCTCGGGATCATCCTCGCCGGCTTTCTCTACGAAGCTTTCAAGATCGGCCCCGACGCCTCAGGAGTGATGAGCGGTTTCGCACCCCAGCTCGCCGGCACCGACAGTCTGCTGCTGGCGGTGGGAATCATCGGCGCCACGGTCATGCCCCATGTGATCTATCTGCACTCGGCCCTGACCCAGGACCGGATCCAGCCGCACAACGACGAGGAGCGCCATTCGCTGATCAACTTCCAGAAGATCGACGTGGGGCTGGCCATGGGCATTGCCGGCTTCATCAACATGTCGATGCTGGCGATCGCCGCCGCGGTCATGGGTGGCACCGGCATCGACACGATCGAGGGGGCCTTCCAAGGCTTGAAGGACCTGGTCAGCCCAACCGCCGCGATCGCGTTCGGGCTGGCTCTGCTCGCCTCGGGGATCGCCGCCTCGAGCGTCGGCACCTTCGCCGGCCAGGTGGTGATGCAGGGTTTCATCAACCGGACCATCCCGCTCTTCCTGCGCCGGGCGATCACCATGGCCCCGGCTCTGATCATCCTCGCGATCGGGTTCGACCCCACCCGCTCCCTGGTGATCAGCCAGGTCGTACTTTCCTTCGGTATCCCCTTCGCCCTGGTGCCGCTGATCATGCTCACCGCCCGTCGTGACGTCATGGGGGAAGGCTTCGAAAACCACAAGCTGACCACCATCGCCGCCTCGATCTTCGCCGCAGTCATCATCGCCCTCAACCTCTTCCTCCTCTTCCAGACCTTCACCGGTTCCTGAAAACCGAAGGCGCAGAAGTTCGGTTAACCCCCCGGAAGCGGGCACCCCAGATTGTTAGTCTGGTCCGCTTGACCGACCAGCCTGAAAACCCAGTCATTTCGTCCACCTCCAGTCCCGCCCCAGTTGCCGATCGAAGCCGTTGGACCGCGCTCTACGTGCTCTGCGCGGGCGTCTTGATGATCGTGCTGGACGCGACTGTGGTGAACGTGGCGCTGCCCGCGATCCAGTCGGACTTGGGTTTCTCCGATTCGAGCCTGGCCTGGGTGGTCAACGCCTACCTGATCGCCTTCGGCGGCCTGCTGCTGCTCTCCGGTCGGCTCGGTGACCTGATCTCACGCCGAGACATCTTCCTGATCGGGCTGAGCGTCTTCACCATCTCCTCCCTGCTCTGCGGCTTCGCCCAGAGCGACGTGATGCTGGTCGCCTTCCGCTTCCTTGCCGGCGTCGGCGGCGCCCTCACCGCGGCCGTCGTGCTCGGCATGATCGTGACGATGTTCCCCGAACCGAGTGAACAGGCCAAGGCGATCGGGGTCTACGCGTTCGTCGCCTCGGCCGGCGGCTCGGTCGGCCTGCTCGCCGGCGGCGTCCTGACCCAGCTCCTTTCCTGGCACTGGATCTTCTTCATCAACATCCCGATCGGCATCGCCACCGGCTACTACTCGCTGCGGCACCTAGAGCGTGACCGCGGCCTCGGCTTCTCGCATGGTGCCGACATCCTCGGCGCGATCCTGATCACATCCTCGCTGATGCTCGGCGTCTTCACGATCGTCGAGCCCGCCGCGAAGGACGGCTGGACCGACCCCACCACGCTGCTCTGCTCGCTCGGGTCGTTCCTGCTCCTGATCGCCTTCATCATCCGCGAATCGACCACCAGCAACCCACTGATCCCGCTGCGGATCTTCAAGTCGCGCAATGTCTCGGGAGCCAACGCGGTCCAGGCCTTGACCGTGGCCGGCATGTTCGGCCTGTTCTTTCTCGGGGTGCTCTACATCCAGAAGGTGCTCGGCTACGACGCCCTCGAGACCGGCCTGGCCTTCCTCCCCACCACCCTGGTCATGGGCACTCTCTCGGTCAGGTTCTCGGAGCCGCTGATCATGCGCTTCGGCGCCCGCAAGTGCCTGATCCCCGGCCTGGTCCTGATCGCCGCGGGCCTCGCGCTCTTTGCGCGCGTTCCGGTCGACGGCAGCTATGTGGTCGATGTCCTGCCCTCCACCCTGCTCCTCGGCACCGGGGTCGGCGTCAGCTTCCCCTCACTGATGACCCTGGCGATGTCCGGCGCGACCAAGCAGGACGCCGGGCTCGCGTCAGGTCTGGTCAACACGACCGCCCAGGTCGGCGGCGCGATCGGCCTCGCGGTCCTGGCCACGATCGCCGCGACCAGGACCGAAGACCTGACCGGCCCCGGCCAGCTCCCCTCCGCCGAGTCGCTGGTCAGCGGCTATCACGTTGCCTTCCTGGTCGCGGTCGGGCTGGTCCTCGCCGCGCTGGTGGTCGCCTTGCTCGTGCTGGAACCGGCCAAGGCGCCCGAGGGCGCCGAGGGCCCGGACGGCTTGACCGAAGCGGAACTCGAAGCTGAGGTCGGGACCACCCTCTAAAGGTCAGGGTCCGGCGGCTACTGGGGCTGTGATTCGTCGCCGGAGTTGACCATCCAGCAGGTGCCGAAGCGGTCGATGACCATGCCGAACTTCGCACCCCACGGGACCTCGTCGAAGGGCATCACGACCGTGCCGCCCTCGCTCAGCTTTTCCCACCAGCCGGTCAACTTTTCCTCGTCGTCACCGCTGAGTGAGACCCCGACTCCGGCCTGGCCGTGAAACTCCATCGAATTCGGGGTGTCGGATCCCATCAGATTGAATCCGTCCTCGGTGACCAGGTGCGAGTGCATCACGTTGTCCACCTCGGCCGGATCCTCGCTGGCGTGGAAGTCGCCGAAGGTGTTGATGATGAGTTCACCGCCAAGCACCGACTGGTAAAAGGTCATCGCTTCGCGGGCGTTGTCCTGAAAGTTCAGGTACGGGTTCAGGCGTACTGTCATCTGGTTCCTTTCCTCGCCTTTGCCCGACCCTAACCGACGGGCGACCGGAAAGGGCGCCGAGGCTCAGTCGCGGCCGAGGATCTTGCCGTCGGTCGACTTGAGGACGACCTTGACGTTGATCCACTTGGCCTTCTTCGCCGCCTTCTTCTGCCTGCGGTTGAGCTTGAAGATGACCGATCCCGACCTGCCGGCGCCCGCCGCGAAGGACTTGCCCGAGAGGGCGAACTTCTTCTTGCCGAGCTTCAGCTTGCCGCTGGCCTTGCCGACGCAGGCGCTGCCGTTGCCGCAGGTGAAGAAGGCCTTGACCTTCTTGCGGTTGGCGGAGACGCGCGAAACGGTGAGGCTCATCGGACCATCGGCCTCGGTCGAGATCGGCTCGACGGTGCCGTTGCCCTTGCCGGCGCCCGGATCGGCGTTGCCGTCGCCGGGATTGCCCCTGGCCTGATCGTCGGAGACCGGGCTGTCGGGAGAGTCGCTGCTGCCGGGGTCCCCGGGTTCGCCGGTCTCCGGATCACCGGTGGAAGCGTTGCTGACCGCGGCGTTGCCATCTGGCGGCGGGTCGGCGAGGAAGTGCTGGTAGACCCGGTTCGCGTTGTGGGCGACCGCGTAATAGGCGACTTCGTCGATCGAGCCGTTGAACCAGGGGGCGAGCTCGCCGAAGCCGACGTAGAAGGTCGAAACGGAACTGGGTCGTTTCGTGGATTCCGTCTTGCCGGCCTCGACGCCGTTTACGTAGATCCGGATGTCGACGCCGTCCCAGGTGCCGACGACCTGCTGCCAGGCACCGACCACGACCGGGACCGAGGCGGTCACCGTGGTGTTCATGCGACGGAAGACGAAATGGCCGTCCTTGATGTAGATCTCCCCGGCATCGCCATGGCCGACGATCGCTTCATTGCGGGCGTCGGCCGGGTTGACCCAGGCTTCCAGGGTGGACTGGAAGCGCGGCGCCGCGATGTCGTTGACGTAGCCGTATCCGCTCGAGCCGAAGAACTTGCGGGCGTGGTCGCCGTCACCGGAGATGCCTACCGGTCCCGACTCCTGCGCGTTCTTGTACTCGCCGTGGTGGCCGTTGCCGGAAGCGTCCGCCATCGTGCCGGAAGCATCTCCGAGCCGGTAGTAGGCAACCGGGGCGTCGGCGTTGAAGAGGTCCGAGAAACTCTTGACCGTGTAAGTGTGCGGATGGACGTAGGTATTGCCGCCCTCGTCGATCGCGGTCACCGTGAAGTTGTGCGAGCCGAGCGAGTCCGGCAAGGGATCGCCGCTCAGGATCGGGTTTCCGTCCACGGTCGCGGTGCAGCTGGCGATGTCCGAGTTGCCCGGGACGTCGTCCGGATCGGAGCAGGCGAAGTTCGCGTCCGGAACCTTGCCGGGGGCGTAGAGCCCACCGTTCTTCGGTGCCGCCGGATCGGTGAACGGGCCCTCGGTGTTGAAAGGCGAGTCACCGGCGATGAGCGACGGGTTGTCCTTTGCGACCCCGACTTTCCAGTGGTCGCGGATCAGGTGGGCGCTGACCGCTGACGCGTAGTAGGCGGCCTCGTCCATGTCACCGTGGAACCACGGGGCCATCTCGCCGTATCCGACATAGAAGGTGGCGGTTCCGGAGGGCGGCTTGTTCGCCGAGTTCGAGTAGCCGACCTGGACGCCATTCACGTAAAGGCGGGTGTTGTGGCCGTCCCAAGTCGCGGCGACATGGCTCCACACACCGGCCGGCACCGCACCGGACGAGTAGATGGTGTCCTGAACCTGGCGGAAGGCGAGCTTGCCGTCCTTGATGAAGAGCTGACCTCCGCCGCCGTGGCTCATGACCATCATGTCGGCGCCGTCCCTCGGCTTGACCCAGGCTTCCATCGTGTAGGCGGTAGTCGGGGCGGTGATTCCGTTCACGTAGCCGTGGCCGTCGCGGGCCGGGAAGTATGCGGCCTTGTTCTCGGCCGGGTTGGCCAGCTCACAGGCCCGTGGCGGATGCGGGCGGCGCTCGCAGGCCGTAGCGCCATCGCGGCGCAGGGCGATTCCGTTCTGGTAGATGCCGTCGTGGTGATTGCCCGAGCTGTCGAGCATGTCATCGGAGCCGAGCGACTCGTTGAAGCGGTAATACGCGAGCGGATGGCTTTCCATCACGAAGCCGCCGTAATCGGGCGGGTCGATGGTGTAGGCAACCTTCTTCGACGAGCCGTTGCCGGCGTGATCGGTCGCGGTGACCTCGAAGAAGTGCGGACCGAGATCCTCGTCGTTGATCGGAGTGGCCGTGCAAGTGGCGACGCCAGAGGCCGCCGGTGTGGCCGGCGGGACCCCGACCAGGGGGTCGACGCAGCTAAAGACGGGGTTCGGACCGTGATGGAGGAGGTAGCGGTCCTTGTTGACCGGCTTCGTGATCGTGATGTCCGGGGGAGTCAGGTCGACGATGAAGGTCGTGCTGGCCGGCGATCCGTCGGCATTGCCGGCCTTGTCGACCGCGCGGACTTCGAAGGTGCTCTGCCCCTCCGGCGCGGGGCTGGCAAGTGGATCTCCGGATGCGCAGGTGACCCAGGCGCCACCGTTTACACGGCACTCGAAGTGGTCGATGCCAGATCCCTTGCCGTCGACGGGGTTGGGGTCCGTGCCGCTGAAGGTGAAGCTCGGGGTCGTGTCGTTGCCCGGTGCCGGGCTCGAGTCGATTGCCGTGTCGGGCGCGGTCGAATCGATCGTGAAGGTGCGCATATCGACGATGTCCGATTTGCCCGATTGGACGGTCGCCAGCTGCGTGGCGCTGATGCGGTACTGGCCTTCGGCGCTGGGCAGGCTGCCCGATTTGTGGACGACGTAATAGGCGATGATCGGCGGGGTCGAATCACTCCAGTCGACGTTCGAGCAGCCGAAGCAGAGCCCCGAGAAGTACTCCGAGAATGATGCTTGCGCGCTCAAGGTCAGGTCCGGATGGACCCGCCAGATCGCGACTCCGTATCGCTGGATGTAGTTGTGAAGAGCGAAGTAGAGACCGCTGCCGATATAGGTGGTGTCCATGGTTCCGCTGAACCCGGTCATCGGACCCTGTTGGGCTGAACCGTGGGCGGGCCCGTTGAAGCTGAAACTGGTGCCGGCCGGCGGCGCGGCATCACCGACGATGAAGACGATCCCGGTCGGTTCGCTCTCGTTGTCCGCGGCGTCGACCGCCTGGACCGTGAAGGAGTAGGTGGCATTGGCAAGTGCGGCGAAGGTCTGAGGCGAGGTGCATGGATCGTCCGTCTCGACAATCTCTTCCGACGGGGCGTTGGGCGCCTTGGTCAGGACGCACTTGAAGTGATCGACGTCGCCGCCGGTCGTGTCGTCGAACGTGAAGGTCGCATCGTCACCGGAATGGACGAGAAGCGGACCGTCGGGCTCGGCCGGTGCCGGGGGAGGCGTTGTGTCCGGGTCGGCACTCGCCGCCGAAGGCAGCGCGAAGAGAGCCAGCAGCATAAGCAACGCAGCCAGCGCCAGTCCACCCTTGTGCCTGAATGAATCCCCCATTCGCCGCGACCTTACCATACGCTGTTCGATCTCGCAGGAATTCCCCGTCCAGGAGCGCCTTTGCGGCTTTACATAAGAGCTTTACTTGATTGATTCAAGAAAAGCGCTATAACTATCGGTGGTGCCCTCCACAACCGAGTACGAAAGCCTGCTGCGCGACGCTGAGTTGCGCGTCACCCGCCCCCGCCTCGCGGTGCTGGGCGCGGTCTACGAGAACCCGCATGCCGATACCAACTCGATCATCGAGGCGGTACGCCAGGAGCTGCCCGAGGTTTCCCATCAGGCCGTCTACGACGTGCTTCGGGCCTTCACCAGCGCCGGCCTGATCCGCCACATCCAACCCCCCGGCTCGGTTGCCCGCTACGAATCGCGAGTCGGCGACAACCATCACCACATCGTCTGCCGCTCCTGCGGGGCGATCGCCGACGTCGACTGCGCGGTCGGCCACGCACCTTGTCTTACGGCCTCCGAAGACCACGGTTACGTGATCGACGAGGCCGAGGTCGTGTACCGGGGCCTCTGCCCCGACTGCGCGTCCGAATCCAACCCCGACCACTCCCCTCGAAAGGAATCCCGTGTCTGACCAGCCCGACGCCGTGATCGGCGAAGTAAACGAAGAGAGCGCGGCCGGCTGCCCGGTCGCCCACGACCGCCTTCCCTACCCGACCGAGAGCGGCGGCAACATCGACTGGTGGCCGAACCGTCTCAACCTGAAGATCCTCGCCCGGAACTCGGCCGAGATCAACCCGTACGGAGAGGACTTCGATTACGCGGCCGAGTTCGAGAGCCTCGACCTGGACCAGGTCAAGGCTGACATCGAGAAGACCCTGACCACCCCGCAGGACTGGTGGCCGGCTGACTTCGGGCACTACGGTCCGCTGATCGTGCGCATGGCCTGGCACAGCGCCGGCACCTACCGGGTGGCGGATGGGCGAGGCGGTGCCGGCCACGGCCAGCAGCGTTTCGCGCCGCTCAACAGCTGGCCCGACAACGTCAACCTGGACAAGGCCCGCCGCCTGCTTTGGCCGGTCAAGCAGAAGTATGGCCGCAAGCTTTCCTGGGGCGACCTCATGGTCCTGGCCGGCAACGTCGCGATGGAGTCGATGGGCTTCAAGACCTTCGGCTTCGCCGGGGGGCGCGTCGATGAGTGGGAACCGGACGAGGATGTCTACTGGGGCCCGGAGACCGAGTGGCTCGGCGATAAGCGCTACACCGGTGAACGCGAGCTGGACAACCCGCTGGCCGCCGTCCAGATGGGCCTGATCTATGTCAACCCGGAAGGCCCGAACGGCGAGCCGGACCCGCTCAAGGCGGCCCACGACATCCGCGAGACCTTCGCCCGCATGGCCATGAACGACGAGGAGACCGTCGCCCTGATCGCCGGCGGGCACACCTTCGGTAAGACGCACGGCGCCGCTGATCCGGAGCCGTACGTCGGTCCCGAGCCGGAGGGCGCGCCGCTCGAAGAGCAGGGGCTCGGTTGGAAGAGCAACTACGGCAGCGGTTCCGGTGACGACACGATCAGCAGCGGTCTCGAAGTCACCTGGACTTACCACCCGACCCGCTGGGACAACGAGTTCTTCCACATCCTCTTCGCCTACGAGTGGGAGCTGACCGAGAGCCCGGCCGGGGCCAAGCAGTGGCGTCCGAAGAACGGCGCCGGCGCCGACATGGTCCCCGAGGCTCACGACCCCAGCAAGCGCCGTGAACCGCGCATGCTGACAACCGACCTCTCGCTCCGGTTCGACCCCGCCTACGAGAAGATCTCGCGTCGCTTCCTCGAAGACCCGGAGGCCTTCTCGGAGGCCTACGCCCGGGCCTGGTTCAAGCTCACGCACCGTGACATGGGCCCGAAGAGCCGGTATCTCGGTCCCGAAGTCCCGGCCGAGGAGCTGATCTGGCAGGACCCGATCCCTGCCGTCGAGCACGAGTTGGTCGACGAGGTCGACATCGCCGCGCTGAAGGAGAAGATCCTTCGCTCGGGCCTTTCGCTCTCACAGTTGGTCTCCGCCGCCTGGGCCGCCGCTTCCTCCTTCCGCGGCAGCGACATGCGGGGCGGCGCCGACGGCGGCCGCATCCGGCTCGAGCCGCAGCGGAACTGGGCGGCCAATGACCCGGCCAGCCTGGCCGAGGTGATCGCGGCCTTGGAGAAGATCCAGGCCGAGTTCAACCAGGCCAATGACGCCAAGCAGGTCTCGTTCGCCGACCTGGTCGTGCTGGCCGGCAGCGCCGCGGTCGAGGAGGCGGCGAAGGAGGCCGGCCATGAGGTCGCCGTGCCCTTCACCCCGGGCCGCGGTGACGCGACTCAGGAGCAGACTGACGTCGACTCGTTCGCATTCCTCGAGCCGAAGGCCGATGGCTTCCGCAACTATCTGGACGGCAATCAGTCGCTGCCGGGTGAGTACCTGCTGCTCGACAAGGCCAGCCTGCTCGGCCTGACGGCTCCGGAGATGACCGTCCTGGTCGGCGGTCTCCGGGTGCTGGGGGCGAACAGCGGCGGCTCCTCCGAGGGGGTCCTGACCGACAGGCCCGAGACCTTGACGAACGACTTCTTCGTCAACCTGCTCGACCAGTCGACCGAGTGGACCTCAGCCGACGGCCGCAACGGGCAGTCCCGCTCCTACGAGGGCCGCGACCGGGCGACCGGCGAGCTCAAGTGGACCGGCAGCCGAGTGGATCTGGTCTTCGGATCCAACTCCGAGCTCCGCGCCCTGGCCGAGGTCTACGCCTGCGAGGACGCGGGCGACAAGTTCGTCAGCGACTTCATCGCCGCCTGGACGAAGGTGATGAACGCCGACCGCTTCGACCTCCACCGCGGCAACTAACTGAACATCCCAAGATCGGGCGGGCGAATGCGGCCGTGTATGCCTTTCGGCCCGCCCGGTTCTTCGGAGTTTCAGTTCTCCTCGGTCTCGACCAGGTCGCGAAGGCTTTCGTAATCCTCGGCACAGGCCGGGCAGCCCTCGAGGTGGACCCGCATGCCGGGCACCCGTTCGTCGGCCGAGCCGCCGGCCAGGGACAACTCGACGTACTCATCGAGTCGGTCGAAGCACTCCTCGCAACTAAGTTCGGGGGCTTCCGGTCCGAGCAGACGCCGCACCAGGTCGGCGTCCCGGCCCCGGTCTTGACCGTTGGGCGTGGTCATGCTTCCCCTTTCTGGCCGATCTGGAACCCGCGCTCGGCGAGCGCCGCCCTGAGTTTTCGACGGCCGTCGTGGAGGCTCTTGTACAGCGCGCCGCGGGTCGCGCCCAGGCGCTCGGCGAGCACGTCGATCGGCACGTCGTTGAGGGTGACCGCGATCAGCACCTCGCGCTGACGGGCGCTGAGCGAGCGATCGATTTCCTCCCTGACCGCGGCCACCAGCTCGGCTTCCTCGGCGCTCCGGTCCGGCCTCGAGCCAGTGTCGGCGAGCAACGCCCATCCCTGTTCTTCCAGCGGTAGCTCGCGGCCCTGCCAAGCGCGCCGACGCATCTTCACGCCGGCCTCGAGCAGCGCGAACTTGTAGGCCCAGGTGGTGAACCGGCTCTCGCCCCGGAACTGGTCGAGCTTGCCCAGCAAGGCGACGAGCGCGTCGTGGGCGCTCTGATGAGCGAGGTCGTCGAGGTCGCCGCCGCGTAAGTGGGGAAGCGAAACCCGCCGCCGTTCGATCTCGAAGCGCGCCGCCCTGAGCAGCAGTGCGTGAAGCTCACCGACGGCCGCTTCGCGCTCCGGGCCCTCCCCGGTCAGGCGTCGCATCCACAGGTTCGTCTCCGCCGTCCGCGCGTCGGAGGTCTCGGTTGCGGTTTCGCTCGGGATGGTCATCGTCGCTGGTGCCACACATTCTTAGCGACGAGCGAGTCGAATTCCTTACCCGAGGTAAGAAACGCGGCTGACCAGACGCAGTAAGAGCGGAAACCAACTACTCATTGGAGGAACCATGTCCGCTACTGCCAGCGCAACGCTCGACCCCCGGGAAGGCGCCCTGACGCCGACCCTCGCCGAGCGCCTCAAAGGCGACCCGGCCTTTCAGGCTTTTCTGCTGCTGCGAATCGCTTTCACGGTAGCGCCGATTCTGTTCGGCCTCGACAAGTTCTTCAATGTCATGGTCGACTGGGAGGGTTACCTGGCACCCTGGATCAACGACATCGTGCCGGGCAGCGCCTCGACCGCGATGCACCTGGTCGGCATCGTCGAGGTCGTGGCCGGGATCTTCGTCTTCCTGAAGCCCCGCTACGGCGCTTACGTCGCGGCCGCCTGGCTCGCCGGGATCATCATCAACCTGCTCACCTACTCCGGGTTTTATGACGTCGCGCTGCGGGATTTCGGCTTGATGCTGGGTGCGCTAGCCCTGGCTCGCCTGGCGAGCGTCTACGACCCGCCGGGCGCTGAGGTCCGGATCTGAGCTAGGCCGTTGGGGCGACCGGGGTCAGTCCATGGCGGATCATCACCTGTGCCATCGCGGCCGGATCCGGTGGTCCGCCCTGGGCTGCTTTCACGAGGAGTTCGCCGCAAGATGGGAAAGGAAGAACTCGATCTGCTGCTCGAAAAGCTCCGCAAGCTGAACCAGCTGCTCGGCACGATCGACCCGCCCGAGTCAGGGACCTGAATCGCCCCGCCAAGATCCAGACGACAGCCCTAGGCTATTGCCGCGGGTTAAGTTGACGTGCGTCATATTCTTGTTACCGTAGGGGGTCAACCAAGGAGAGGCATGCCCGGGATCCAACTCAGCAGAGGTACCTACGCTCGCGCGGCGCTCCTCGCCGTTGCCGCGATCCTTGCGCTCGTTTCAGTCGCCTGCCTGGTCACGGCCACCCGAGCTGAGGCTCGCTCCCTCTACGTCGCCAATGGCCTCTCGGCCGGTCCCGGCTCCCTGAGCCAATTTGATCTTGGCGCCCATGGGCAGCCCCTCCCGATCGACCCTCCCACCGTCGATACGGGTGACGGTCCGCAGCACGTCGCCTTCACCCCCGACGGGCACTTCGCGTACGCGACCGCCGCGGGCAGCGGGCAGCTCTTTGCCTTCCGGGTCGAGTCGTCCGGCCGGCTCACCCCGCTCGATCCTCCCGCCGTCGCGACCGGCCTCGGCGCCCACGGTGTGGTGGTCAGCCCGGACGGCCGCTCGGCCTATGTCGGCAACCAGACGGCGGGCAGCGTCACCCAGTACGACATCGCGGCCGACGGCACCCTCACCGCCAAGAGCCCGGCGGCGATCGTCTCCGGCTCGGGCGAGTCCGGTCTCGCGATGACACCGAACGGCAGCTCGGCCTACGTGACCAACCTGACCGACAACTCGGTCGGGCAGTTCGCGGTCAACCGCGCGACCGGCGCTCTCAGCCAGAAGCCGCGGAGCAAGGTGCTCGTGCCCGCCGCCCCGAGCGGATTGGCCGCAGCCCCGGACGGACGCTCGCTCTATGTCGCCACGCTCGGCGGCAACATCTTCCAGTTCACGATCCTCCGCAACGGCGCACTCAGGCGCAAAGACCCGGCCAAGGTCAAGGCCGGCCTGGGTGCCTCCGGCGTCGCGATCACCGCCGATGGCAGGTTCCTCTACACACCGAACAGCGGCCGGGACTCGGTTTCTCAGTTCCGCATCAGCCCACGTGACGGCACGTTGAAGCCGCTCCGGCCGGCTTCGATTCCGGTCGGCGAACGCCCTGAGGGAGTCGCGGTGGCCCCGGACGGACGCTCGCTCTACGTCGCGATCGCCGGCGCCGACCAGGTCCGCTGGCTTACGATCGGCCGGGCCGGCCGTTTGAAGGGCCAGTCGCGGAGCCCGCGGTCATCGTCACCGGGACCGCATGGGCTGGCGGTCAGTCCCGACCAGAGTCCCGTCGCCGCGCTCGACTCCGTCCGGGGCGGCGTCGTGGGACGGAAGCTCACCCTCCGGGCACAAGGTTCGTACGACCCGGATGGACGGGTCGCCCGTTACCGCTGGCGCTTCGGTGACGGGCGCACCGCGGTCACCTCCCGGCCCAAGGTGGCTCACCGCTACCGGCGGCCAGGCTCCTTCGTGGTGCGACTGAGCGTGGTCGACGACGAGGGCTGTTCGAGCCGGCGCATCTACACCGGGCAATCGGCGCTCTGCAGCGGTGGCCCGTCGAAGACTTGGACCCGGGTGCCCGTCCGGCGCCGAGGAGGGAAGCCGAACCCACGGCTGGACGGAGCTCTGAAACAGCTGCGCGGACCGGGCGGATGCGTGGTCGATGAGTCGGCCCGGGCCCGCCGTTGCGTGAGCGCCAGGGGATTGAAGGAGCCCGGGCCGTTTCTCGGCTCGCGCGGCATCGTGATCAGCCCCGACGGCAAGAATGCCTATGTCGCCTCCTCTGGCAGCGACGCGATCGCGATCTTCTCCCGCAACCGGAAGACGGGTGTCCTCACCCAACCCGAAGGCCAGGCCGGTTGCGTTTCCGCGGATAGTTCGCTCGGCTGCGCCCCCGCGGTCGGTCTGGAGGGGCCGGCCTCGGTTGCGGTCAGCCCGGACGGGGCGACGGTCTACTCGGCGTCGGTCGACAGCGATTCGCTCACCGCCTTCTCTCGCGACTCCCGCACCGGTGCTCTCACTCAGTTGCCCGGCAGCGGGGGCTGCGTCAGCGAACTCTCGATCGCCGGCTGCGGAGCCGGGCGGGGGCTCGATGGTGCCGACACCGTCGCCGTGAGCCCCGACGGAAAGAATGTCTACGCCGGCGCCTTCCAGGGCAGCGCGATCGCTGTTTTCGACCGGGACGGCTCGGGCGCTCTCACCCAGCCCCCCGACGAGCCGGGATGCCTTACCGCCGCCGCGACCCCGGGCTGCGCCACGGCGGCCGGAATCAAGGCGGTCGAAAGCCTCACCGTCTCCCCCGACGGTTCCCGCGTCTTCGCGGCGGGCGCCGCCTCGAGCGCTGTCACCTCGTTCGATCGTGACAGTTCGGGCGGGTTGGCCCAGTCCGCGCAAGGCTGCATCTCAACCCCGGCTCCGGCCGGCTGCGCGCTGGGCCGCGGCTTGCTCGGCGCAAACGCGGTGGAAGCCTCACCGGACGGGAGCAGCCTGTACGCCGTTTCCGCGATCGGCAGCTCAGTCACCGCCTTCGACGTCGTAAGCGGCGGGATCGAGCAGCCGCCCGGCCCTCGCCGGTGCCTCGGTCCGTCCGCCAAGCCCGACTGCCCGGCGGGCAACGGCATGGAAGTGCCGGAGGCGGTGACGGTCTCCCCGGACGGCAGGAACATCTACCTGGCCTCCTTCGAGTCCTGGGCCGTGGTCAGCTTGGTGCGCAGCGGCAACGGGGGCTTCCGCCAGATCGCCGGCCGGGCGGGGTGCGTCTCGCCGGCCAGCGACGGCTGCGGCACCGGCCGCCGCCTGGCCGGGGCGGCGGGCATCGCGATAAGCCCCGACGGACGCTTCGTCTACGTCACTTCGGCGCTGGCCGACGCGGTCACGGTCTTTCGGCGCGCGAGCGACTGAGAACGCCGCGTCAGCTCAGAGCCTGGATCGCCGGATCCCGCTCGGTGAGCCGCCCGGGCAGCCCGAAAGAGTCAAAGAGGCCGGGTAGGAACGGGGCGAGGAAGTTGTGGACGCCACTGAAACGGCCCGGACCGTCTTCCTCGGCCTCCGCTTCGAGCACGGTCACCGACCACGGCGTCCACGATTCGCTTTCCGGGTCGGGTTTGTAGGACGCGTAGGCCGGGCAGCCGTTGGCCGCGAGCGCGATCAGCTTCGATCCGCGACAGGCAGCACCCGGCCCGAGCATGAAGCGCCCGGTCGCTTCGGGGCCGCGCAGCCAAAGTGGCAGCGGCGGCATGTCGAAGACCACGTCGTGGCGAAGCAGGGCCACGATCCGGTCGATGTCGTACTCGGCGAAGGCTTCCAGATACTGCTCCAGCAGCCGACGCTCCGCCTCTCCCCGGGGCCGGGGCGGTGCCTCGGAGTCCTTCAGGGAGAGCCGGTCGAGAGTGGCCCGGGCCCGCTGAAGGGCGCTGTTGACCGAGGCGACCGAGGTCTCGAGGAGCTCCGCCACCTCGTCGGCCTTCCAGCGGAGCACCTCGCGCAGCACCAGCACTACTCGCTGTCGGGCCGGCAGGTGCTGGAGCGCGGCCACGAAGGCAAGCCGGAGCGATTCACGCCGGGCGGTCTGCGCCGCGGGATCGACGGCACCGTCCGCGATCGGCAGCACCCAGGTTCTTTCCGGCAGCGGCGCGCCAAGCGGGGCTTCCGGGGTGCCGGCCGCGGCCAGATCGACCGGTCGGGCCCGGCGCTTGCGGCTCTCGATCTGGTCAAGGCAGATGTTGGTCGCGATCCGAAACAGCCATGGCTTCAAGGCCGACGGTTCGGCCAGCGTCTCTGACTTTCGCCAGGCGCGGACCA
>Ga0182792_1000723_pt1 | contig 29498 bp, 19 predicted proteins | sample Passage237B_FD_130497 | JGI IMG/M metagenome (GOLD analysis project Ga0182792, IMG submission 130497) | Cellulose adapted compost microbial communities from Newby Island Compost Facility, Milpitas, CA, USA - Passage2 37B (version 2) (version 2) ...
GGATGGAGCTGGATAAAGAAAGTGCCCCCGTTGGGTTTGAATGAGCGGTTGAGCAGGTTAATCCCTGCGATGCGCATGACGTTTTTGATTTCGGGGTTATCCCGCCTCAGCGAATCCGACAGCGCATCCAAAAGGGTGGCGGTACGTTCGGAAGAAGCGCCTTCCGGAAGCGTAATGCCGACCATCATGACGCCGGCATCTTCCGTAGGGATGAATCCCGTTGGTTTGGTGGTAAATAGGCCAACGGTGCCCACATAGATGCATACCAGCAGGATGACCACGAGCGGCGCCCGCTTGATAGCCGCCCGTACGCCCCGTGAATAGCGCCGGGTAACCCGATCGAACCAGCTGTTGAACCGATAGAACAGCCGGTTTATACCGGTTGACTTTTCGTTGAACTGCATAGGCCGGAGGAGCAGGGAGCACAATGCGGGAGTGAGCGAAAGGGCGACAAAGGCCGAGAGCAATACCGACACGGCGATGGTAATGGCGAACTGCTGGTAAAGCTGGCCAACCATACCCGGTATGAAGCCCACCGGTACAAATACCGCCGCCAGGATCAATGCAATGGCGATGACCGGCGCCGTGATTTCTTTCATGGCCCGGCGTGTCGCTTCCCGAGCCGAAAGCCGGTCATGGTCGATGTAATGCTGTACGGCTTCCACCACCACGATGGCATCATCCACCACGATACCGATGGCCAGTACAAAGGCCAGCATCGTGAGGTTGTTGATGGAAAAGCCGAACAGGTTGAAGAAGATGAATGTCCCGATAATCGAAACCGGAATCGCCAGTATCGGGATCAACGTTGCTCTCCAGCTTTGCAGGAAGATAAAAACCACCAACGTGACCAATACCAACGCTTCGATCAGCGTATGGAGCACATTGCTGATGGATTCCTGCACGACGGTTACGGTTTCGTAGTTGACCACATAGTCCATATCGCTGGGGAAATTGGCCTTTAGCTGTTCGAGCGCCGCATAAATGCCCTTTGCCGTTTCCACGGCATTCCCGCCGGGCATCTGGTTGATCATCATGCCTGAGGCGATCACGCCGTTGAGCTTGTTGGTGATGGCATAGGCAAATTCCCCCAGTTCGACCCGCGCGATATCCTCGAGGTAAACGAGCGACCCGTCGCTGTTGGTTTTGACGACGATATGTCTGAATTGCTCTTCCTGGTTCAGGTCGCCGTCCAGTATAACGGGGTATTCGAACACCTGCGTATTGATTTGCGGCCTGGCGCCGACACTACCGCCGGGCATCCGGATGTTCTGCTCCTGGATGGCGGCGTTGACTTCGGCAGGCGTGATGCCGAGGGTGGACAGTTTGGTCGCATCCAACCATACCCGCATGGCGAACGGCTGTCCGAAAGCCATGACATCGCCCACGCCTTTCACCCGCATCAACGCATCGCGTACATACAGGTTGGTGTAGTTGGCGAGGAATTTCTGGTCGCGCGTGCCATTGGGCGAGATCAGGGATACCATCATCAATACGTCCGTGTTTGCCTTACGGGTCACCACGCCTAGCCTCCGCACGCTTTCCGGCAGGGCAGGTTCGGCGATGCCCACCCGGTTTTGCACGTCCAGCGTGGCGATGTCGATATCGGTGCCGACGTCGAAGGTAACGGTAATGGCTGCACGGCCGTCCGAGGTGCTGTTGGACTGCATATAGGCCATCCCCGGTGTTCCGTTTATCTGGCTTTCGATCAGCGTGGTCACCGTCTGTTCAACGGTCTGGGCATCGGCCCCGGTGTATGTCGCCTGTACCTGAACGGTAGGAGGTGAGATGTTCGGGTATTGACTGATGGGCAGCGTAGTAATCGAAATGATCCCAATCAGTGTAATCAGGATGGAGATAACGATAGCGGTAACGGGTCTTCTTATGAATACTTCTGAGATCATGTTGGTTCTTTCCTAAAAACGTTATTGGTTTACCTGCACCTTTGCCCCCGGCCGTAGGTTGATGATGCCATCGGTCACCACGGTTTCCCCGCGGGCAAGCCCTTCGCTGATTACCACACGGTCAGCCATTTTGAGCCCGAGCCGGACACCGCGCTGCTCCACGGTACTGCTGTCCGTGAGCACGTAGACGGACGTCTGGCCGAGCTGTTCGACCACTGCCCGGTAGGGGATGATCAATTGTTCGGTCTCCGATTGGGTGCGTACCTGGACTGAAGTGTTCATCCCTGCCCGGAGGGTACCATCCGGATTGGGAAAGCTTGCACGTATGGTGAGAGTCCCTGTTGCCGGATCAACGGCGCGGTCAAGCGCGATGATTTTCCCCGGCCGTCCGAATACCCCGCCGCCGGGTAATCCTAGGGTAATGACCGAATCCCGTTCGATTGTGGCAAGCCGCTGCAGCGCGCTGAAACGTTGGATATTCCGTTCATTTACCGGAAAATCCACGGCGATAGGATCGGTAGAGGAAATGCTGTTGATCAAGGTGGTTCCCGCCGACACCAACGCCCCCATGCGGACCTGCGCGATGCCGATGGTCCCGCTGAATGGGGCTACGATGGTCGAACGTTGCAAGTTCGTTGTCGCAGTCACCAATGCCGCACGGGCCGAAGCCACCTGTGCCTCAGCGTTGCTGAGATCCGTTTCGGCATAATCCAGGGTCTGTTTAGCGATAGCGTCCTGCTCGGCCAGCTTCCGGTAGCGTTCGACGTCCCGTTTTATGCGGTTCAGGTTCGTCTCGGCGATGGTCAGGCTAGCCTTAGCCTGCTGTTCAGCAGCTTCATACCGCGTACGGTCAATCTCATACAGCTTTTGCCCTTTGGTCACGGTAGCGCCGTCAGCGGCGAAGATGCCCGTGAGGTAACCATTCACTTCTGCACGGAGTTCGGTTTCGTTGAGGGCCACCACGGTACCCGGAAATGTTTCTACGCCGACAGCGATTTCTGCAGTCACCGGTGTGGTCGTTACCGGAATGGCCTGGGGTCCGCTGGGTTGTTGTTGTCTGTTGCCGCAGGCTCCCAGGAGACCTGTGCCGATAAGGAGGAGTGATGCTAGCTTATAGTTGTTCATATGGGTCAATTTCAACGGTGTCATTTGTCTTACTTCAATCATTGGTTTATAGCTACGATTCCCAGCGCACGCTGCACATCTAGCTTCCCTGCCAGTACTGCAAACGATGCATTCAGGTAGTTAATCTGGGCCGTGCGCAGATCGGCTTCGGCGGTCATCAGATCCAGGTATGTCTTTATTCCCTCGTCATACTGCAGCTTGAGGGTCTGGTATACTTCCTCGGCCAGCGCAACATTCTGCCGGGCGGTATGCCAATCGTTCAGGTTAGCCTTATACGTTGCCATGGCCATTTCATACTGGGTGTTGATTTGGTTCCTCAGGTTGATGAGGTCCCAATCCAGCCGCGCTTCCTGCAATTGCGATTTCCGGATATCTTGTATCCGTTTCGTGCCTTGGAAGATAGGTATGTTGAGTGTAAGCCCGAATACCGAACGCGGGAAATCGCGGCCGTACAGGTCCGCGAAACGGTTGTCACGGAAATCCCAGGCATAATTATAGAATGCAGATAGGCTGGGCAGGAATGTCCATTTGTTGTATTGGGTGTTTACCTGTTGCAGCTGTTTGAGTGTCTGTAGTTGCTGGTATTCGATGCGCCTGGCGTAGTCAACCGCCTGTGTCGTGTCCAGCAACAGTTCGCTTTCCACGGATGTATTGTCGAAGGAAAGCGAAAGCGGTTGTGCAGCATCCAACCCGATGAGCTCTCTCAAGTACGCGTACTTGTATTGGAGCAGTTCCATGACGCGTTTCTGCTCGGCTTTGGTATTTCCCAGTGTTATTTCTGCTCGTTTATAGTCCGTCTTGTCCACAATGCCCGTCTCGTAACGGGCCTTGGCGTCAGCTAATTGCCTTTCGATTCGGAGCAGGTTTTCCTGGATGATGTTCAATTGCTCTTCGCTTGTCAGGATGTCATAGTACGCCTTGCTTACCTCCACCACGGTGTTGATTCGGCTGTTTTCCGTCTGCTGGGCATTTTGCTGGCGGATGTATTTGGCGGCTTTCGCCGCCTGCATCAAGCCCGGATTCAGCAGTTGCTGGTCGGCCTGGAATACCACGGCGCTGGAATGTTTTTGCCCGAAGGCGATTACCTGGTCGCCGATGACATTGGTGGGTATTTTGACATTGTAATTGTAGGTCCCCGTGGCCGCGATTTGTGGATACCAGCCGGAAAGTGCGGAAGCAATTTCGCGTTCGCCGATTTCTTCGTCCAGCAGGGCTTGCTGCACGCTCGCCCGGTTGTCCAACGCAAAACGGATGAGGTCGTCCAATCGGGCGCGCGGCGGTAAGCCCGAGGTATCCTCTTGGGCTATCGTCGTTGAAGGGTAACCAAAGATCAGTGCTATTAAAATAGCGGTAAACAATTTATTTAGGTGCATTGCTTTCGTTGTAATCATGTTGTTTGTCAGTTCTTGATGCCATCCCAGATAATACCTACCATCTTTTTCAGGTCCTCCTCTTCGAAGGTAAATCGACCATTGCTGTGCCGCTTTGCCGTAGCGGATACCGTGCCGATAAATGCAGCACTTATGATGTTTATGTCCAATGGTTTGATGTGACCTTCTTCAATTCCCTGTTTAAGAAAAATGGAGATTTCATCCTGGAAGCACATGGCGTTTTCCGGATAGACAATCTTGACATACGGTGATGAAAAAAACTGCTCCACGAAGCTCAATACCTCCGGATGCCGGATGTAATGCTTTACCAAGTTCATCCATATGGTCACAAACCGGGTGGGATAGGGCAGCGCCTGTTCGCTTTCTTTGAAGATGGCCTTCCGCATTTTTTCCTTGCTGTAGCGGAAGAGTTCGACAATGAGGTCATCTTTCGACGAAAAATAATGATAGATGGTTCCCGTGGCTACCCCTGCTTCCTGCGCGATTTGGCTCATCGGCGTGCCATGAAAGCCGAATTCCTTGATGAGCCGCAATGTACTCTCGTATATGGCGTGCTTCTTTTCTGCTGCAACCGCCGTGCTTAATTGAACGTTCATTCGGTTGGCAAAGGAAAACATTATTTGCGAAAATTTGATACCTGTACCCATTATTAACGGAAATTTGACAATGGGGGTCAAGTGGTCAGTTGTGCACTTGAAATAATCCATTGAAATTGTGTATTTTTGCGCCATCATTTGATAGTGATTTAATTAACGAACATTGACATTTAGCGATTTTCATTTCGACGATAGCCTTTTTGAGGGGCTGAATAGCATGGGTTTCAAGACGCCCACACCCATACAGGCGGAAACCATTCCGATTATCCAAGAGCAGCACGATTTGATTGCCTGCGCGCAGACCGGCACGGGAAAGACCGCTGCCTATTTGTTGCCCGTGATGGATGCGATATGCCGGATGGAGGTTCGGCCTACGGTCAGTGCACTGGTACTGGCCCCTACGCGCGAATTGGCCGTACAGATTGACCAACAAGTGGAAGGGCTGGCTTATTTCACGGGAATCACGTCCATTGCCATCTATGGCGGAGGCGACGGTATCGGTTACGAGCAGCAACGCAGGGCGTTGCGCGAAGGGGTGGATATGGTCATTGCCACACCCGGTCGGCTCATCGCACATATGAGTTCGGGTATCGTCCGGTTGGATGAAATCAAGTTCCTCGTGCTTGACGAGGCCGACCGCATGCTGGACATGGGGTTTAAGGATGACATCAATCGGATTGTCCGGCAGGTTTCAACCGAAAGGCAGACGATGCTCTTTTCCGCGACGATGCCGCCGAAAATCCGGGCGTTCGCGAAAACCCTGCTGAAAAACCCCAAGCAGGTCAATATCGCGATATCGAAGCCGGCAGAGGGAATCGTACAGCAGCAATACCGGGTAGGTGACAACCAGAAAACGCCGTTGCTGAAACGGATACTCCAAAGCGGCGACTATCGAAGTGTCATCGTGTTTTCATCTACCAAGGAGAAGGTCAAAAACTTGGGCAGGGAATTGAACAAATTGGGATTGACCGTGCAGCCTTTCCATTCCGACCTTGCCCAGGACGAGCGGGAAGAAATCCTGCTCCGCTTCAAGAACAAGCAATTGCCCATACTGATTGGCACGGATGTGCTTTCGAGGGGCATAGACGTGGAGGGAATCGATTTGGTGGTCAATTACGACGTGCCACCCGACCCCGAAGATTACATCCACCGAATCGGACGGACGGCGCGTGCGGAACGCACCGGCACGGCCATCACGTTCGTAAACAACCGCGACAGCAGGCGTTTTACCGCGATTGAACGGCTGATGGACCGGGAAGTCGAGCAGGTGGCCTTGCCAGAAGGCATCGAAAGTGACTCCGGTATTCCGGATTATGGGCGGACGAAACGCGGAGACCGTCATCCGAGGAAAAAGCGCAACGGGCGGAAACCGGCTCATCCGGCACAGCCAAAGGCCGAAAACGCCGATGACGGAGCGGGTGCTATCGCCGAGGCAACACCCGATGGGGCACCCAAGAAAAAGAAGAAACGGCCTTTCAAAAGGCGCAGGGGCAAGAAGCCCGATGCTTCCGGAACGACGGATGCCCAGCCCAGCCAGGCGTCTTGACGGGTTAGGCTGCGGCATCGGGCGAAACAAACCCGATGCGGTTGTTTCCGTACCCGACAAAACCGCCAATTCCGCCAAAACCGCCAATTCCGACAGCACTTCCAGGCATCTTACCTAATTTTGTGTTGATGTTTTTGATGTTTAATTGGTTTAATAAAGGCGTTTACCATGGAAAATAAATACGATATGCTGGAAGTCGATACGTGTCCCAAGTCTGCAACACGCGATTTAATTTTAAAGAAAATACGGTAAAATAACTCCGTTTAACCGGACTATACAGCCGCCCCGAAATGCATCGGGGCGGCTTTTTTCGTTAAAAATCGCCAAAAATGACCCCTAGTCACTTCGAAAACCGACTTCGGAGCGTCCGGAAAGTCTCCGAAGTCCGTCCAAAAACTCGCTTCGGAGACTTCCCGAAGCGACTTCGGAAGGTTTTTTGCGTTGCTTTTCATAGCGACTTATTATCCCAATAGGAGAATAGGCTATGGCATCACATGTACCCAACTATTCCTGCGGCAACGCCAGCATCCGCCACTCGCCCAACTGGAACAGCCCTGCACCGTTCAGCGCGGTCACCGTCGCCCGGTAAAACTTATAGGCCGTACGGTTTTCGAAGATAAATGTGCGGGTGAGGAACCGGCTTCCGAACACTTCATTGGTTCGTTCGTCCAGCAGGGTCCAATTTTCACCGTCCATCGAGCCCTCCAGCCGCCAATTTTTCGGGTCGCGCTCCGGCGCATCGTTTCCGGAGGTGAACGTGTATGCGCCAAGGATGACTGGCTCGAAAAACTCCAGTTCGAACCAGACGAAGTCCGAGAAATTGAATTGCAGAAACTTCGTCCGCGTATCGTTGTCGATTAGCTTCAGTGATCCTTCACCGGCGAATTGGCCACCGTCATTATCGCGTGATACGCGGAATATGTTTCGGACGTTCGTGAGGTCGCGCACCACGCCAAGGTCTGTAAGCATACGGGTTATCTGGGCGATGGACCCATTGGGGGTTTTCACGCGTAGCGTGTAGTCCTCGAATTGGCCTTGGTCCACCGAAATGTTCAGGTTACCGTCGCTGGTCAAGAACTCACCTCCGGTGCCTACGCCCTTATACCAGAATATGCTGTCGATGGCGATTTCCGACGCCACAGAGAGCTCCAGGCTGCCGTCCGGCTGGGGTGCTGTGGCCACCTCGATGAGGCTGTCCGGATCGATTTTGATCATCGCCTCGCTTTCCGCCCAGAATCCTTGGCTGTTTTCTGTCCGCAGGGTCACCCGGAAGTCACCTGTGCGCAGGAACGTGTGTGAAGGCGAATTGTCCAGCGACACGCTGTCGTCGCCGAATTCCCAGCGTACCAACGAGAAGTTGCTTCCCTTGTTGGTGAACGAGTAGGAGAAGGGGTCTTCGGCATCGATCTGCTCGAATTCAAACATTGCCAGGGGTTTCGGCTCCTCTGGTTCGGGAGCAGGTATCGATTCCTCCTTGCAGGCGAGAAAAAGTACGATCAGGACCACCCATGCGCCATGGGTTTTTATCAGTTTTACGATGCTCATCGTTCGGGTTATCATGATGCTAGTTGCTCTTGTCATTGCCTAATTTATCTATTCATCAATCGCGGTTACTAAGGGATACGGATTACCCGCCATTCGGCAAGCTGCCAGAGCCCATCGCCGCGGTTCTCGTCGAAATGGATGCGGTAGTGCGTATAACTGTTGTTGTTGTTGAATTCGAACCGCCGTGTCTGGAACCGTTGCGGGAACTCCTCTTCCACGCGCTTGTCCACTTCCACCCAGTCCGTACCGTTGTTCGATGCCAGTATGCGCCAGCTCTTGGGGTCGCGGCCTTGGGCATCGTTGGCGGATGTAAGCGTGTAGGCGCCGATTTTGGTCGCTTCGTCGAAGACGAGTTGCGCCCACAGGTCGCCACGGAAGTCGCCCACCAGGAATTTGGTATTGACATTGTTGTCCACCAATTTCAGCGATCCTTCGCCGGCTTCGGGGCCCCCGCCATTGTCGCGGTTCACACTGTATGCCGCTTGGTTGGTCACGTCTACTTCCAGTACGTGCTGCGGGTGGATGAGCACGATGACCGATTTCTTCTGTTCATCCAGTACATGGGTCGACGGATCGCTCAGTGTCACGGCCACGGCTAGGAGATTGTCGGGATACTGCTCGACGAGCGACCACTGCACGAAGAGGTCCAGCGGTGCCGAACTGGTATTGGAGCCGATACGCCTGACGGTATCCATGGTCACTTGGTCGATGGTCAGTGCTACGGTGTTTTCCGGCAGCACCCCGGCGGCTACGAGCGTTGCAATCGTATCCGGGTTGACCTTAGCCCGCACGGTGAATGCCTTGCCTGGCACACCCGCCAGCGAGATGCCCAACGGGACATTCATCCCGCCGGATTGCGACTGGTAATTTTGCCGGTTGCGCGCCTCGAGGATTCCGCCTCCGCCGTTGGTGATGGACAAGTAGCGGATTTCATCGGTCTGCAGGATATCGGCCGTATTCAGGACAACGATTGCCGACGATGATTCCGCGGACACGGTGTTGCCTTTACCCGGATTGGCCAAGCGGTAGGCGAGGGCGACCTGTTTTCCGTAGTTGCGCTCCAAAAACCCGAGGTTGATGGAGATTTCAAAAGCACTGCTTTTCGAACCAAACGGGAAAGCGACGGCCGTCGGGATTACTATTTGGCTCGTCGGTATAGCCACCACGCCGTCCAGTTGGCCATTGCCAATCAACTGGTTGATGGTGTCGGGGTTGAGCTGCAATTCTACCTGGAAGGCTTTGGAAGCCGGTTGCGCCAGATTGACCGCCAGCGGCACGATCACCAGCTCGCCTTCCTTGCGGAGTTCACCGACACTTCCATCTGGAGAAACCGTCGTAGGGTTGTTGTGATCTAAATCGAATGCTTCAAGCTCCGGCCGCTCGCACGACGTCACCAGCAGGATGCCGGCCGTGAGTGCCAGGTAAACCAGGGAATCTATTTTTGACCTAATCATCATATGCGGTTAATGTTTAAAATCGTTGCCTCGTTATTGGTCCAGCCATACCCGGCCATCCAACTGCCAGCTTTCCTGGCGTGGAATCTTGAGCCACGTCATGATCTGGACGGGCACATCGATATTGCGGGGAACCGTTTCGCCCAAATCTTCCGAGCTCGGCGCACACACGTAATCGGCCAGGCGGTCGCGTTCTATTCCGTCGCCAGACAACGTCATGTGCCCGCCCAAGGGCCCTTCGTCCTTGATTTCGTTGCCTTCTGACCCCACCACGAGCCAAAGCCCGGCCAGGAAATCGCGGTAGGGATGGTCATCGGGGACGCCGATTTCGCAGGAATATTGGCGCAGCACGTCTTCGGGCAATGCTACCTTCCAAATGCGGACGTCGGCGATGTAGCAGTCTGCCTGCCCGTTGTCATCCCTTCCGCCGAGGATCAGCGGCAGATCGTTGGCGATGCTCCCGTAGTTGGTGATGTTGACTTCGTTGTTGAACTGCCCGTTGGTATAGGTCCGCGCGAAACGCTGGCCATCACGGATTACACCGACCACGGCGATGCTATTCCACGTGGCATTGGCCAGGTTGCCGCCATTGGTTTGGCCGACGTTGCCGCCCAAGCCTCGGGCGTTGAACTGCCAACCGCGGCCTTCGAGGAAAATGGTCCAGCCCACATCGTCCCAGTTCCAGCGGTTCCGCTTGGAGAGCAGTGCCGGATACCGGTATTCGAAATTATTGTCCGGTCCGGGATTTTTCTTGACCTTGAGCTCGATGGTAAACGCGGAGTTGTCCAAATTGTAATAGTCGTTGTCGCCGGCGGTCACTTCGGCGCGTACTTGGTTGCGGAAATGCACGAAATCACCCTGGAAGCGGATGCCCAGGAAGGGTTTGTTGACAATCCGTGTGTTGTACCTGTTGGAATAGAACACCGTGAACGTATTGACCTCCGGGTCGCTGAAAATGGTATTGTCGTTTTCCGATTCGGGGATTTCGAAGTCGCCGCCCTTGCTCGAGGTGATGACGATCAGCCAGTTTTCGGAACTGTAGTTGGGCCGGTCGCGCAGCGCCTGCAGGAGTTCGCCGATCCGGTCGTCGAAGCGGGTGAGCGCTTCTTGGTATTGCGGCACCGAAAGGTCGTAGCCATGTTGGCGGCCTGCCTCGTCCACGCCCGTGTAGTGCGCGGTCACCAGGGTGATGCCGTCGTCCGCCAGCGCTCCGACCGCTGCGGCCTGCACGGCATCGTCGTCATCCAGCAGTTCGCGCGTGTCGGCACCTGCCGTCAGGTGCTCGTGGAATGCCGTCGACGACGTGTACACACGGACATCGCTGGTAGGCGATGCTTCCTTGATGCGCTCGAAGATGACCGGGAAATTGTCCAATTTGGCGCCAGAATAGTCGTTGCCAACAATGCCGTGCTTGCTTTTCTGTACGCCCGTGACCATGTCGGCCCAATTGGTGCCGTTTTCCGGAGTAGTTTCTTCGTCTGCTAATGACTCCCAGGTATAGATGGCGTTTGGCAGCAATGAATGGATATGGGGAAGTTCGCCGTCGCGGACCGATTTGCCCCGTGCCCCATCCGCTATGATATACAGCACACGCGGCGACCCGAAGGCCACCTCTACCGAATCAATAGGCTCGATATCCGGGATAACCCGGGAGAATTCTTGGTTACATGACCAGATGACAGCTACTGCCAGTCCTACCAGCAGGGCCGATGCAGGGGCTATTTTGGTATGGATTTTATGACGCATAATTCAAGTTGTTATTCGATGATTACCCGGATGTAATTAAAGGCGTCTTCACTGTTGAATTGGGTGAATTCGCCGTAGATAAGGAGGGCGCGGCGACCGTCCTGCGCGGTGGTTTCCACGATGTCCTCGATGGTGCCGGAGAATATGCCCGTTGCGTTGTAACCCGGTATCAGGTCGCCGGATTCGTCGAGCACCATGAAACCATTCCGGGCAACCCCGTTGTAGGTCCGGAAATCGCCGCTCACGATGATCTTGCCGTCGGTGAGCTGCTTGGCGAAGTTGGGTGCACCGCCATCGAATGGTTTGGCGACGAACGACTCGTCGAGCGTGCCGTCTTCGTTCAATACCGCCAACCGGTTGGCGTGCCTTCCATTGTAGTTGCGGAAATCGCCAGCGATGACGTATTTACGGGTCGTGGCGTTATAAAAGAGTTTAGAGATGAGCTGGTCGGCTCCCGTGCCGTCGGGGTTGAATGTCTCGTCGATGGTGCCGTCGGCGTTCAGGCGCAGGATGCGGCCGAACGGTCTGCCATCGAACTGCCTGAAATTGCCGTAGACCATGAATTTCCCTTGGTGGGGGCCGGAGTCGTGCACGACGGTATAGGCATCGCCGTTGCCACCCTGGAAGAATTTCTGCGTTCCTTGATCGAACCTGAAGGTGGAATCCAGCTTGCCGTCGGCATGCAGCCGTGCCAACTGGCGCACCTCCACGCTATCCATGATCACCGAATCGCGCGTCTCGAGGCGGTTGGGCTTGTCGTATCGGCGGCTGATATAATAGCGGAAACCGCCGCCCACGACCACCTTATTGCCCTGCGGATAGATTTTGCCGACGAATCCATCGAAGCCGCCGTTGAAGCGCGGGTAGTACTTGATGGTGTCGGCTTGGTCCGGTCGGCGGAACGGATGGATGCCCATCGTGTCGATGGTGCCGTTCGCGTTGAGGTGTGTCAAGTTACTGATGTCGCCGGTGCGCTGCGAATAGCCGCTGAATGAGCCGCTGATTAAGTAGCCGTTGTTGAACGGCACGATGTCTCGGAGGGATCCGTTGGCTCCTGAGCCAGACCGCAGGCTCGCATCGTAGCTGCCATCCGAAAATGCGCGGGCGATGCGGTTGATCGGGCGGATGACGCCCTTGTTGTCGTAGTTGGTAAAGTCGCCCACCACCAGCATCCGGCCGTCCTCGGTCCAGATGACCCGGTCTACCCGGCCGTTGGTGCCGCGCGGTGCATTGAAGGTGGGGTCGAGGTTGATTTTTCCGGCGACCGAAAATTTGGGTCCGAAGACAACGACATCACCGACGGAAACGGTCGTTACCCCGGTACTCGCGAAATCCGGCACGATGACCTTGATCTGGGTTTCGGTGACCTCCACGATCTGGGCCAATTCACCGTTGAAGCGGAAAACCAGCTCCTCGCGGAACGGCAGCAAACCCGAGGCGTTGATGGTCACCTCCGTGCCGGGCAACCCGCTGGCAGGGGTAGGCGTTTGGTTCCGGTTCAATGTAATGCCCAATGGTTCCTTGCCGGGTCCGTAGGGTTCTACCGGCACCATTTCCTTGTTGCACGACCAGCAACACCATCCGAGGGCGCCAAGTACAACGATTGTCTTTATCATTGATTTCATCTGTATCTTTTTTCGTTTATCGTCCTTATCGCTTGCTTTGTATGATGTCGTCGATGACCTCTTGTGGGTCGAAACCAAACCCGCGACTGGTAAAATCCAATACATGCACCACGCCATTGTCTGGCTGGATATCCGACGAGGCCACCGGTGCGGTTATCCAACTTTCCGGAGTGGATACGTTCGGGATATACGAGATATGCAGTTGCCTGTAGCCCATATACTTGAGGCGGGATTCGGTCACCTTGCCTTCGTCCGTAACCGCATCGTGGAATACCACGCCGATGTTGCTCACGGTGTTGTTGTAGGCATAGTAGTTCTGCCCGCCGAATGTACTGAGGACCTCGAAGTCGACCTGTGGGTAGTCCATCAGCTTGTGCTTGCCGCGGAATAGGTACCGCTCCAGGTACTTCCGCCAAATAGCCGAGTCGACATCGGCCAACGTCTGGATGGTGTCCAGGCCTAGGTTGTACAGCTGTTGGTTCGCACCGTTGCCCATCCAACCCGGGTCGTTGCCTTGGTAGTTGACCCGGCCGATCAACTGCGTGACGTTGACATCGCTGGGGGAGAAAAAGGTAAACTCATCGGTATTGAAAGTCGTTTCCAAACCGGCCAACCGCACGATTTGCCCAATCGTATCCAGTTGGGGACGTGAATCGAGGTATTCCAACACGGTACCATTGAATACCGGATTGGCCAAGCCACCGTCGACATAGTAGTCATCGCGTTCGCAGGAAGATAGGCAGGCTTGCCCAATCAATAGCAGGGCGGCGAGTTGCCATATGGTGTGTCGTTTGCTAGTATTCTCCATCATTTCAAGTTTCGTTTTCAGGCTGTTTCGGTAAAGTCTATCTGAAATTGAGCCAATATTCATTGAGTACGATTCTGGGGTTGTTTACCCGCGCCGCAGGGTTGATGGGCCACGTCCATGCCCGGCGGTTGTATTGGTCCGAGTTCAATACATTGCGTGCAAAGGCCGGGTTCATGATGCGCTGCGTGCGCACGAGGTCGAAGTAGCGGTGGCCTTCGCCGAACAGCTCCCGGCAGCGCTCCCAGAAGATGAAATCTTTCAGGTCCTGCCCGCCGGTGCCGGTATACGGTGTAGCCTCGGCGCGGTTGCGGATGAGGTTGAGTGAGGCAATGGCTTCGGTGTCGCGGGACAATTCGGCCAGTGCTTCGGCGTGCAACAGGATAGCATCTGCGTAGCGGAAAATCATGAATGTATTGTCGGGGTTGCGGTCTTCGTTTCCGGAGGCATACACGTTGAAGCCGAATTTGACGGCGGTGAACTGCCCACTGTTGGACAGCATATCGTCAAACCAGAAGTCCGCGCGCTTATCCGCTACACCTGCCGGATAGAGTCTGGCCATGTATGTATCGATGAAATAACAGTGGCTGATCTGGTTGTTGAACCGTGGGAATTTATATGGCCAGCGCAGGAAGTGGTCACCGAAAGGGGCCAAGGCTGCGTTGTCGTCCTGGTAGTTGATACTGCGGTAGAATTCGAACAGGCTTTCGTCCGACCGTCCTTTCATGACCGTGGCCCAGCCGTCTTCGGTAAGCGGATAGAGGCGGTACGGGCCTTGGGTGATGAGTTCGGTACCCAAGGTAGCCACTTCCTGGTAATACTTCTCCCGGTTGTTGCGGTCAAATCCGGCGTTCCACATGTTCATGTGCATGAGCAGGGCGATGATGCTGCCGCGGGAAGCCCGTGCACCCTTCAACGCAGGGTCGGAGAATTGCCAGGGAATGTTGTTCTTGTGGGGGCGGAGGTCTTCCAGGCATTTGTTCAGCACGGACACCATGGGTTCCCGGGCCAGTCCTTCGGCCTGGTAGGGCTCTGTGTAATACACGACGTCGCCATACAGCCGGACCATCCAGAAATACGTGAAGCAGCGCATGAAGGTCGCTTCCGCCATATAGCGCGCCTTGTCGGTTTCACCCAGCCCCGGGATACCTTCCTCCAATTTGCTGATGAGGATGTTGGCGGTTTGGATGACCTGGTAATACCGCGTCCAATCCGTGAGCCTGATGTAGTTGTACCAATCCCAAGGCGTACCCGAGGATATGACGGAAAGCAAGTCGTTTCGTCCGAGGTATTCCACCACCCTCCGGGCGCTGTAGCTGTTTGCACCTGGCGAAGCGAACACTTCGCCCGAGCGGGTTTCCCCGATGGCGCCGATGACCCAACTCTCGTTGATCTTTTCGAAAAACATGCTGTACATGTTGGCCACGTTGGCCTCCACGTCATCTTTGGAAAGGTAGAAGTTATTCCCCGTAAGCCGGTCGACAGGCTGCACCGTGAGGAATTCCTTGCACGATGACGCCGTGAGCGCCAGGGTAAGCAATAGTATCCATTTTGCTGTTTTCATATTCATGTCACGCTTAGAAGCCAATGTTTAAACCGATGTTGTACGTCCGCGGCACCGGATATCCTTCCGAGATATCGCGGCCCATGGTCGTCACGTTTTCTGGATTGGGTCCACTGAATCGGGAGAACGTATGCAGGTTTTCCCCGGAGATATAGACCCGTAGGTTATCCAATCCCCACCGACGAACAAAGTCGCGTTCGAACATGTAGGAGAGGACGATGTTGTTGATTTTGAAATACGTGCCGTCTTCGGCCCATAAGGTCTGGTCGAAGCGGACCGGTCGGATAGCGCCGTAACGCCGATAATCATAAACGTAGGGATAAGTGGCCACGTCGCCCGGCTGCCGCCACATATCTACGTCGTCCAATGGTACGACTACCTTGTTACCGAACGGATCGCCCATCAGGCCCATGCGTTGCGCCAGTGCGTTGTTGAGGATGGTTCGTTTCCCGGTGAACGAACCGTTGAGGTTGAAACCGAAGTTTTTGTAGTTGAGCATGATGGAAGCCCCGCCCGTGAACAGCGGCTGGGAATTGCCCGTGCGTTGGTAGTCTTCGATATTGAGGACATAATCACTGTTTGCGTCGCGGATCATCGGGTCCCCGCCCTGGAAGAACTGCCCGTTGGTCTGGTAGCGCAATCCCGTAACCGGATCGACCGGTACATCGGCGTCCGTGGCAAACACGCCGTCGTTGACGTAGAGGTAATTGGCTAGCGTGGCACCGCCGACGCGCAGGATAACGTGCTGGTTGTATTGGTTGTTGTCGAAATCCCAACGGATGAACTGACCGGAATAATGGTCGGGCAGCGAAAGCAGCACATCCTTGTTGTAAGCCCCGTTGAGCGACACACTGAGGTTGAAGTCACTGCTCAAATTCAATGGCCGGAACATCACGAACAACTCATGCCCGTAGTTGGCGATGCCAGCGCCGTTGCTGAATAGTTTGTTGAAACCCGTGGTATTGGGCAGGAACTGCTCGAACAGTTCGTTTTCCACTTTCTTGAAGTACGTATCGTAGACCACTTCCACGCGACCGCTGAACAGCGAGAAGTCCAGTCCGGCGTTGTATTGGGTATTTGTCTTGGGTTGCAGGTTCGGGTTGGGAATCTGGTCGAAGTCCAGTCCGATACCCTGTTGGCCGTTATAGTTGCCCGTAATGTTGAACTTTCCGTAGATGCGCTCCAATGTGCCCGTAGGGATGATGTTGACGCCCCAGCTCAACCGGACGGCACCGTAATCGAGCCATTCCAGTCCTTCGAGGAAAGGTTCCTTGTCGAAATTCCAACGGAAGCCAATAGCCGGATTCCGTGCATAAAGGTTTTCGAAGCCATTGGCCGATGAACCGTCGAGGCGGTAAGAGAGGTCCAACACGTAGCGCTTCTTGAAGTCATAGGATGCTGCCAAGGCAAACGAGGCCGCCCGTTCGTCGGTGTAGTCGTCCAGCAATCCGCCTCCCCGCGAAAAATAGCCATCGTATCCGATGGGGCCCTGTAACTGGTCATTGGGGCTCCGCTCGTTGCGTGTCACTCCACTTTGCCGCCCGGCGATACGGAACTCGTTGAAGAAGTTGATGAATAGGTTGTGACTGTCGTTAAAGGACGTGGAATAGTTCAAGCTGTTGCGGTTGTACAGTTGCGTGGTGCGTCCGTTGTAAGCGTACACCCGGGCAAACTGGTTGTTGGCGACGGCTGGTGTGAAGGTGTCTTCCGTTTTCGATTCGTATTCATAGCTGACGCTGGTGCTGGCCCGCAACCCTTCGATGAACATGTAGCTGCCTTCGAGGTTGGCGCGGATCAGCCGCGTAGCGTTATTGTTGTCCGTCCCCAAGGCAGAGGCATGGCTGCCGCCGGCTTGGTAAAACGACGGTGGCGGCAAGAGGGGAGACGACAAGCCGTTTTCGGCTATCCCGGTTTGCAGCATGCCGATTCCGTCGCCCACGCTCTGCTGGCCCAGTTGGCCGGTCACCGCCCCGATGACTTGGAACCGTCGGTCCGCGGGCTGGTATTCCATGCGCAGGTTGGCGTTGTACCGCGTGAACCCGGTGTTGCGGATGATGCCTTGGTCGGTGAAATACCCTAAATTGGCCTTGTAGTTGAACAATTGGTCGCCGCCATCGATGTGCAGGTTGTGGCTCTGGTTATACCGTGTCCGGTAATAGTAATCCTGCCAGTTGGTCGAATTGTTCCAGTAGGCGTTGAGGCTGTCCGACAGAAAGCCTGTGGAGGAGATGCGCCAGATATCTTCTAAACTCAGCGCGTTGCCATAGATCTGTTGCAGTTTGAGTTGCCGTTCCAGATTGCCGCCTAGTGTCTCCCGCAGTTTCGGCGGTGTGCGCACGAACGAATTGTGCGTGTAGCGGACACGCGGTATCGGCGAGTTGCCGCGCTTGGTGGTAATGATGATTACCCCGTAGGCAGCCATCGATCCGTAGAGGGAAGTGGCCTGGGCGTCTTTCAGGATTTCGATGCTGGCGATGTCTTCCTGGGGAATGAGCGACAGCGGGCTGATGCCCGGCCCCTGCTGCTGGAAGCCGTATTCCGTGGCGCGGTCGGCATCCATCGGGATGCCATCGATGACATAGAGTGGCGACGTCGGCTGGAGGAAGGACTGATTGCCCGAACCGGTCATCGATACCGTGGAGAGCCCACGGATTTGCGTAGAACCCCGGAATCCCGGTGCGCCGGTGTTTACCTGGATATTCATGCCCGGTACACGCCCTTGGAGCAGTTGCTCGATATTCGGGGTGGGGATGTCCTGCACGTCGCCGCCGCTCAGCGTGAAGGACGACCCGGTACTCAGGTCTTTTGAGCGCTTCTGGTATCCGCGGATGACGACTTCCTCCAATTGGTTATCGAGGGGGGCTAGCTGCACCCGCAGGACCGTCCGTCCCGACCCGACATTCTGGGAGGTTTCGTTGTATCCCACGACGCGGAAGACCAAGACGGTATTGGGAGGTACGGAAACGCGGAAGTTGCCGTTTTCATCCGTGGATGTCAGCGCCCGGAGGGGCTTGCCCGTGAACACGGTGACGCCACCAAAGGGCTGCCGGTTTTCGTCGATCACATTTCCCGTGACCGTCACGTTGGTTTGCGCAAGGGCAGGACCCTGTATCAGCAGCACTGCCAGTGCAAGTATGGTAAACAAAGCCTTCATGTTATTCATCTTCAAACTTTGGTTTTTCATTTCTAAAGTGGAACACGATTTCCCAGTCGCCCGGCCGGAAGATGCTGAAATCCAGCCCGAATGTCGCATACGTGAGTTCGCCTCCATTGCCTTTGCGCGAATACCGGAAATTGACGGTGGCGTTGGTACCTCCGCTGGTGGTATATGGGGTTGGGAGATTGACCAACGGAATGGGATAGGCTACGTCGTATTGGACATATTCGGCGGTTTTTTGGATGTTGAAGCCGTGCACCAGCCTACTCCATTGGGTTTCGTTGAATGCGTCGGGATTGATGAACGCACTGTCGGGGTCCATGAATTTGAAGCGCAGATTGTGCCCATTCCCCCCTTCGAAAGGCTGGATGTAGACAACCACGTCCTTGATCTGGTCGTTGCTCTGCAGTGACCGGTTGGATTTTTCGCCGATGACGTTCTCCAAGCGGGGGCGGATGTAGTCCCGTTTGTTGGGGTTTTCGGGGTCCGTCGGATCCGGGGCGGTGTCGCCTGTGTACGGGTCGATATCGGTCGACGGGAAATAGGGGCGCTCCCGCCAAGGGATGACTTGGAAATCGGGGATATATACCGTCCCGCCGGTATTGGACACTTTGAGGTCGAAGAACCGGATATCCTGTACCAGGTTGATGGTATCGGTCGGCCGGGGTTCGATTAGCTCGTCGTCCGATGATGCCCATAGGATGAATTGCCCCGATTCGCGCACTTCAAACAGCGGCCGGTCTTCCAGTTTGCGCTTGGCCTCAATCTGTTCGAGCGAGGTTTCTTTCCCGTCGTAGGCAGCCATCCAGACGTAGGTAGGCCTGACCTGGAAAAGGTCGGTTACCGGCCGGCCGTCGCCGTAACGGGCATTGACGATTTCGAATTGGAGCGGCATCGTGGAGGCGTCCGCATTGAATTGTCCCATGAGGTTATTGCGTCCAAGGATGGGTTCCAGCACTTTGCTGCCATAGTTGATGTTTTCGCTGATGTATTCCTTTTCTTCGGGGAGGTTGTACATTTTCTTGCACCCCGCAATAAGGACACTGAAAATCAATGCCCACAACCCAACCTGTATTCGCCGTATCATGATATTGCTTGTCATATGCTTTGCAGTTACACGTTAATCTACGCTTACTAATCCTGTGAATCTTCTGCTTCGTCGGGTGCGTTTACCGACCAATCGGCCATCTGGAAGGTACTTCCGCTGCGGTTGCGGAGTACGTTGAGCCGGTAGTATTGGTAAGCAACGCGGTTGTTGATGCGATAGACTTTCATCTGGAAGCGCTCCTCGAAGATTTCGCCCGCCCTGGAATCCAGCGTCACCCACTCTTCTCCATCGTGCGAGGCTTGGAGGTTCCAGTCTATCGGATCCCGCTCGGGGAAGTCGTTTGCAGAGGTGATGGTGTAAGCCCCGGCAACTGCTGGTTCATTAAGCTTGAATTGCAGCCAAGCCCCGCCGAAGCTGCCCAGGAGAAACTTGGTTTCGCGGTTGCCGTCGAAGGCAAACTTGGCCGCTTCGATGTGGTTCGGCCCGCCGGAATTTTCCCGCGAGGTGGACCACTCGCCGCCGATTACATGGAACAGGTTGGGCGGCGGCGGTATGAACGTCAGCCGGCTGACGAAATCGCCGAAGCCGAACACGTGGTCGCTGTTGACGACATGGACGAACGCATTGTTTGTTTCGATATTGACCGACCCGGTGTTGGTCGTCATCCAGTTGCGCCGGAATTGGCTGCGCTTCGTATCGCTGAAATCGATGGTTTCCGGCCCACCGTTACGGAATCCGGACGAGGTGGTGCGGGCGAGTTTAGCGTGCATGGGATAGCCATGGCGAATGCCGTACAGGCTGATGCCATCTTGCAGCAACATGGAGTCCGTGGGGTATCTGCCGCGGATGATGTATTGCGTGAGCATGGTGTCCAGATGCCGCTGGTTGATGGTGGCCAGGTATTCCGAAGGCCGGTCGGCGAGGTAGCGGATGTTATTCAGGTTGGTGATGGCCAGTTGAAAGCTTTCATTGGTCAATGCAAAAACCGTGATGTCGCTGTCGCGCAGGGTCTGTTCCAAGCCCAGCCGGTCGATGGCCTGCAGCAGCGAGTCGTAAACGCCCGGTTTGCTCTGCAGGTAAGCGTAGGTGTCGCCATTGAAGTGCTTATCGATTTCCTGAGGCTGGTAGTAGCCCCCGTCTTTGGCACAGGCCATGACCAGCAGGACAAGCAGCAAGGGGTATCCGTATGATTTGATAACGTGCTTCATGATGTTGTCGGATTCGTTATTTCCAATATTCGTTTTGGGTCAATAGCTTATTCTGCGCCAGTAACGTCTGCGCTATCGGCCAGATGTGGCCGTTGTCGGCCAGCAGTTGGCTGATTACGGGATGGCTTGGCCGGATACGGTTGTAGCGCACCAGATCATACCACCGATGCCCTTCACCCATCAGCTCCCGTTGCCGCTCGCGGAAAATCGAAAGTAGCAGGTCGCCGTTGACGTCTTCATTGTAAGGGTCCAAGCCGCGGCGGGTCCGGATGGCGTTGAGCATCTCGATGGCACCTTGGCGTTCGCCGAGTACGGCTAGCGCTTCGGCACGGAGGAGGGCTACATCTTCCAGCCTGGTAAACACGATGGCACTGGAAAAGAAGCGGAACGTCGGATCGGAGACCCCGCCCATGATGCATTTGATTTTGCTGAATATGGGATACCGCCCATTGTAATTGGTAAAATAACGCTCCGACACGGGCGTGCCCAGGGTGTCCAGGCTGAAGCGTTCGTCGCCCCCTTCGTTGAAGATGCTGATGATGGAATCCTTCGCCAGGTAAATATCGGGTATGCGCTTGTTCACCACTGGTTCGGCCAACGTCAGTTCTTCGATGTGTCCGGTGAACGATCCATCGACGTGTGCCCATACGAAGGAAAACCCGAAGAGTTGGTTGATCCGTTTGTCGTAGAAAAACCCATTGGCATCGGTGAGGTGGCCAGTGGAGATGTAATCGTTGCCGCCACGCTGGTAGTTGTCCATGACGAACTTGCTATAGATGGCCGCGTCGGGGTAGTTGCCTTGCCATGCAGCCAGGTGGGCCAACACGGCATACGCGGTGAGCTTGCGCGCCAATGCGCCATCCCAACGGGTCTGCGCCTCATTGTAATAGTTGCCTTGCTGTTGTTCATCGCCGGCGCTGTATCGATAGGGAAGGTCGGCCGCCGCGGCAAGCATTTCCTGCTCGGCCCACGCCAGCACCTTGGCTTGGTTTTCGCGCGGTTTGTTTTCAAAACTGCCGTCATACGACGAGATGATGAGCGGTACATCGCCCCAGATGCGTACCATGTAGAAATAGGCAAATGCACGGAGGAACCGGATTTGTGCGACGTCGACCACCATGTTGTTTTCGGTATAGCGGAGGTCTTTCTCGCGCACTTCGTGCACACGTTCCAGGAACACGTTGGCCGAATTGATGACCGCATACCAGCGCCGCCAGTTGGTTATCGCTTCCAAGCTAGGATAAGAGGCCGTGAGGTCCTGCGTGATGATCGCGCGTAGGTCTTGGCGTGTCGGACTCGTGAATTCGCCAGCTCGGACGTCGCCGTACAGCCAGTGGGCGTTGTGGTCGGCCAGTGCCGCCCTCACCAAGCCGTAGGTGCCCATGATGGCGGCGCGGGTGTCTTCCAACGAATTCCACATATTCTTTTCACCGACGACGCGCGACGAGTCGACATCGAGCATCTTTTGGCATCCCCCTAAAGCGAACAGTAACGTAATGCACGGGATCAGCAGCCTATTCGTCCATGTCAAAGGGTGGTTATTTGTCGATTTGTTTATCATGATTCTTTTCTCTTAACCAGTAGCAGTATTATAGATTCATCCGGACTCCCAGGGTATAGGTACGCGGTATGGGAAGCGAATAACCCGTGTCATAGCCCATGAAATCCGCCAGTTCGGGGTCGCGACCTGTATACGGCGTGAGCGTAAACAGGTTGTGGCCGGTGCAATAGATGAACATCCGTTCTACCTTCGAACGTTTGTTCAGCAGCTTGGTCAGGTCATACCCCAATGAAACGGTCCGCAACTTGACGAAGGAGCCGTTTTCCAGAAAGAGATCCTGTTCCTTGCGGTAGGGAATAACGTTGCTCCAGGGATTGTAAAGCGGATATTGGCTGTAGTCTCCGCGTTTTTCCCAAAACGTGATTTCCTTCACGGAATTCATTTCGATGGTGCCTTCCCGGTTGATGAAATCAAATCGGTTGGCCATGTCGGCATTTAGCACATGGCGGCCGACGTTGAAATAGAAATGGGCATCGAGGCTCCAATTTCCGTAGCTGAATTGATTCATGAACCCGCCGACCACCTTGGGGAAGATATTGCCTTTCAGGACACGATCGGCGTCATTGATGGTATTGTCGCCATTGACGTCCCGCCATCGGGGGTCGCCCGCGTGAAGCGGTATGCCATTGAAGCTCTGTGGCGTGCCTTGGGGAGCAGGGATTTCGTCGTCGGTTAGGTAAATGCCGTCGTTCTGCCACAGCCAGAAACGGTCGATGCGTTCACCCACGCGGAACAACCGGTTGTTGATGACGATTTCATCAAGTCCGCCGGGCAGGGCAACGAGCTTGTTGGTGTTGTAATTCAGGTTCAGTGAAGGTGTCCAGGCGAATTTCCCAGTTCCCTTCTTTACCGCATCAACACTGAGTGACAATTCGGCACCGGTGTTGTTGACATCCAAACCCGCATCATAAGACTGTCGGTAGCCAAACTCCGCATAGGAAGGGATACCCAGTAGCTGATTGCGGTCGTATTTGGTATACCAATCCAAATTGATGCGGAAGCGTTCGTCGGCCAACCCGATGTCCAGGCCGATGTTCAGTTGGTCGGTGTATGCCCACGGTATACCATATCCGGACCATCCGAAATCATACGGCCGGGTCAGCACCCCGAAGCCGTTGTAGCCTGGCGTGATGACGTTGCCGGTGTAGCCTACGTAGGTCGAATAGGAAGGCCCTTGGGAAAAATTGTCGAACGCGTTCAGGCGTCCCAACCTACCTGCACTGGCGCGGAGGTTGAGTGTAGAGAATGCAGAAGCATCGGTTAGCAGGTCGTTTTTGATGTTCCAGCCCAATGACAGCGTAGGAGTGAACAGCCAGCGGCTTGTCGGCTGGGCGTTGGACGAGCCATCCGAACGCAGCAGGAGCGATACCGTGTATCGATTGTCGAAACTATAGGTGCCGCGGCCGTAGAACGAGACGATATTTTGGTTGGTATAGTCCAGGAACTTGAATACCAGTTCTTTGGGGAAGGCCAGCGGGTTCAGGTACTCGCCTTTATCGGGATCGGACTCCAACAAGTTGATCTTGATGAAGTCGTTGATGCCTTTGTACGCATACGCATAATTGTATTTGAATGCATCCCACTGCAATACATTGCCTGCTTCGACAAAGACGCTGTGCTTTCCGTCAATACGGACATCGTAGCTGGCATGGTTGTCGAAAATAAGCCGTTGGTTGTAGCCGTAATAATTGGCCGCAAAGCTATTCTCTTCCATCAATGTACGGGGGTAGAATAAATCGCGGGCACCTTCGTTGTAATCCACGGCAAGGCGGGATGTGATTTTCAGTCGGTCGAGATCGAAGACCAGCTTGGCATGCCCCTCCACGATGTTTGTCGCGTTGTCGTCGAAACTGTTGTCGAACTGGGCGAGGTACTGGCGATAGGTGTCATTGTTCGGCGACAAGGGTGAGGCAAGGTCGGGGATATAGGACATCGTGGCAAACCGGTCGCGCAGCGAACGATTGCGGTTGCGCAGCACCCGGTTGCCGTTGATCATCGCGGAGAAAAGCAGCCACTTCACCGGTTTCATGTTGATGTTGAATAAGGCACTGTAGCGTTTCAGCGCCGTCTGGTCAGCGGCGCCTTGGTTTTGCAGGTGGCCGACGGCAAAACGGAAGTTTGCCCGCTCGCCACCGCCCGAAATGTCGGCGTCGGCGGAGTACAGCAATCCATTTTGGTAATAGCTATCGGACCAGTTGGACGGACCGTAATACGATGCGTTCAGCGAGTCACTCAAATACAGCGGGTAGCTGTCGTCGGCCGAGTAGCGGCCAATGGCCGTGTAGCGATCGTAGAACTGTCGGCGGAATGCATTTTCGTAGTCGCCATTGATGGTGGTGACGGTGGGGCGCTGTGCCACACCGAAATAGGAATTGAAACTGATTTTCCGTGTCGTCGTAGGCTGCTTGGTCGTGATTAAGACTACGCCATTGGCAGCCATCGGCCCATAGATGGCCGTGCTGGCCAAGTCCTTGAGTACGCGTATCGATTCGATGTTATTCATGTCGATATTGCTCAGCAAGTTGGTAGCGGGGCCGATGCGGTCAAACTGGTATTGCTGGATATCGAAGGCAAACGGGTGTTCGCCGATAAGGGGAATGCCATCGAGCACCACGAGCGGCTGCGATTGGTAGATTTCCTTGTGGGTCAGGATAGGCATGGGGGCCCCCCGGATGTACATGGGCTGTATCGTTCCGGGCTCCCCCGAGTTTTCCTGCACATATAAACCCGGAGCTCGGTCCTTTATATACTGCTGGAGCGCGACCGCCGGGAAATGGGCGGCATCGTCCGGCGCGATCCCGATGGATAGCCTATCCAGCACCGCCGTGTCACCGCTGAGGCTATCTTGCCCGGCGGGGTTATTCAGCGCGGTATCCTGTGCCGTTTGATAAGCAATGCCAATCCGCGAAACGGAAACTGCAAAAGCAGGGTAGGTGACGAGTACCAATAACGCATGGCTGACCAAAATTCTCGTATTACGCATATATATTGGTTTTTCAGATAATAAATATCTTTTGGGTTAATTGAAGTGAAATCAGTAAGCCCTTCAAGACCGTACGGTTGATGAATTTGTTATGCCCATTGAGGTAACCGGTATAGCCCACTAACGCTATCGGGCACATCGCACCAATAACCAGTAGACCAACGGCAATGGTCGGGAATAACACAAGCTGTACGCTAAACGTACGCTACGGCATGAAAACTAGGTAATGAAAGTAGACGAGCTTCTCATAATCCATTGGTTTGTTTAACAGGTAATTTTTTCACTACTCCAAACACCATCTTACTGGTGGTAAAAGTTATTTTGGTTTGTGACGGCTAAATTACAAACAAAAAACGTTTTAGCAAGTTTTTTTTGTTTTTTTATTTCATTCGATTTGAAAGACACTATCAATGAGGTTGTTGTGGTTTCGGTGTGTTGTTTTCGGCATGAACCTGATGGTGGAAGCCCACTTCTTGATTGTTAAAATTCTGTAATTAATAAGGAAAATCTGAAAATTATCTGATTTCTGTCATTAATTTTGCGGCAATTGTAACATAATGGCTAAAAGAAAGAAAAAAGCCGCCGAAGAGGTGGATGTCATTCTTATAGGCGCGGGTATCATGAGCGCCACGTTGGGTACATTGATCAACGAACTCCATCCACTGGCAAGCATCGAGATTTTTGAACGACTGGACGAAGTAGCCGCCGAAAGCTCTGATGCCTGGAACAATGCAGGCACTGGTCATTCGGCGCTTTGTGAGCTAAATTATACACCGCAGCGTCCCGATGGATCGGTGGATATCAGCAAGGCGATCAAGATTGCTGAGGCATTCGAAGTGTCTAAAGAGTTTTGGTCGTATTTGATTGCCGAGGGTTTGGTAGACCACCCGGAGAGTTTTATCCGCAGCGTACCGCACATGAGCTTCGTGTTCGGCGAAGAAAATGTATCCTTCCTGCGCCGTCGTTATGAGACCATGCGGGGGCACCACCTGTTCCACGGTATGGAATATACCGAGGACCATGAGGTACTGAAGCAATGGATTCCGTTGATTATGGAAGGGCGCCGTGCAGACGAGACGCTTGCCGCAACCAAGATAGCTATCGGGACGGATGTCAACTTCGGTGCATTGACGCGGGCATTGTTCCTTCACCTGATGCAAAAGGACGGTGTAAAACTCCGTCTTGCACATGAGGTCCGCGATATCGAACGGGCAAGCGATGGCCGTTGGGTGGTAACCGTCAAAAACCTGACCACCAATCGGAAACGTACGGTATCCGCCAAGTTTGTATTCATCGGTGCCGGCGGTGGATCGTTGTTGCTGCTCGAGAAATCCGGGATACCCGAAGCCGAAGGATTCGGCGGCTTCCCCGTCAGCGGGCAATGGCTGAAATGCACGAATCCCGAAGTGATCGCGAAGCACCATGCCAAGGTATATGGCAAGGCAGCGGTCGGATCTCCGCCGATGTCCGTGCCACACCTGGACACGCGGGTCATCGACGGAAAAACAGCGTTGTTGTTCGGTCCATATGCAGGATTTTCCACGAAATTCCTTAAGAACGGTTCCTGGCTCGATTTACCGGCATCCATCAAGCTCAACAATATCCGCCCGATGCTAGCGGCCGGCATGGATAACATCTCGCTGACCAAATACCTGATCAATCAAGTGCGCCAAAGCCCGGAAGATCGGCTGGCGGCATTGAAGGAATACGTGCCGACAGCGCGGAAGGAAGATTGGGAACTTGAAATTGCGGGGCAGCGGGTACAGGTTATCAAGAAAGACGAAAAGCACGGAGGCATATTGGAGTTCGGTACCGAGGTCGTCAGCAGCGCCGATGGGTCTATTGCCGCCTTGTTGGGTGCATCGCCCGGGGCATCCACCTCGGTGTCCATCATGATCGACTTGCTGGCCCGATGTTTCCCCGAACGGGCCAAGACGGCACAATACCTCAGCAAGTTGCGTGAGATGATTCCTTCCTTCGGCCGCTCCATCGCCGCAGATGAAGAGCTATGCAGGGAAACCCGAGAACGTTCGGCAGCGATACTGAAACTCGAGGGTGCACTCGAATCGGTCTGATGGCGGCCAGCATAACTTTTACTTCCGAATGGATCAACGAACTGGGTAGGCAGCTTGCCGCTACGCCATTGCTCCATTGGATAGGGGTGATTTGCGGGGTGGTCCAGGTGCTGCTCGCCAAGGCGAACAATCCCTTGCTTTATCCCTTTGGAATCGCCAGTATCCTGGTTACCGTTTACGTGTTGTATGATGCTGGGTTATATGCGGAGCTCCTGCTCAACTTATATTACCTGATCATGAGCCTATATGGCTGGGCCCATTGGATCAGGCGTAAGGGCGCAACACCGGTCAAGGCGGCATATGCTACGCGGCGGGAGTGGTCGATTACAGCGGCAATCGTGGTCGTCGGTTTTCCGGTCCTCTATTACGCACTCGTCCATTTCACCGATTCCACCGTGCCCGCATGGGATGCGTGGGTAAGCGCGACCGCATGGGCAGGTATGTGGCTGTTGGCCAAGCGGAAAATCGAAAACTGGATACTGCTCAATATCAGCAATGCATTTGCCATCCCGCTTTTGGCTTACAAGGAGCTCCATCTCTATGCATTGCTTACCTTATTCCTGTTTATTGTCGCTATCTTCGGTTATGTTGAATGGAAACGCATCATCAGCAGGGAACAGGAGGTGAAGTGCCTTTAGCCGACATCGATCGGTTGCGCGGCCTATCGGCCGAAGCCGAAAAGCTTGGGCGGCTTACCGCTGAGCAATTGGAAATCATCTACGACCGCCGTTGGTTCAAATTGTTCGTCCCTGCAGACCTTGGCGGCTTGGGGTTGACCCTGCCCGAAGCCGTTCGCCTGGAAGAGGAACTGGCGGGCATAGACGGTAGCTTGGGGTGGACAGTCACGCTTTGCGCCGGGGCCAATTGGTTTGTCGGCTTTATGGACCAATCGATAGCCGAAGCCATCTTTTCGGATGCCGTGGTGTGTTTAGGAGGCAGCGGACAGGCTTCTGGCAGGGCGGTCATCGATAATGGTGGATACCGGGTCTCCGGAAAATGGCGGTATGCCACGGGAACACCACATCTCACCCATTTCACGGCGAATTGCATCTTGCAGGAAAGCGGGGAAATCCAATCCTTTTTCTTCCCAAAGGATGCGGTCCGCGTCATTGAAGACTGGAACGCATTCGGATTGAAAGCCACGGCGAGCCACGCGTTCGAAGTGGAAGACCTGTGGGTGGACAAAACGCACGTGTTTTCCATCGTACCCGATGCGGTCCGCTTGGACGATCCTGTTTACCGCTATCCCTTTCTGCAATTTGCCGAAGCGACGCTGGCCGTGAACACCTTGGGTATGGCGCAGCATTTTGTCGCATGTGCAGGGGCGATGGGCGCAGCCGTGACACCTGAAATGGCAGCCGCAGCGTCAGCGGAAATAGGAAAGAACAAGGTGTTGTTTTATGAAGCATTGGAAGCTTCATGGGACGAACTGGTGAATAAAGACCTGCCATCACCCGAGACCCTTGAAGCGGTGAGTGACCATAGCCGAAACCTGGTCAGGTCATCCCGCGAACAAGCCGTGAAACTCTATCCCCATGTCGGACTGGTTGCGGCGGACTGCTCTTCCGAAATCAACCGGATATGGCGTGACCTCTTTACCGCGAGCCAGCATAGCCTGCTCCGGGCGTAGCCACGCAATCCACCGGTTCGTATGCTTCCGAAAATGGGGCGGTATCCAATGTGATCTGCCGACCGGTCAACGTATCTACCGACAGGGGTTTCTGCAGGAGTTGCCCGTCTCGCAGTGCGAAAACCACACGGAGCGTATCCTGCGTACCCTCTTGGGTGAATGTCCATACGAGGTCAAAGACACCGTTGTCCACTTTGCCCATCACCGTGCCCCGTCGGGCGTCTTTTTCATGCGGGATGACATTATAGACGCCGCTAACCGTTTCATCGCGGACAACCAATTGGATGTACAACGAATCCTGTTGCTGCGTTCCCTCCGTACGCAGGAAGCAGTATTTCTGTTCGCGATCCGTTGGAAGCAACGTGTCTGGGTGTTGAAGCGTATCACTGGCCGTTCCCTTTTCGTTTCGGATGCCGCCCTGGCATGCACCGAACGCTATGAAACCAATGCATAACCATCTAAGTAATCGCATATGTATAAGGGTTGTTTATCTGTTACAGCAATTATAACAGTTTTGCCTGCGATTTGTTCCGCA
>Ga0182792_1000724_pt1 | contig 29461 bp, 29 predicted proteins | sample Passage237B_FD_130497 | JGI IMG/M metagenome (GOLD analysis project Ga0182792, IMG submission 130497) | Cellulose adapted compost microbial communities from Newby Island Compost Facility, Milpitas, CA, USA - Passage2 37B (version 2) (version 2) ...
AGCGAACTGTTGACGCAACCTGGCAGCGCATCGGGTCACTAACCCAATCCTTCTCCCCGCGAGAGTGCGCCAACTACTTCACAAACTCGGGGTACGCTTCAACCTAAATGAAACAGACTCTAGCGGGGATACCTGACGCTGCGATGAACGGCGAAGGCGCCCCCGATCAGGATGCGCAAGAGCCTCTCGGGTGCCGGCAGCGGGTGAAAGGAAGCCGCTCTAACAAGGGCTTTCCTTCGTCGCATAGGTGACAGATCCAATGTCGGACTTGATCCGCAAGGTTTCAAACGTGTCCGTCCAACAATCTATGAAGCTGACGTGGGGTATTGAGATCCGGATCGTATATTCGCCGATCGTCGTGATCGTCGGCATCACCGTTCCACCATCGGCATATCGAAGACGACGTTCCCTCTCTGGTCTCCTGGCCCGGGCCTGCGATGGCCGCGGCCACTAGCCATGGAACCGCTCTCCTGGCGGGAAAAGTGGGCTTGTTCAGGAGCACATCCTCGAAGGGCTGCAACCACCTTTGCATGACGCGCAGCCATTCTGCAACCTATGGCGCAGCCTGAAGGAATCATACAATCTATGCGTGTCGTGGTGCGGGTCGAGGAATGACGCTCGGCCAAGTACCCCCCTTTCTGCCAACGCCGTGTCCGATCGTGCCTCAGGACTTCATGCCGGCCAGCGTCTCTTCGAGGTCGGTCGTCATCCAGAGGGATGCGGCGAGGACCAGGTCGTAGACAAGGTCCAGTCTCAGGAAGCGCCGCCCGATCTGGCCGTGGCCGAAGGTGGCCAGGGCGAGAGGCGGAGGGCGCGGCGCTGGCCAGCAGGGCGAAGAAGCCCGGTGCCTTCACGCCTCCTGGCCGCCGCGCACCAGCCGGCCGGGCCGCTCGCCCGTCAGTTCGTCGTCGCGCACCGTCTCGACGCCGGCATTGAAGGTGTGGCGGTAGCCGGAGGCGCGCTGGATCAGGCGCCGCCCGCCGGCGGGAAGGTCGTAGACGACCTCGGGGCGCTCCAGCGTCAGGGCGTCGAAGTCGATGACGTTGATGTCGGCCTTGCAGCCCGGCGCCAGCAGGCCGCGGTCGCACAGGCCGTAGGCCTCGGCCGTGCCGCGGGTCTGCTTGGCGATCAGGAACTCCAGCGGCAGCTTCGGTCCGCGCGTGCGGTCGCGGCCCCACAGCGTCAGCAGGGAGGTTGGCGACGAGGCATCGCAGATCACGCCGACATGGGCGCCGCCGTCGGCCACGCCCAGCACCGTCGCGGGATCCGTGATCATCTCGTGCACCACATCGAGGCTGCCATAGGCGTAGTTCTCGAACGGCAGCATCAGCAGGCCCTTGCCGCCGCGCGCCATCAGCTCGTCGAGCGCCACGGCCTGCGGCGTGCGTCCGCTGCGCTCGGCGATGGCGGCGATCGAGCCGGCCGCGTCCGGCTCGTAGTCCGGCCGGTCGCCGATCGGGAACATCTTGTGGAAGGCCTGGGCCATGAAGGCACGCGGGCCGCCGCCCGGCGGCTCCTCGACCAGCCGGCGCCGCAGATCGGCATCGGCCGCCAGACGCGCGTAGCGCTGGGCCGGCGACAGGTCGCGCATCTCCAGCCAGGCGGGATGGCCGGCGAAGGGATGCGCCGTGGTCTCGAGGCCCATGATGACACCGATCGGCCGCGAGCCGACCTGCGCATTGGCCATGCGGCCCGCCTTGCGCACGCCGTGGATCTGGTCGAGCGTCTCGCGCCATAGCTTCGGCTGTGCGTCTACTTGCACCAGCAGGCAGGAGAGCGGCCGGCCCGCCAGCGCCGCGGCGGCCTCCAGCGCCTCGAACTCGCCGGGACCGAAATCGGAGTTCACCTGCAGCACGCCGCGACCGGCGCGCTTCATGCCGGCGGCAATGCCGAGGAGCTCGGCCTCGCGCGCGCTGAGCGACGGGGTGAAGCGGCCGTCCCGAGCCCGGTGCTTGGTGGTGCGCGAGGTGGTGAAGCCCAGCGCGCCGGCGCGCAGCGCCTCCTCGGTCAGCCGCGCCATCGCCTCGATCTCGCGCTCGTCCGGCACTTCCTCGTGTGCGGCGCCGCGGTCGCCCATGACGTAGAAGCGCAGCGCACCGTGCGGCAGCTGCGCCGCCACATCGACGGCGCGGTCCATCGAGGCCAGTGCATCGAGATAGTCGGGGAAGGACTCCCAGTCGAAGCTGACGCCCTCGCTCAGCACCGTGCCGGGAATGTCCTCGACACCTTCCATCAGGTTGATGAGGTAGCCCGAGTGACCGGGCCGTACGGGTGCGAAGCCGACACCGCAATTGCCGAACACCGTCGTCGTGACGCCGTGCCATGACGAGGGCGTCACGAAGGGATCCCAGGTCGCCTGTCCGTCATAATGCGTGTGGATGTCGACGAAGCCCGGGGCGACGATCAGCCCCTCGGCGTCGATCTCGCGACGTCCGGCGCCGAGCGCGGGCCCCACGGCGGCGATCCTGCCGTCGAGGACGGCGACATCGGCGATGCGGCGCGGCGCACCCGAACCGTCGATCACGGTTCCGTTTCGGATGACGAGGTCGAACATGCGCCAAGGATAGGCCGCCGATGGCCGGCCGGTCTATGTTCGCGGGCCTGTCCAGTCATCGCGTTGGGGAGACCGACCCTTGCAGAAACCGCTTCTCTTCACGCCGCTGCGCCTGCGCGGCGTCACGGCCCCCAATCGCTGCGTCGTCTCGCCGATGGTCCAGTTCCGCGCGACGGACGGGCTGGTCAACGATTTCCATCTCGTCCATCTCGGCAAGTTCGCGCTGGGCAGGTTCGGCATCGTCTTCACCGAGAATGCCGCCGTGGTGCCGACCGGCCGTGTCACGCCGGGCGATCTCGGCCTGTGGGAGGACGGCCAGATCGCAAGCCATCGCCGCCTGACGGAATTCCTGCACCAGGAAGGCGCGCTCGCCGCGACCCAGATCACCCATGCGGGCCGCAAGGGCAGCACGGCGCGCACCTTCGACAAGCCGGGCGAATTCGGACCGCCGGGCGCGGGATGGCAGAAATGGCAGGTGGTGGGGCCGACCGACCAACCCGCTGCCGAAGGCTGGCTCAAGCCGCGCGCCCTGGCGGCCGGCGAGCTCGAGGAGCTGGTGCAGAAGTTCGCGGCAGCGGCCCGCCGGGCGGACGCTGCAGGCTACGACGTCCTCGAGGTGCACGCTGCCCACGGCTACCTGCTGGCGCAGTTCCTGTCGCCGATCAGCAACACGCGCAACGACCAGTATGGCGGCGACCGCGCCGGCCGCATGCGCTTCCCGCTGGATGTCGTGCGGGCGGTGCGCGCGGCCTGGCCGGCGGACAAGCCGCTGTTCGTACGCGTCTCGGCCGTCGACGGTGCCGGCGGCTGGGACGTGGACGACACGGTCGCCTTCGCAAGGGAGCTCGAGGCGCTGGGCGTCGACGTGGTCGACTGCTCGTCCGGCGGCCTCACGGGTGCCGCCACGGCGGCCGCGGTGAAGCGCGGGCCGGGCTTCCAGGTCCCCTTTGCGGCGGCGGTGAAGAAGCAGGCCGGCGTGTCCACCATGGCGGTCGGCCTGATCCTCAACGGGCCGCAGGCCGAGGCGATCCTGCAGGCGGGCGACGCCGACCTGATCGCGATCGGCCGGCAGGCGCTCTACGAGCCGTTTTGGGCGTTGCACGCCGCACAGGCCCTGGGCTGCGATCCGGACTTCGACATGTGGACGCCGGAATACGGCTGGTGGCTGGAGAAGCGCGAGCACACGCTCGGACGAAAATAAAGACTCAGGCAACGGACACGGGAAACGCATCATGGCAGGCATCCTGGCCGGCCTTCGCATCGTCGAAGGCTCGGCGTTCATCGCTGCCCCGCTGGGCGGCATGACGTTGGCGCAGCTCGGCGCCGACGTGATCCGCTTCGACGACATCCGGGGCGGGCTCGACAGCGACCGCTGGCCGATCACCGCCGAAGGGCGGTCGATCTACTGGGCCGGTCTGAACAAGGGCAAGCGGTCGATCGCCGTCGACCTGCGCAGCCCGCGCGGGCGCGAGCTGCTGACCGCGCTGATCACGGCGCCGGGCGAGGGCGGCGGCATCTTCACGACCAACATGCCGGCGCGCGGCTGGCTCTCCTACGAGGAACTGTCGCGGCAGCGGCCCGACCTCATCGCGCTGAACATCGTGGGCGCGCGCGACGGCAGCGCCCATGTCGACTACACGGTGAACGCCATCACCGGCTTTCCCATGGTGACGGGGCCGGTCGGCCATGAGGGGCCGGTCAATGCCGTGGCGCCGCCCTGGGATCTCGCGACCGCCTATGCCGGCGCGATGGCCATCCTGGCCGCCGAGCGGCATCGACGCCTGACGGGGCAGGGCCAGCGCATCGTCCTGCCGCTGCAGGACATGGCGCTCGCCGCCACCTCGGCGCTGGGCTACATCGGCGAGGCCGTCGTGAACCAGGTCGACCGGCCGCGCTTCGGCAACGAGATCTTCGGCACCTTCGGCCGCGACTTCCGTACCCGCGACGGCCGCCATGTGATGATCTGCATCTTCTCCGACCGGCACGTCGATGCACTGGCGGCGGCGGGCGGCTTCGGCGAGGCCTTCAAGGAGATCGAGCGCCGTCAGGGCGTCGACCTCAAGAGCGACGCCGGCCGCTGGAACGCGCGCGAGGCGCTGTGCGCCGTCATCGCGCCCTGGGTGGCGTCGCATAGTGCCGAGGCGGTGGCGGTTGCGCTGAAGAAGGCCGGGGCCCTGTGGGCGCCATACCAGACCTTCCGCGAACTGGCGGCCGACCGGACGAACGTGCTCGACAATCCGATGTTCACCGTGCTCGACCAGCCGGGTATCGGGCACTATCCGGTCGCCGCCTCGCCGCTGCAGTTCGGCGCCGTGCCGCGCGAGGCACCGCGCGTCGCGCCCCTGCTCGGCCAGCATACGGATGAGATCCTTTCGGGTATCCTGGGGCTGCCGGGGCATGAGATCGCCCGGCTGCATGACGAGAAGGTCGTGAGTGGACCGCGATAGGATCCTGATCGCCGGCGGCGGTATCGGCGGGCTCGCCACCGCCCTGGCGCTGGCGCAGAAGGGCATCGCCTCGCTGGTGCTGGAGAAGGCGAGCCAGCTCGGCGAGATCGGCGCTGGCATCCAGCTCGGCCCCAACGCCTTCCATTGCTTCGACCGGCTGGGCGTCGGCGAGGCGGCGCGCGCCATGGCGGTCTATATCGACCAGCTTCGGCTGATGGACGCGCTGGACGACGGCGAGATCGCGCACATCGATCTCGGCGAGATCTTCCGCAAGCGGTTCGGTAATCCCTATGCCGTCGTCCATCGCGGCGATCTGCATGGCGTGCTGCTGAAGGCCTGCCGCGACCACGCGCTGATCGGGCTGCGCACCAGCGCCGAGATCGCGGGCTACGAGAATGACGGCGCGGGCGTGACGGCCCGCCTCGGCCACGGCGAGACGGTGCGCGGCGCGGCGCTGATCGGCGCCGACGGGCTGTGGTCCAATGTGCGCCGGCAGGTGACGGGCGACGGCGCGCCGCGCGTGTCGGGACACACGACCTACCGGTCGGTGATTCCCACGGAGCAGATGCCGGAGGAGCTGCGCTGGAACGCGGCGACCCTGTGGGCGGGGCCGAAGTGCCACATCGTCCACTACCCGCTGTCGGGCTGGAAGGTGTTCAACCTCGTCGTCACCTATCACAGCGATACGCCCGAGCCGGTCGCCGGCAAGCCGGTGCCGACGGAGGAGGTACGGCGCGGCTTCGCCCATGTCTGCGTCCGGGCGCAGAGCATCATCAGCCACGGCAGGGACTGGCGGATGTGGGTGCTGTGCGATCGCGAGCCGACCGACCGCTGGATCGACGGCCGCGTGGCGCTGCTGGGCGACGCGGCGCATCCCATGCTGCAGTACATGGCGCAGGGCGCCTGCATGGCCATGGAGGACGCCGTCTGCCTGGCCGATTCGCTGGCGCGTACGGACACCGTCGAATCGGGCCTGGCGATCTACCGCGACCGCCGCATGCTGCGCACCACGCGACTTCAGCTCCTGTCGCGCGCCATGGGCGATCACGTCTACCACCCGGCCGGCCCGCACGCCGCGTTGCGCAACGCCATCATGAGCGCCAAGAGCCAGGCGGAGTGGCTGGACACCCTCGAATGGCTCTATGGCGGCAACGGCCTCTCAACTGCTTGAAATGACCGGCATGAATCCCCTCTTGAATAGACTAGTCTAACAGACTAGTTTTTTCACGGAGGCGACCATGGCGACCGTCGGTGCATTCGAAGCCAAGACCCGATTTTCGGCGTTGCTCGAGCGTGCGGAACGTGGCGAGCAGATCGTCATCACGCGCCGGGGCAAGCCCATCGCCAAGCTCGTGCGGATCGACTCCACGGCCGATGAAGAGGGCATGGATCTCCTAAACCGTTTCAGGGAGACCCGGAAAAACGCGACTCTGGGGGGATTGCCGTGGAAGGAGCTGCGCGACACCGGCCGGAAGTACTGATCGGTGCTGGTCATCGACGCTTCGGTGGCACTGGCCTGGTGCTTCGCGGATGAGGCTACGCCGGCGACCGATGCGCTGGTTCCGTTGGTCCGCCGAGAGGGCGCCACGGTGCCGGCGCATTGGGGGCTCGAGGTCACGAATGCTCTTCTTGTCGCCGAGCGGCGCAGCCGAATTACCTCAGACGAGGTCGCGGCTCATCTCCGGACCATCGCTGCCTTGGGCATCCAAGTCGATCCCGAGACAGATCGGCGAGTTGGCCGCGATATTCTGAAAGTAGCCCGCGCCGGCGGACTTTCGATCTACGACGCGGCCTATCTCGAACTGGCGCAGCGGTTGGTCGTACCGCTGGCCACGCTCGACAAGGAGCTTGCAAAGGCGGCCAGCAAGTCAGGGGTGAAGGTCAGGCCCTGAATCGGGCACGGCCCGGCTTCCGCGATGGCGCTTCCCGATCTCTGGACACCTCAATGAATGACATCGGGGTGCAGGGCGGCCATCAGCGCCGGGTTGTCGCGGTAGTCGACCGGCACGCCGACCAGCACCGGGCCGTCCAGGGCCATGGCCTTCCTCAGCACCGGCGCGAGCTCGTCGGGGGAGGAGATGTTGAAGCCGCGGGCGCCCATCGATTCGGCGAACTTCACGACATCCACCGGGCCGAAGCGCACGCCCGATTCGCGGCCCCACGCAGCCACCTCCTGGAAGCGCACCATGTCGTAGCTGCCGTCGATCCAGACGATATGCACGAAGTTGCACTTGAGCCGCACCGCCGTCTCGAGCTCGACGGCCGAGAACAGGAAGCCGCCGTCGCCCGACACCGACACCACCTTGCGGGCAGGATCGGCGAGGCAGGCGCCGATCGCCCAAGGCAGGCCGACGCCCAGCGTCTGCTGGCCGTTGCTGATCAGGATCTGCCGCGGCCGATGCGCCAGCAGATGGCGGGCCATCCAGATATGGAAGGAGCCCATGTCGACGCAGAACGTCGTGTCCTGGTCGGCCAGCTCCTGCAGCACCTGGACGATGCGCAGCGGATGCACGGGCATGCCGGCATGCCGCGCCGTCTCCGCGGCCAGCTTCGTGCGTTCGTTGGCGATCTCGGCGAGCAGATCGGCCTGCGCCGGTCGCGGGTGTCCCTCGAGCTGTGGGGCGAGCGCCCCGACGGTCGCACCGATGTCGCCCAGCAGCTCGACATCGGGACGGTAGTTGCGGTCCGGGTCGGCCGGCACGCAGTCGAGATGAATCAGCTTGCGCGTACGCCCGGCGTTCCACAGCGCCGGGTCGTACTCCACCGGATCGAAACCGATGGTCAGTACGAGGTCGGCGGCATCCAGCAGCCGGTCGGCAGGCTGGTTGTGGAACAGGCCGACGCGGCCGGCGAAGCAGTCGACATGCTCGCGCGGAACGACGCCCGCGGCCTGGTAGGTGCCGGCGATGGCGAGCTTCTTCGGCGTCAGCAGGCTGCGGATCGTCGCGCTGGCGGCGGGCTGGCTGGCCAGCATGCCGAGCAGCACGACCGGACGTTCCGCCGCCTCGATCAGGCAGGCCGCCTCGGCGATGGCGGCGGCATCGGCCGGCCCCATCGCCGGACAGCGCGCCGGGGTCAGCACCGCGCCCGGGGCGCTGCCCTTCATGACGTCCTTGGGCAGGCTGAGGAAGGCCGCGCCCGGCCGGCCCGACTCGGCGGCCCGGAACGAGGCGGCTACGGCCTCCGAGATGGCGTCGGGCGAATCGATCTCGGCGGCGTACTTGGTCACGGGCCGGAACATCGCCACCGTATCCATGCTCTGGTGCGTCTGCTTCAGGCGATCGGCGATGGGGACGGCACCGCCCATGGCGACGATCGGGTCGCCCTCGGTGTTGGCCGTGGCCAGCCCGGTCACGAGGTTGGAGCAGCCGGGACCGGAGGTCACCAGCACCACGCCGGCCTTGCCGGTGATGCGGCCCATGCCGCCGGCGATGAAGGCGGCGTTCTGCTCGTGCCGGCAGACGACGGTCTTGATCTTCGAATCGACCAGCGCATTGAAGACCGGATCGATCTTGGCGCCGGGGATACCGAAGACGTACTCGACGCCCTGGGCCTCGAGGTTCCGGACGAGAAGCTGGGCGCCGATCTGGTCGTCACTCATGCGCGCCTCCCGCGGCTGGCCGGCTTTTTCTTCTTTTTCTTCGTATCGTTCGCCTCGGCGTCGACCTCGTCGAACACCTGCTTCATGGTCATCAGTGCGTTGGTGGCGGCCGGAAAGCCGCAATAGGCGATCATCTGCGTGATGATCTCGGCCACCTGGGCGCGCGAGGCGCCGCAGCGCAGGGCCGCCTTGATGTGCAGCTTCAGCTCGGGCAACGAGAAGCCTTGCACGGTGAGCGCCGCCACGGTGCACAGCTCCCGCGTCTTGAGGTCGATGACGTCGCGCGGATAGAGCTCCCCGAAAGGGAAGGTGACGTTCACCCAGGCGAATTCCGGGGCCAGGGCCTTGATGTTGCGGATATAGGCATCGGCCATCGGCCCGAGCTGCTTGCGGATCTGCGCCATGCCGCGCTGGTAGGCCGGACTGTTCTCGTCGTGGGCCTCCACCTTCTTCCTAGCCATCCGTCCCGCCTTCCGAAGCTCCTGTCGAAGACGGGCACTCTGCACCGCGCGGCGGAAGAAAAGAACGGGCAAAATGACGGGAATATCCGGTGCTCCGCAAGCCACCAGGCTCGCCGCCGTCGTGGTGTCCGGCGGAGCCGGGTTACTGCCCGTCAGAGCGGATGGGCTGGATAGAAGAACGCCACGAACGAGAGGGCTTCCTTCTCTTCCTCGTTCAGCTTCTCGAAACGCAACCGCATCTTGCGCTCGAGGCCCAGCAGGACGTGAAGTGTCTCGATGGGCAGCGGGGCGATGGAATCGATCGTGCACGGCGGGCCATCGGAAATCGTCCGACCCGTCTCCAGGTCGAACGACTCGTGATCCTGTGTGGTGATTCTTCGAGCTTCGATCGTGTCTTTCGTCATCTGCTCGACGAGGCAGATGAGGCTCGCCCCATTGGGACAACGGGCGTGGAAGATGTCGCCCGGCAGGAGCTTGCTCAGCTTCGATCGAATGGATTCGTCTTCTTCTTCCACGTCGAACACTCTATCGGTAAGGATCCAGGGAGAAAGGAGCGAGCCGCAATACTTGCTCGGAACCTGATTCGTCTTCCAGACCCAGTTTCTTCACGGCGCAGTTTCTGCACAGAATGCGGCCCGTCACCTGAAACGCCCCGGTCTGACCCGACGCACGCCCGGCGCCGCATCCCTGGCACTTCCGATCGCCCATGGCGACGGGCTCCATGCCCGGCCATGCATTGGAAGGTGCTCCGAGCGGAAGTCCGCCGTCGGACCACGTTTGACGTAGATAGGGATGGCTGGAGAAGAACTCGAGAGAACGCCCAGACGGATCGGGCTGCTGCATCCTGGGCATGGAGAAGCCAGGCATGATCGGCGCATCGGATGTCTGGATCGATTCGTCCGGCGTGACGTGGAATCCCGGTTCACGTTCCGGGACACCGACTCGAAAGCCCGGCACCTCCGGCCGACGAATCAAGTTGAGCATTTGCCAATCCTCACGATCTTCGAGTTATGGCAGTCCATGCTAACAGAGGAAAGTGCCTAAACATACAAAATACACCGAATAGTTGTTATGCGCAAATGCGCTTCATGCAGTCATTGCATGCATTTTTTCATATTGATGTGAGGATGTGTCAAAAATAAATTTTGACATAACACAACTATAGATAGCATTCGTCGAGCGTGCGGCGATGTGGCACCCGCGAAAGGAAATTCACTCTCCATCGAGCACCTGTAAGGCAAAACAGGCATAATGTGGGGGATGTCCCATGCGCCGAGTCCCGTCGCCGTCGAGCTCAATGCCGTCGTGGTGGCCCTGATCGACGACCAGCCGAAGGTACTGACCACCCTCGATGACGGCACCCTGCTGCCGTCCGGGCCCTTCGAGACCGAGCATCCCACCCTGCAGACCGGCCTGCGGGCCTGGGTCGAGCGGCAGACTCACCATCCGCTGGGCTATGTCGAGCAGCTCTACACCTTCGCCGATCGCTACCGCGAATCGTCGATGGGCTATCGGATCGTGTCGATCTCCTACCTCGGCCTGACGCGCGAGCACGCGCCGGCAGGCCGGCACGAGCCGGGCTGGCAGGACATCTATCGCTACTTTCCGTGGGAAGACTGGCGCGAGGGGCCGCCCAGGATCGTCGGTCGCGTGGTCCTGCCGCGGCTGAAGCGCTGGGCGGACGAAGCGGAGGGCGAGGCACGCCGGGCACGCCGCCGGCGCGTCGAGGGGAACTTCGATCCTGAAGCCTGGAACGAGGAGCTCGCCTTGCAGCGCTACGAGCTGCTCTACGAGGCGGCGCTCGTGCCCGAGGCGGGGCGGCCACGCCGACCCGTCGCCGATCCCGTTCCTGGTGAGCGGATGCATTACGACCATCGGCGCATCCTGGCGACCGGCCTTGCCCGCCTGCGCGCCAAGATCAAGTATCGGCCGGTCGTGTTCGAGCTGATGCCGCCAGCCTTCACCCTCGGCCAGCTGCAGCGCGCGGTCGAGGCGCTGGCTGGCCGGCGGCTGCACAAGCAGAACTTCCGCCGCCAGGTCGAGCAGCAGGGCCTGGTCGAGGAGACGGGCGCCACGACCGCCGGCACGGGCGGGCGGCCGGCCAGGCTCCACCGCTTCCGTCGCGAGATCGTGCTCGAGCGCGCGCTCGCCGGCTCCAAGCTCCCGCTCGCCCGCAGCTGAGACCTGCACATCCTGCAGGACAGGCCGCTTGACGGCCACTTATGCTCATGAATAGCATAATAGTACTCATGATGAGCATAAGAGGTGTCCCATGCCTGCCGCCGCAACCTCGGCCCAGCTCTACGAGAAGGTGAAGTCGGTCATCCTGCCCGCCGAATGGTCGGAATTCGCGCCGGACATCGACGCGATCAACCGGCTGAAGCGCGAGCGGAATGCCGTGATCCTGGCGCACAACTACCAGACGCCCGAGATCTTCCACGGCGTGGCCGACATCGTGGGCGACAGCCTGGCGCTGGCGCGCGAGGCCATGACGGTCGACGCGGAGGTGATCGTGCTGGCCGGCGTCCATTTCATGGCCGAGACCGCCAAGCTGCTCAATCCGGCCAAGCGCGTGCTGATCCCCGACCTCGGCGCCGGATGCTCCCTTGCCGAATCGATCACGGCGCAGGACGTCCGGCTGCTGCGCCAGCGCTGGCCGGGCCTTCCCGTCGTGACCTACGTCAACACCTCGGCCGCCGTGAAGGCCGAGAGCGACATCTGCTGCACGTCGGGCAACGCGCGCAAGGTCGTCGAGAGCCTGGGCGTGCCCAAGGTCATCATGCTGCCCGACGAGTACCTGGCGCAGAACGTCGCCCGCGAGACGAACGTGGAGATCGTCACCTGGGCCGGCCACTGCGAGGTGCATGAGCGCTTCTCGGCCGCCGATATCCGCCAACTGCGCGCCGGCCATCCGGGCGTCGTCGTGCTGGCGCATCCCGAGTGTCCGCCGGACGTGGTCGCCGAAGCCGACTTCGCGGGCTCCACGGCCGCGATGGCCGACTACGTCACCCGCGAGCGGCCGTCCCGCGTCGTCCTCATGACGGAATGCTCGATGAGCGACAACATCGCCGCGCTCAATCCCGGCATCGAGTTCGTGCGGCCCTGCAACCTCTGCCCGCACATGAAGCGCATCACCCTGGGCAATATCCGCGAGGCGCTGGAGACCATGACCCATGAGGTGACGATCGATCCCGCGGTCGCCGGACGCGCGCGGCGCGCCGTCGAGCGCATGCTGGCTGTTCGCTGAGGGAGGGACCATGGACATGATGCGTCCCGAACTGGCCGGTCGTCCGATCATCGTCGGCGGCGGGCTTGCCGGGCTGGCCACCGCGCTCGCACTGGCGCCGCGGCCCGTCATCCTGCTGGCGAAGGCGCCGTTGACCGAGGCCGCTGCCTCCGCCTGGGCGCAGGGCGGCATCGCGGCGGCACTGGGCAGCGACGACCGGCCCCATCTGCATGCGGCTGATACGGTCGCTGCGGGCGACGGGCTGGTGGATGCCGAAACGGCGGCGCGGATCACGGCGGCGGCAGCCGACGCCATCGCCGTTCTTGAACGCTGGGGTGTCGCCTTCGATCGCGACGCATCGGGACGCCTGATGCTGGGCCTGGAGGCGGCGCACGGACGGCGGCGCATCGTGCATGTCGCGGGTGACGGAACGGGGGCTGCGATCATGCGCGCTCTCGCTGCGGCCGTGCGGGCGACGCCGTCGATCACCCTGATCGAGCGGTTGGAGGCACGCCGCCTGCTGGTGGACGATCGTGGCATTGCGGGCGTCCTGGCCGCGGGACCTGCCGGGGCCTGCTTGCTGCCCAGCCGCCAGGTGGTGCTGGCGACCGGTGGCCTGGGCGGCCTGTTCGACCACACCACCAATCCCTCGGGCGCGATCGGGCACGGCCTGGCGCTCGCGGCGCGGGCCGGGGCGGCGCTGGCCGACATGGAATTCGTGCAGTTCCATCCGACGGCGCTCGACATCGGGCGCGATCCCATGCCCCTGGTCAGCGAAGCGGTGCGCGGCGAGGGCGCCGTGCTGGTCGACGAGACCGGCACGCGCTTCATGGCGGGCAAGGGCCGTGGCGAGCTCGAACCGCGCGACGTCGTCGCGCGGGCCGTCGCGGCCCATATGGCCGCCGGCCATCGCGTGTTCCTCGACGCGCGCGCGGCTCTGGGCGGCCGCTTCGCCGAGCGCTTTCCGGGCATCGCGGCGCGCTGCCGGGAGGCTGGCCTCGATCCCGACCGGCAGCCGATCCCGGTCCGGCCGGCGGCGCACTATCACATGGGCGGCATCATGGTGGATGCCCAGGGCCGCAGTGCCGTCGAGGGGCTATGGGCCTGCGGCGAGGTGGCATCGACCGGCCTGCACGGCGCCAATCGCCTGGCCAGCAACTCGCTGCTCGAGGCCGTGGTCATGGGCAAGGCCGTCGCCGCGGACCTGATCGGTACGGAACAGGCTGCGCTACCCCCGTCGCGGCCGGTGGTGCTGCCGCCGGCGCCGGACGCCGGTTCCCTGCGCGGCCTGGCGAGCGAGGTTCTGGGCGTCGTACGCGACCGCGCCGGTCTCGAGCGGGCGGTGGCGGCCCTGGAGCCACTCGCCTTTCGCGGTGGCGCGGCCGCCGATCCGGCGCTCGTGGCGCTGGCAATGGTGACCGCCGCGCTGGCACGCGAGGAGAGCCGCGGCGGTCACTGGCGTTCCGACTTTTCGCGACCGGCGGCGGCCTGGGCGCACCGGCTGGTTCTGCGAGTGCACGAAACCGGCAACCGCCTCGTCTGCCGCCCTGCGCCGATCGGCGCAGCCGATCAACCTTCACTTGCCGCGGGAGCCTGACCATGAGCCTGCAACCCCTGCCTCTGCTGATGATCGAAGCAACGGTGCGCGCCGCGCTGCTCGAGGATCTCGGCCGCGCCGGCGATCTTACCACCGACGCGATCGTGCCGCCGTCGATGGCGGCCGAGACGGCGCTGGTGGCCCGCCAGCCGGGCGTCATTGCCGGGCTCGACGCGGCTGCGCTGGCGTTCCGGATGGTCGAGCCGGCGATCGAGGTGCGTGTGGACCTGCCCGACGGCAGCACCGTGCGGCCCGGCGATCGCATCGCCACCGTGTCAGGCCCGGCGCGCGGCATGCTGACGGCCGAGCGGGTGGCGCTGAATTTTCTCGGCCATCTCAGTGGCGTGGCGACGGCCACGGCGACGCTGGTCGAGGCGGTGCGCGGCCACAAGGCGCGCATCTGCTGCACGCGCAAGACGATGCCGGGGCTGCGTGCATTGCAGAAATATGCGGTTCGGGCAGGTGGTGGGATGAACCATCGCTTCGGGCTCGACGATGCGGTGCTGATCAAGGACAACCACGTCGCCGCAGCCGGCGGCGTGGCCGCCGCCATCCGCGCCGCGCGCGCCGGTGTCGGCCATCTGGTGAAGATCGAGGTCGAGATCGACCGGCTGGAGCAGCTCGACGAGGCGCTGGCGGAGAAGGCCGATGCGGTCCTGCTGGACAACATGACGCCGGAGACCCTGGCCGAGGCAGTGCGCCGGATCGGCGGCCGCGCCATCGCCGAGGCCTCGGGCCGCATCACGCCCGCGACGGCGCCGGCGATCGCCGCAAGCGGCGTCGACCTCATCTCGGCCGGCTGGCTGACCCACAGTGCGCAGGTGCTCGATATCGGGCTGGACTGGCGACAGCGGGACGAGGCCGGCAGCATCGCGGCGTGAGGCGACCGACCCGACGGGTTGACACCGCGCGGCAATCGACAGAACAATCGCCCCGTCGCGTTGCGTGACTGCGCGTACGGCGGATCCTCCGCCGATCGAACCAACAAGAATCGATTTCCGGGAGGCTGGGCGTTTGCGCGCCCTGGAGTGGTCGTCGTGCGCCATGACCGTGATCGGTGCGCGTCCTGGCTGCGAGAGCCCCCTTGTCGGACGAGTGGGGTGGCATGGCGCATAGGACGGGCTCGCAAAACGGCGACGACAGCTTCCTGCTGGCCGCCGACCGATGGCTGGGCAAGCTCGAGAACCTCTTCAACGACATCGGCAGCCTCTTCATCTTTGCCCTGATGTGGCTGGTCATGGCCGAGGTGCTGGGCCGGCGCCTGCTCAACAGTCCCGTTCCCGGTGCAATCGACTACATCGAGACAGGCATGGCCGTATTCGCCTTCATGGGCGCGGCCTATTGCCAGCGGTACGGCGGCCACGTGCGCATGGACCTGCTGGTGTCGAGCCTCAAGGGCCGCCTGCTGTGGTTGGTCGAGGCCCTCGCGATTCTGGTCGCCGTCGTCTATGTCGGCATCATCGCCTGGGCGAGCGCGCAGGACGCATGGCGATCGTACGCTCTCGGCGACGAGACGCTGGATGCGCATGTCCCGATCTGGCCGTCGAAGCTCGTCGTCCCCGTGGCGCTCGCGCTGCTCGAGCTACGCCTTCTGGTGAATCTCTGGGGCTACCTCCGCCTCGTCGTGCTGCCGGATGCACCCCGCTGGGCGGTGCCCGAGATCAAGCACGTGGAGGATGTGGCCCGCGACCAGATCCGCGAGGCGCTGGGCGGACCCGACGGCGGTCCATCCGCCGGAACCGGCCGCTGAGGGCGCGTCGATGGATCCTCTGACAGCCGGCTTCTTCGCCTGCGGCGGCGTCATCCTCCTCACGCTGCTGGGCGTCCGCATCGCCTATGCCGCCGGCATCACCGGCGTGCTGGGGCTCATTGCCGTGCGCGGCTGGACGCCGGGCACGGGCCTGGCGGGGCTGCTCGCCTACCAGGAGGCGACGCACTACACGCTTTCCGTGCTGCCGATGTTCATCTTGATCGGCTATCTCGCGTTCCATGCGGGGCTGACTCAGGGTGCGTTCTACGCGGCGCGCTGCTGGCTCGGCCGGCTGCCCGGCGGCCTCGCCGTCGCGACGGTGTTCGCCGCCGCGGGATTCGGCGCCGTGTCCGGGGCCAGCACGGCATCGGCGGCCGTCTTCTCGCGGATCTCGATTCCCGAGATGCTGCGCTACGGCTACGACAAGCGCCTCGCGGCGGCAACGGTGGCGGCCGGCGGGACGCTGGCGTCGCTGATCCCGCCCAGCGCGATCCTCGTGATCTACGGTATCATCGTGGAGCAGTCGGTCGGCGAGCTGCTGCTGGCCGGATTCATCCCCGGCGCCATCTCGGCGGTGAACTACGCCCTGATCATCATGATCTGGTGCCGGATCAATCCGCGGCTGGCGACCCCCATGCCGGATGTCTCCTTTCGCGAGAAGGTGCGCTCGCTGGGCAAGACCTGGGGCATCCTCGCGGTGATCGGCATCATCCTGGGCGGCCTCTACACCGGATGGATGACGCCGACGGAGGTGGGCGGCGCCGGCGCCTTCATCATGTTCGTGCTGGCCCTGGCCCATCGCGCCAGCTTCTCGACGATCTGGGAGGCGGTCCGCGAGACGTCGAAGCTCACGGTGATGATCTTCACGATCATCTGGAGCATCCTGATCCTGGTCCGCTTCCTGGGCTTCACCGGTGTTCCGGCGACCGTCTCGGAATGGATCGGAGGCCTCGAGGTGCCGCGCCTCGTCATCCTGCTGATGATCCTGGCGCTCTATTTCGTGCTGGGCATGTTCCTCGACGGGATCGGCATGCTGCTGCTGACCCTGCCGGTCGTCTTCCCCATCATCGTGAAGCTCGGCTACGACCCGATCTGGTTTGGCATCATCGTGGTGAAGATGGTGGAGATCGGGCTGGTCACGCCGCCCGTCGGACTGAACTGCTTCGTGGTCAACGGCGTGCGTCCCGACATTCCCCTGACGACGGTGTTCGCCGGCGTTTGGCCCTTCGTCGTGGCCGACTGCCTGACCATCGCGCTCCTGATCGCCGTTCCGGAGATCGTCACCTTCCTGCCAACCACCATGTCGCCCGGCGGCGGCTGACCAGTCGTTCGACCTGCAACCCAGGAGGCTCAAGATGGCTTGGAGCAAAATCAGGATGAGTGTGGTCGCGATGGCGGCGATGCTGCTGGCGCCCGTGGCCGGGGCCCAGGACAAGATCGTCTGGGACATCGCGATCTACGGACCGCCGCGCGAGGTCACGGCACCGATCGAGTTCCTCGCCAAGCATCTCGAGGAGAAGACAGGCGGCAAGTTCACCTTGAAGCTGCACTACAGCGAATCGATCGCGCCGGCCAAGGCGGTGCTCGATTCGCTCAAGATCGAGGCCATCCAGGGCGGCCTGGTGGCCTTCGGCTACACGCCCGGCAAGACGCCGCTCCACCTGGCGCTGGATCTGCCGTACCTGCCGATTCCGAACCTCGATGCCTTCGAGAAGGTGCAGGAGGCCTACTACGCCTGGGAGCCGGCGAAGAAGGAGCTGGCGCGGTTCAACGGGGTCGCGCTCTATGCCGCGCTGCTGCCTCCCTATGAGTTCATGGGCACCGGCAAGGCGCCCAAGGTGCTCGAGGACTGGAAAGGCATGCGCGTCCGGGCGTTGGGGCCGGGCGGTGACGCGATGCGCACGATCGGCGCGGTTCCGACGTCGGTGCCGGCGCCCGAAGTCTACACTGGGCTGGAACGCGGCACGTTCCAGGCGGCATCCTTTCCGTTCTCCTATTCCTTCGCCGCCTACAAGCTGAACGAGGTGTCGAAGTGGTACACGATGGGGATGCATTTCGGCATCGTGAACAACGCGTGGGTGTTCTCCCAGTCGGCTCTGGCCAAGTTGCCGGCTCCCTACAAGAAGCTGCTCGAGGAGGCCAAGCCCGAATTCTACAAGGTGGCCAAGGAGGTCTATCGCAAGGCCGACGAGCGCAACATCCCGATGTTCGACAAGACCCTGGAGCGCATCGCCTTCACGCCCGAGACCCTGGCGCCCTTCGTCGAGAAGGCCGGCAAGCCGGTCTGGGAGAAGTGGGTGGCGACGAACAAGGCCAAGGGCCTGCCGGCGCAGGAGGCCCTGGACATGGTCCTCAAGACCGCCAAGGCCTCGCAAAGCAAGAGCAACTGAGGCGCACGCTGCCGATCTAGACGGGCGCCGGGATGCCGGCCGCCTTGATCACCTTGCGCCAGCGCACCGTCTCCGACGCGAGCCGCTGCGCGTAGGCCTCGGGCGTGCCTCCGGTCGGCACGAAGCCCAGGCTGGTGAGGCGGGCACGCACGCTGTCGACCTTGAGTGCGGCATTGATGGCCGCGTTCCAGGAATCGATGAGCTCCTTCGGGGTTCCTGCCGTGGTGGCCACGCCGAAATAGACCGCCGCCTCCAGTTCCGGCATGCCGAGTTCGGCGGCGGTCGGGACGCTCGACACGTTCGCCACGCGCTGGGGTGCCCCGCAGATCAGGCCGCGCATGGTGCCCGCATTGATCTGGGAATCGACGGGTGTGGTGACGTCCACGAAGACCTGGACGTGGCCCGCGACCGCGTCGCGCAGGGCCTCGGCCGCCGCCTTGTAGGGGATGTGCTGCAGCTTGCCGTTGGTGCGGGTGCTGATGAGCTCGCCCCACAGATGCGGCAGGCCGCCGGTGCTGGACGTCGAATAGTGGACCGGCCCGGGCTGGGCCTTCACCCATTCGATGAACTCCGGAAAGGTCTTGGCGGGGTTCTTGGCGTTCACGGCCAGCACGCAGGGGATGTCGGCGAGCTGGCTCACCGGCGTGAGATCCTTCTGCGGCTCGATCGGCAAGGGGACGTCGAAGGCGGGTAGCAGGGCGGCGGTCGTGGTCATGACCAGCAGGCTGGTCCCGTCGGGCTTGCTCTTGGCGACGTTCACCATGCCCACCATCGTGCCGCCGCCGGGCCGGTTCTCGACCACGATCGACTTGCCGAGATCGCTCGACATGCGCTCCGCCAGGACGCGCCCGGCGGTGTCGGTGGAGCCGCCGGGCCCGTAGGGCACGACCAGGCGGGCGGGCGCCGATCCCTGCGCCGACGCGATCGAGGGGACGGCCAACGGCGCGGCAAGAGCGGCGAGCGTGGAGCTGACGACGGTACGACGGCGGAGCATGTGTTTCCTTCCTTTCGATCGCTGGTCCGGCAGCTCTCGCCGGCGCGTTTGTGGCGACCTGTAGTGGGGAGCGCGCCGCGATGGAAGGCGTCGCATGCCCGCCGGTTCGCCAGCCGAACGAGGGACAGTTGTGAGATTGATGAATTTACATGAGACTATTGTCTCATTAAGAAGGATGCGTCGCAATCGAGAGGAGGCGTCATGACGCTCAGCCCGCAGGACATGGACCGCAAGATGGACGAGCACTTCCACTTCGAGATGTCGGATGACGTCGACGGCGTGCTGGCCACCCTGACGCCGGACGTCGAGCACGACATCGTCGGCTGGCCCACAGGACCCACGTCGGGACGCGCCGCCGCCCGCGGCTTCTACGAGGCGCTGTTCGCGGATCTCGCCGACGGGAAGGTGGAGTGCACACGCCGCCTCTACGGCAACGGCTTCATGGTCGACGACTCGGTCTGGCGGGGCCGTGCGGTAGGGCGCCCGTTCGGGTTGGAGGGCGGCAATCGGCCGCTCGCCTTCCGCCTCCTGCACGTCGTCGAGTTCGCCGCCAACGGCGATATCGGGCGCGAGAACGTGTGGATCGACCTCGCATCGATTATCCAGCAGTTGCAACAGGCGCCGGAACGAGGCTGACGCCGTGCAGGGCACCACCGGCCGCGCCAACCAGAAGCTGCGCACGCGCAACGACCTGCTCAAGGCGGCTGCGGCCCTGCTGAAGGAAGGCCGCACGCCGAGCCTGGACGATGTGGCGGAGGCCGCTCTCGTCTCTCGGGCCACGGCCTACCGCTACTTTCCCAGCATCGAGGCCCTGCTGGCCGAGGCAGCGCTCGACGTCGCCACGCCGGATGCCGCGGCGATCTTCGGGCCGGGGATGTCGGGCGATCCGGTCGCGCGGCTGGAGAAGATCGATGCCGCGCTGCACGACATGGTGCTGGCCAACGAACCGGCGCTGCGCCTGATGCTGGCCAGCGCCCTGCAGCGGGCGGCCCGCGGCGAGGGGGCGTCGGATACGCCGTTGCGCCAGAACCGGCGAACGCCGCTCATCGAGGCCGCCCTCGAGCCGGCGCGCCGGCAGCTCAAGCCGGCGTCGATCGAGGTTCTGGCGAAGGCGCTGGCCCTCGTCGTCGGCACCGAGGCCATGGTGGTGCTGAAGGACGTGCTGCGCGTCGACGACCAGGAGGCCCGCAAGATCAAGAAGTGGGCGATCCGGGCGCTGGTCGACGCGGCCCGGCGGTAGTCGGCCGCCGCGGCCGCCATTGCCATGACACAAAGCCGCGCCTATCTCGTTGGGCGTGAACAGAGAGCTCCTCACCGAATCCCGGCTGGCCGACATCATCGACCAGGCGCGCGGCAAGGCGCCGGCTGACCTCGTCATCAAGTCGGTCGGCATCTTCGACCTGACCTGCGGCGAAACCGTCGTCGGCGACATCGCGGTGGCGGGTGATCGCATCGTCGGAATCCGGGAGGCCTATGACGGCGCCACCGAGATCGACGGGCGTGGCCTGATCGCCGTGCCGGGCTTCATCGACAGCCATGTCCATTGCGAATCGACCCTCGTGGCGCCCCTGGAATTCGACCGCTGCGTCGTGCCGCGCGGCACGACGACCGCGATCTGCGATCCCCACGAGATCTGCAACGTGCTGGGCATCGAGGGGCTGAAGTTCTTCCTCGAGAGCGCCGCCGTCACCGTGATGGACCTGCGGGTCCAGCTGTCGTCCTGCGTGCCGGCCACCCATCTCGAGACCTCCGGCGCGCGGCTCGAGGCCGAGGACCTGCTGCCCTTCAAGCACCATCCCAAGGTGCTGGGGCTCGCCGAGTTCATGAACGTGCCGGGTGTCCTCAACAAGGACCCAGGGGTGCTTGCCAAGCTGGCGGCCTTCTCCGACGTGCAGATCGACGGCCACTCGCCGCTGCTCTCGTCCTACGACCTCAACGCCTACATCGCGGCCGGCGTGCGCAACTGCCACGAGACGACGTCGGCCGCCGAGGCGCGCGAGAAGCTCGCCAAGGGCATGCAGATCCTGGTGCGCGAAGGCACCGTCTCGAAGGACCTGGCGGCGCTGGCGGAGCTGATCACGACCGAGCGCGCGCCGTTCCTGTCGCTCTGCACCGACGACCGCAATCCGCTGGACATCGCCGAGGAAGGCCATCTCGACTACCTCATCCGCGCCGCCATCGGCCGCGGCGTGCGGCCGCTCGATGCCTACCGGGCCGCGACGTGGTCGGCGGCGCGGCACTTCGGCCTGTTCGATCGCGGGCTGGTCGCGCCGGGCCAGCGCGCCGACATCGTGCTGCTGGAGGACCTCGCGACCTGCAAGGTCCACTCCGTCATCTGCCGCGGCGCGCCGGTGACGCCCGACCGCTTCAGGGCGCGGCCCGACGTGCCGCTGGTCGGGCTGGATTCGATCAAGCTGCGGCCGGTGACGGCGGCGGCCTTCCACATGCCCGTCGGCGACAAGCCCTTGCCGGTCATCGGCGTGCGGCCGGGCCAGATCCTGACCGACCGGCTGGAGATCGAGATCGCGCGGAAGGACGGTGCCTGGGTCGCCGATGCCGGCCACGATGTGCTGAAGGTGGCGGTGCTGGGGCGGCACAGCGCCGGCGGCGGCACCGGCCACGGCTTCGTGAAGGGATTCGGCATCAGGAAGGGCGCGATCGCTTCGTCGATCGGCCATGACAGCCACAATATCTGCGTCATCGGCTGCAACGACTCCGACATGGCTGCGGCGGTGAACCGCCTGATCGCCCTGCGCGGCGGCTTTGCCGCCTCGGTCGAGGGCGAGATCGTCGCCGAGCTCGCGCTGCCCATCGCCGGCCTGATGAGCGACCGGCCCTTCGAGGAGGTGGAGCAGGGGTTGCGCCGCCTGCGGGCCGCCGTCGCCTCCATGGGCACGACCCTGCACGAGCCCTTCCTTCAGATGGCCTTCCTCGCGCTGCCGGTGATCCCGCATCTGCGGATCACCGACAAGGGCCTGGTCGACGTCGATCGCTTCGCGCTGGTCTGACCGTCAGCGCGCCGCGTCGGGCGCCCGGGTATAGCCCCTGCCGCGCATGCAGCGGTCGAAGGCTTCGGCTTCGGCGAGCGATCGGCTGGTTTCCTCGTGCTGCTGCGATATCGCCATCGCCGCCGGGCCTGCGGTCTGCACGCCGTAGCCGTAGGGGTAGCGCCGCAGGGCTTCCTGCCTCGCCGCGGCATGACAGTCGGCATTGTCGCGCGTCGTGGTGGCGTCGTCGCTGCCCGCCTTGGTCCAGGGACCCGGACCGCCCGAGGCGCAGGCGGCGAGGGCGAGTGCGAGAGCCAGAACCGAGGGCCATCGCCGCGTCCGCCACCCTGCCATGGATCCTCCCTTGGTCACGGCGCACCATAGCGTGCCGGGAGCGGTCCGTCGGCAACGAAACGCCGTCCACCCCGTTGAAGCGAACGGCGGAGAGGAGCAGGGCCGCGGAGCATCCTCATGACGAAAACAGGCGTTGGTGCCGCTCTCATCGTCGCGTTGCTGGCCTCGACCGGAAGTCCGGCCGTGGCACAGCAGGGTACGGCCAGGGCCTTTCCCGCCGAGGTGCGAGGGCAGGTCGAGGAGATGATGAGCCGCTCGGTGCTGGCGCCGCCGCCGTCACCCACGGCGACCTGCGGCACGATCGTGGTCGGGCAGGAGAGGAACTGGGCGGCGCCGGCGCCATGGAAGCGCGTCTTCTCCCATCATCCATCGGAATGGTCGTGGCTGCGCCAGTATCCCGCGGGCACCAACCTGCGCTTCTGCCAGTACACGGCGCCGGTGACTGGCACGCAGCCGGAGGTCAGCTACACGGCCGAGGTGGCGACGCTCAACGCCACGGCGGCCCAGCTCGTGACCTGGATGGCGAGTGCCTGCCGTACGGCGGTCCGCGTCACAGGGAGCGCGCCGGACCGCTTCGACGAATGCATTCGCGGGCTGTACTGGGGACTGCCGCTGCAGGCGCCGGACGACAAGAAGAAGCTGCTCGGGCTGCGGCAGTTCTCGGGTGGACAGTTCGTGGCGGCGGGCGCCGTGACACTCGACGCATCGCGCGGCGGCGTGGTCTGCCATCGCGACGGCGTGGCGCTGCTGCGCGAGCGGCCGGGCCTGCCGGCGGTCGGCTACTTCGTGCTGACCGAGACGCCGGACGGCAAGACCGCCAAGCAGGTCACCGACGGCGAGCTTGCCGAGTGCTTCAAGATCGGCGCGCCCAAGGAGTGGCCGGGTGGCTCGGCCGCCCAGCCCGTGGGCACGACGCGCGATCAGTTCTGGAACGCTTTGCCCAAGCTCGGCCGCACGCCGGCGGAGTTCGGGCTGTCGACGCGCGCCGATCTCGAACCGTCGGAAGTCTGGCGCCGGGTCGTGCGCGAGGCGCAGCTTGCGGCGCTGAAGGCCGACAGCCACGTCCTGATCGACGCGTGGGTGCTGGCCAACGCGTCGGCCCTGCTCCAGTAGCCAGAGCGGGGCGATCACGGTTCATGCTCTATCCGCGGTTGACGCTGGCGCCGCCGTCGACCGGCAGCGTGACGCCGGTGATGAAGTTCGCCTCGTCGGAGGCGAGGAACAGCGCGGCGTTGGCCACGTCCCAGCCCGTGCCCATCTTGCGGCGCAGCGGCACCTTGGAATCGCGTTCCGCCTCGACCTGCTCGCGCGGCTTGTTGAACTCGCGGGCCCGCGTATCGACCGCCATCGGCGTGTTCATCAGCCCGGGCAGGATGACATTGGCGCGGATGCCGTATTGCGCGTTCTGGTAGGCGAGCTGCTCGGTGAAGGCCACCATCGCCGACTTGGTCGCCTTGTAGGCGACGTAGGGATAGGTGGTGATGACCGCCATCGACGAGATGTTGACGATGGCGCCGCTGTTCTGCGCCCGCATGATCGGTAACACGTGCTTGCAGGCGAGGATGCAGCTCTTGAGATTGATCGCCACGCAGCGATCGAACGCCTCCTCGGTGATGTCGAGCAGCTCCGCGTCGCCGCCGGAGATCGAGACGCCGACATTGTTGTGCAGGATGTCAATGCGGCCCCAGCGCTTGCGGGCGTCCTCGACGAAGGCCTTGATGTCCGCTTCGCGCGTCACGTCGGCCTTGAAGGCGGCGGCGGTACCGCCGGCCTTCACGATCATGTCCGCCGTCTCCTGGGCGCTGGCGAGGTTGTGATCGACGCACAGCACCTTGGCGCCCTCGCGCGCGAAGGTGAGGGCGGTGGCGCGGCCGTTGCCGACGCCCTCTCCGGGGCTCTGGCCTGCCCCGACGACGATGGCGACCTTGTCCTTCAGGCGCATGGCGCTTCCTCCATTCCTTTGATGCGGATCAGGCCCTTCGGCTCCGCTTCGCTCTGCTCAGGGCGATGGCTACGCCATCGGGTACTGCTTCAGTACCTCTTTGTAATGCGGCTCGTTGTCGATCTTCATGGTGGCCAGCACGCGCACGACGGCGCAGTAGAAGGCGATGGTCAGCACGAGATCGGTCATGTGCTCGTTGGAGAGGTGCTGCTTGATCTCGGCGAAGGTCGTCTCGGACATGCCGATGTCGCGTACCATCTCGCGGGCGCCCTTCAGGATCGCCCTGGCCAGCGGCTCCAGCTTCGACGGCTTGCCCTCGGTCTCGGCGATCAGGGCCTGGATGTCCTCGTCGGTGACGCCGAACTCCTTGCCGATCTTGACGTGGTGCGTGAATTCGTACTCCGAGCGTTCCATCCAGCCGACCTGCAGGATGGCCAGCTCCCGCAGGCGCGGGTCGAGCTTGCTCTTGAAGCGGATGAAGTTGCCGATGCCGTTGAACGCCTTCGCCATGTCCGGCGAATTGACCAGCAGCTTGTGCAGGTTGGTGTTGCGCTTCAGCATGTCGCGATACTCGGGCGCGACCTGGTCGGGCTCGAGATAGGGCAGGCGAGCCATTGGTTCTTTCCTCCTAGTGGCCTTCTGAATCCCGCTCGGGTCCCTGCAGCGTCACGCCGCCGTCGACCACCAGCACGTGGCCGGTGATGTAGCGGGCGTGGTTGGACAGCAGGAAGCGCACGGCGTTTCCGATGTCCCAGCCCGTGCCCTCGATCTTCAGCACCGACGCGCGGGTGCGCGCGGCGCGCGCCGCCTCGCTCATGCCGTTGCCGCGATTGACCATCGGCGTGTACATCGGGCCGGGACAGATGCAGTTGACGCGGATGTGGTCCTTGCCGTGATCGACGGCCATCGCCTGGGTGAGGCCGATCACGGCGGCCTTCGAGGCGGTATAGGTCGTCAGCCCGCGCGGCCTGAGTGCCGAGATCGACGAGATGTTGACGATCGAGCCGCCCTTGGCGGTTTTGATCATCGCGGGGATCGCATGCTTGGAGAGCAGGAACATCGTCTCGACGTTGACCTGCATGACCCGGCGGAACTCCTCGGGCCTCTCCTCGACCACGCTGCCGCGGCTGCCGATGCCGATGTTGTTGTCCAGGAAATCGAGCCGGCCCCAGTGGTCGACGGCGGCATCGACCAGCCGCTTGCACTCGGCCTCGCTGGTCATGTCGCCAGCATGGCTGACCGCCGTGCCGCCCTCGGCCTTGATCATGGCCACCGTATGCTCGGCCAGCTTCGGGTCGAGGTCGGCGACCACGACCTTGGTGCCCGCCCGTGCCAGCAGGATGGCCGCCGCGCGGCCATTGCCGATGCCGTCTCCGGCGGCGCCGCCGCCCGATATGATCGCCACCTTGCCGGCCAGGCCGGCATCGTCCTCCGGACCCTTCATGGTTCCCCCTCCTCGAGTGTCATCTCTCCCGAGCCGTGTGCCGAGAGACGACGGGATCCCTCACGTGATCCTGTCCCAGTCGATGCGGAAGGCATCGCCTTCCCGCTTGATGTAGCCGGCATTGGCGCCGGGGAAGTGCGCCGGGCAGAGCAGCGCGTTGCGCTCGACGCAGTCCTCCAGCAGCGCGCGGCGCGAGCGCGCCGACAGCTCCTGGTCCCAGCAGAACTGGCTGGACCAATCCGGATGATAGACCTGGATCGGATGATGCATGATGTCGCCCGAGAAGCAGGCGCGCCGGCCGCTGTCGTCGAGGTTGATGGCGATCGAGCCCGGTGTGTGGCCGGGGTAGTCCTTGATGGTGAGCAGCGGATCGGGCTGATGATCGGAGTCGATCATCACCGCCTGGCCCGCCTCGACGACGGGCAGCACCGAATCGTCGAACGAGCCGTCGTTGACCTTTCCGTCGCCCTGCCTGCCGCGCTCGCTTTCCCAATGGGCATACTCGCGCCTGGCGAACAGGTACTTGGCGTTGGGGAAGGTCGGGACCCAGCGGCCGTCCATGAGCCGGGTGTTCCAGCCGACATGGTCGACATGCAGATGGGTGCACATCACGAAATCGACCGATTCGGGCGGGCAGCCGCAGGCGCGCAGGCGATCGAGGAAGGGCGTGTCGAGATTGCGCCAGCCGGGGTTGGTGCGCTGCTTGTGGTTGCCCAGGCAGGTGTCGATCAGGATCGTGTGCCTGGGCGTGCGGACGATCCAGGTGTGGACCGAGCCGATCAGCCGGTCGGAGCCCGGCTCCACGTGCTCGGGCACCATCCAGCCCTTCTGCGCGTCGAACGCTTCCTGGTCGAACTTGGGGAACATGCGGGCCGGCTTGAAGCCCGGTCCGCAGATCTCCTCGACCTTCTCGATGGTGGCTCCGCCCAGCCTGCGCTGCACCATGGCGTGGCTTCCTCCCTTGCAGCCTAGAACGTCACGACGCTGCGGATCGACTCGCCCTTGTGCATCAGCTCGAAGGCATCGTTGATCTTCTCGACCGGCATCACGTGGGTGATGAGCGAATCGATGTCGATTTTGCCGTCCATGTACCAGTCGACGATCTTCGGCACGTCGCGGCGGCCCTTGGCGCCGCCGAAGGCCGTGCCCAGCCACTGCCGGCCGGTGACGAGCTGGAACGGGCGGGTCGAGATCTCCTGGCCGGCGCCGGCGACGCCGATGATGACCGACTTGCCCCAGCCGCGATGGGCGCATTCCAGGGCCTGCCGCATCAGCTTCGTGTTGCCGACGCATTCGAAGCTGTAGTCGGCGCCGCCGTCGGTCAGCTCGACGATGTGGGCCACGAGATCCTTGCCGCCGAGCTCGGCTGGATTGACGAAATGGGTCATGCCGAACTTGCGTCCGAGCGCCTCGCGTGCCGGGTTGAGGTCGACGCCGACGATCATGTTGGCGCCGACCAGGCGCGCGCCCTGCACGACGTTCAGCCCGATGCCGCCTAGGCCGAACACCACGACGTTCGCACCGGGCTCGACCTTGGCCGTGTTGATCACCGCGCCGACACCCGTGGTGACGCCGCAGCCGATGTAGCAGACCTTGTCGAACGGCGCGTCGGGCCGGATCTTGGCCAGCGCGATCTCGGGCAGGACCGTGTAGTTCGAGAAGGTCGAGCAGCCCATGTAATGGTGGATCTTCTTGCCCCTGAGCGAGAAGCGCGACGTGCCGTCGGGCATGACGCCCTGGCCCTGTGTCGTGCGGATCGCCGTGCAGAGGTTGGTCTTGCCCGAGAGGCACGATTTGCACTGCCGGCATTCCGGCGTGTAGAGCGGGATCACGTGGTCGCCCTTCTTCAGGGAGACGATGCCGGGGCCGACATCGACCACGATGCCTGCACCTTCGTGGCCGAAGATCACCGGGAAGAGGCCTTCGGGGTCGCCGCCCGAGCGCGTGAACTCGTCGGTGTGGCAGACGCCGGACGCCTTGATCTCGACCAGCACCTCGCCGAACTTCGGCCCCTCCAGGTCGACTTCCTCGATCTCCAGATCCTTGCCGGCCTCGAAACACACTGCGGCTTTGGTCTTCACGCACATCCCCTTTCGGTCAGGGGGCGAAGCCTAGAGCAGCCGACGGAAGGACGCTACCGGACTCGTAGCGCGAAGCGGAAACCGGATGTGGTGGTGAACGGCATGAGATCCTTCACTTCGTTCAGGATGACGATGAAGGGGGAGCTTTCTCCAAGTCGCGCGGAGCGAAGGACCTCACCGGTGAAGGAGGAGCTTCCTCCAGGTCGTCCTGAGCGGAGCGAAGGACCTAATGGAAGGTCGACGTGCACGTCGGGTGGCTATCGCCATGAGGTCCTTCACGTCGTTTAGGACGACATGAAAGCGGCTCTTGTGCCGGCCGCCAGTGCGTGGGCCATCTCCCGGCGCGCCTCGCGGTATTGCATAACGAGCCGGCGGCAGAGCTCGGCGGCCGGCGGAACGTCGTCGATGTTCCCGACGCCGTGGCCGGCCGTGTAGATGTCCTTCCAGCGCTTCTTGTTCTCCGCGGCGCCGACGATCCTGCCGGGCAGGGTGGTGCGCAGGACGTCGAGGTCGATGCCGGCCGCCAGCAGGCTCGGCGTCAGCCAGTTGGCCGGCGCGCCGTCGATCGACGCCGTCAGGAAGACGTCGGTGGCGCGCGTCTCCAGGATCATCTCCTTGTGCGCCTCGGCGGCCATCGCCTCGCGCGTGGCGATGAAGCGGGTGCCGATATAGGCGAGGTCGGCGCCCATCGCTTCGGCCGCCAGCACGTCGCGCCCGGTGGTCTGCCCGCCGGCCAGCACGACGGCGAAGTGGTCGCCGAGCTGGCGCACCTCGTTCATGAGCGCGAAGGGATTGATCGTGCCGGTGTGGCCGCCCGCCCCGCCGGCGACCGCGATGACGCCGTCCACTTCGGCCTCCAGCGCCTTTTCGGCATGGCGGCGGTTGGCGATGTCGTGCAGGGCGACGGCACCCCAGCCATGAATCCTCTTGATGGCATCACCCGGCGCGCCCTTGGAGGTCAGCACGACCGGCACCCGGTACTTCTCCACCAGCTCGAGATCGCCGGGATAGCGCGGGTTCGACGCATGCACGACCAGGTTGACGGCCCAGGGGGCCGGGTTGCGTCCGGCATCCTCGAGCCGCCGGATGCCCGCCTGCATCTCGTCGAGCCAGGACTGGAATTCCTCGCGGCTGCGCGTGCCATGGGCGGGGAAGCTACCCATGAGGCCCTCGGCGCAGCAGGCGAGGGCCAGCGCCGGATTGGAGACCAGGAACATGGGAGCGGCGATGGCCGGGATCGCCATGCGTTCGATCAGCTTCTGCACCTCGGCGCGCGGCATCAGACGTCTCCTACCGTCGGCGTCGTCGAGGTGACGCCGGATTCATGCAGCTTCGCCAGCTCCGGCTCGCCGTAGTGCAGCAGCTCGCGCAGCACTTCCTCCGTGTGTTGACCGAGATCGGGCGCGGCACGCTCGATCGCGATGCCCCGGCCGTCGAGGCGATAGGGCAGGCCCTTCACCAGCCCGCCCGCCGCGTCGCGCACCAGCGTGACGCCGGCGAGCTTCGGATCGGCGAGCAGGTCGTTGCCGTCGTGGCACGGCGCCCGCGCGGCGCCCCCCCCCCGCAAAGGGGGGGCGGCCCCCCCCCCCCCGCCGTCCGCCCGGAAGGGGGCGAGCGCGGGGACGGGGGCGGC